>MDSY01010933.1_pt1 | contig 12810 bp, 14 predicted proteins | sample 811131 | NCBI WGS metagenome assembly MDSY01 (sample SAMN05326643, study PRJNA326480) | marine metagenome | isolation source: seawater | place: Atlantic Ocean: South West | collected 2010
ACTGGGATATTTAGCAAATGATAATATGTATGTATAAATTTGTAGCAATTTATTAGCGCTTTGTTAGAAAATTTAAAACTTTTTGATTTACTATCTACAAAATATTTAAAATCATATTTACTAAAGTTTGGGAAATGAGTAAAGTAATCTGTCAAATGAAATGTTGGTATACCTAGTATTGAACTTTCTAATCCAACTGATGACCACGAATTCAATACTAAATCTGTTTCCAGTAATATATTATAAACAGATACATCATCCTTCATAGTATTTATTCTTAAATTATTGGGTAATTTTTTTAAACTTTTTAAAAAATGTGTGACACTAGAATTTTGAGAGTCTCTTGGATGTTGTCTTATTATTAAGAAATAATTTTTGTTGTTAGTCACAAATTTAATTGCTTTTTTTAGCGCATCAACTTGAGAAAATAGTAAATATTTTTCTGGGTTTTTGAAATATAGTAGGGAGGTGCCGGTAACCTCATCATAACTACTTGTAGATAAAAGAATAATTTTCTGATTTTTGTCAATTTTAAAATATTTTCTAACATCTGTATTTTTAGGGTCTATTTTTTTTGAAAAATTTCTCAATGCTTTAGATAAAAATGCATATCTAAAATGGTCTAAAGATATTTTGAGACCATCATGCTTAATTTCATGATTATTTGATATTTTTTTATAGTGTTTTTTTAAGTATCCTTGAGCTTCAAATGTACAATTTTTATACATATGCATATCGCTGCTTCTTAGTGAATTATTAGGACTAGCATCGATAGCATATGTTTTACATTTTAGTTTCTTAAAATATTCAACATAAAGTCTGCTTAAAGAATAATGCCCATTTTCTGTAATTAAAATATCTGGTTTAAATTTCTCAATAATTTTATTTAATGCAAAAATATTAAAAAGAATATTTTTCATTGACATTTTTAATTGATTAAACTCAAAAATACTTAATTCAAAATCTTCTTTTCTAAACTGAATAAAATTTTCATGTACTGAAATTCTTCCAATTTTAAAACCTTGATATTTAAATTTTAGAAAATTTTTTCTAGTAATTTTTTTTAAAATTAGTTTAATATTTTTTTTATCATCGTCATTTAAATAATCTTCAATTATAAATTCTTTTTTATCTTTATTATAATATTTTCTATTTGAAATGCATCTTGTGCAAATTTGTTCCTTAGAAAACTTTCCAGAATGAGCCTGTATAGCAACACAATTTTCATTTAAAATTGAGTTACAGCTAATTGATCTAATATCTGCATTTTTAAAAATTTTTTCTTTTAAAAAATAACTATTCTTTGCCCAATCAATTATTCCGTAGTAGGGTGAAAAAAAAAGTATTTTATCCATAGTAAAAGTAGTTATTAAAAAATTTTTTTAAAAATATCACAATATTAATTAATTGACTAATTTTAGTTACCACAATATTGTCAAATTAATCCTATACTTTACAGAAACTTACTAATGACAAAAATAGAAACAAGTCAATTTACAAATATTTTAGATAAGTTTAATATAAAAAAAGGCAGTAATATTTATGTTGGAGTTGACATGATTATACTTGTAAAATTGCTAAACCTCAAATCAAGAAATCTAAGGCTAATTGCAGATTTGTTTTTGAAATTTCTGTTAAGTAGTGTTGGAAAATCTGGTACTGTGGTAATCCCAGTATTTAATCTTGATTGTGTTTCTAAAAAAGAATTTGATCAAAAAAATAGTCCTGGTCAAAGTGGAATGTTTGGTAATCTACTTTTAAAAAAATATTACAAACATAGAACAAAGCATCCCATGTATTCTTTTTTAGTATTTGGAAATAAATCTTTGAAGTATATGAGTATTAATAATAAAAATGCTACTGGTAAAAATTCTTTATGGAAAAATTTTAATGATGATAACTTTGAATTAATTACATTTGGACACCATTATGTGAGATCACTCACTCACGTGCATTATCTGGAAAACCTAGTAAATATTAGTTATCGTCTTAATAAGACTTTTCAGGTAAACTACATTGATGTTGATAGAAAAAAATTTACAGCAAACTACTCTTTTTTTGCAAGAAAATTAGATATATGTGAATTTTCCAGCATAACAAAAAATTGTGATAGAATATTTTTTAAACACAATATAGCAAAATTTGAATATCAAAATGGGCTTATTTGCTTTAAGTTAAATTTAAAAAAGGCATCGAATCTTATTCTTAAAAGTTTTAATAAAAATTCAAATAATTTAGTTTCATATATAAAGATAGGAAAAGAGCATAAAAATAAAACTATTTTAAGTGGTGATGATGGAACCACATTTAATTTGGAAAAAAAATATATACTAAAAAAAAATATAATATATAAATTCTAATATTCATGAGTAATATTGATAAATATAATCAATCCTTTATTGAAACTTTTTCTATTAAAAAAGATAAGTTAAAAAAATTGAAATATAACTCAATCTCAAAATGGGACTCAATAGGTCACATGTCTTTGATTGGAAGTTTAGAAGACACTTTCAATATTAGCATGGAAATGGATGATATAATTGATTTTAGTTCTTATGAATTTGGGAAAAAAATATTAAAGAAATATAAGATAGCTATTAAATAATGAGTCCCTTTAGTTTGGATGAAAAAGAGTTGCTACTTTATCAACCAAATAGACCCCCATTTTTAATGATAGATTATGTTACTGAGGTCTCACCTGGTAAATATGCAAATGGTTTTAAAAATTTAGACGAAGATGAATGGTTTTTCCCAATCCATTTTCCTGGAAATCCTAATATGCCAGGTGCTCTTCAATTAGAGGCGCTTGCTCAAATGTTAACCGTTGCAATTACTACATTGCCAGATTTACAAGGAAAAGTTACTCATGCTATATCTCACACAGTAAAATTTAAAAAAGAAGTCTTACCTGGAAGAAAATATGAGATTAAAACTAAAATTAATTCATGGAATAGAGGAATTTGCAGAGGAATTGGACAGGGATTTACTGATGGAGAAGTAGCCTGTGAGGCTGAGATGATGATAACTATACCAGAAATTTTAAAAAGTTTTTTACCAAAAAAATAATACCAAACTTTAAAAATATATTAATGCAAAATAAGCCCAAAGTTATAATAATTGGCTCAGGTGCAAGTGGGTCAGCTGCAGCTTGGAATTTAAGTAAAAGCTCATTTAATATTATATGTTTTGAGCAAGGACCAGATTTAGAAAAAAAATCTTACTCTTCAAATAGTTTAAAATGGGAAATTTTAAAAAAAAAATTTTTTAATCCAAATCCAAATATTAGAAAAATGAAAAATGATTTTTCTATTGATGATAAAAACTCTCCAATATCTATTGCAAATTTTAATGCCGTAGGAGGATCAACAATTTTATATAATTGTCATTTTCCAAGATTTCATATTTCAGATTTTAAAACTAAATCCTTAGACAATATTGGGGAAGATTGGCCAATTACATACAAAGATTTAAAAAAATATTATGATCAAAATGACAAGATTATGAACGTTTGTGGTGTAGGGGGTGATCCTGCTTATCCAGATATTAAAAATCTAAATAAAAATATTCCAATTGGAAAAGTTGGCATTAAAATAGCCAAAGGTTTTAATAGTTTAAAATGGCATTGGTGGCCATCGTACAGTGCATACTTACATAATAGTAAAAAAAAATTAAATTTTGAAAGATCAACAGCAAAAAATACTTATTTATCAAAAGCAATAAAAAATGGAGTAAAAATTAAGAAAAACTGTCAAGTCATTGAGATTATTGTAGATCCAAAAAATGATGCAAAGGGAGTTTTTTATAAAAATTCTAGAGGAAAAAAAATTTTTGAGTCTGCAGATATTATACTGCTTGCTGCAGGTGGTATAGGAACACCAAGAATTCTCCTTAATTCGAAAAGCAAGAAATTTCCAGAGGGACTAGCTAATAGTTCTAAGTTAGTTGGTAAAAATCTTATGCTTCATCCATTAGGTTACGTAGAGGGTGTGTTTAAAGATTTTCTAGCAACGAATGTAGGTCCAGAAGGCTGCTGTTTGGCTTCTCACGAGTTCTATGAAACAGATAGTAAAAGGGATTTTAAAAGAGGCTATTCTATGCAAGTCTTAAGGGGTGCTGGACCATTAGATACAGCGACTAGGTTAAGTAAATTAAAAAAAATTACTTTTGGTAATAAATTTCATAGTAATTTTTTTAAATATTTTGGTAAAACAGTTGGCATAGCAGTAATATGTGAAGATTTAGCTGATAAAAAAAATAATGTTGTGTTAGATCATAATAATCTAGATCAAAATAAAATGCCTGGAGTAAAAATTAATTATAGCTTAGATAAAAATTCAAAAAATATGATGAGACATGGATTAAATAATGCTAAAAAAATTTTAGTTAAATCAGGTGCAAAATTTCTACACGGATATGGTCCAGTGAGGAATACGGGTTGGCATATTATGGGTACTACCAAAATGGGTATAAATCCAAAAAAATCAGTAGTTAATCAGTTTGGACAATGTCATGATGTGAGCAATTTGTTCATTGTTGACAGTAGTATTTTTGTAACATCTAGTGGAGTAAATTGCATGTCAACAATTCAAGCACTAACATTAAAGATCACTGAAAATATTAAATCTAATTTAAAAAGTTTATTAAAAGAATAAATGACAAATCAAAAGATTTATAAAGAAATTATTAAGGTATTAGTTGATCTAATGATACCAATTAATAAGAAATACAAAATGCCAAAGGCCTCAACAGCAATAAATATTGATCAATTTTATAGTAAGATAAAGAAAAATAAAGATATCATAAAAGAAATTAAGAAAATATTTATAAAAAATAATTTTAAAATTAATTCTAATGTTAAGAGTTTTTCCAATGAAATTTTTAAAAACCAAGATTTGCAAAATTATATTAGTGAACCTTTATTAGATGATTATTTTACCTCAATAGCTGTTGATAAGGTCTTAAAAAAAAAATGTAATACCATTACTTTTGGAACCAAAAAAGACCAAACAAGTGAAAAATATTTAATTAAAAAAGTAAAAAAAAATGATGTTTAATAATAAAACAGTTTTTATTACTGGTGTTAACCGGGGATTAGGAAAGCATATTTTTGAAAGATATCTTAAAGAGGGAGCAAGTTTAATATGTACAGTTAGAAAGAAAGATATAAAATTTTCTAAATACTTAAAAAAGATTAAAAAAAAATTTAATAATAAAATTAAAGTTTTGTATTTTGATCTTGAAAATAGAAATCAAATTATTAACAACTTAAGTAAATTAAAAAAAAAAAATTTAACAATAGATATACTTGTCAATAATGCTGGTTGTGCGAGTGGATCAATTTTAGAGATGACTGACATTGATAATATTGAAAAAACTTTTAAAATAAACTATTTTTCTCAACTTTTGATTATTCAAAAGTTATTGCCCTTTTTAAAAAAATCCAAAAATGCTTCTATAATAAATATAGTTTCAATTTCAGGTTTTCTAGACCATAGAGGAACAATAGCCTACGGATCAAGCAAAGCTGCATTAGCATTTGCAACAAAAGTTATGGCTAATGAATTTTTAACATATAAAATAAGAGTCAATGCAATTGCACCAAGTGCTATAAATACAGGTATGTTAAAAAAAATGGATATAGGCTCAAAAAATCAGTTACTTAAAGATACAAATTTAAAAAAACCACTAATGGTTAGTTCTATAATTAAAAAAATATTATTTTTATCTTCAAAAGATTCTATTAATTTTAACGGAAAAATTATCAAAAAATTTTAAAAATGAAAAAAAATCACTTATCATTAAATCAACTAAAAAATAAAATGATCAAAACAATTTTAGAAACTAGCTATAATTCAGGTGAAGCATCACATATTGGGGGTGCACTATCAATGGTAGATGTATTGACTGTGTTATATAAAAAAATCATTTCAATTAATTTAAAAAAGCCTGAAGATAGATTTATTCTAAGCAAAGGTCATGGATTTTTAGGGTTACTAAGCATTCTGCATTGTATGAAATTTATAAAAAAAAAAGATCTGATGACTTTTCAAAAAGATGGTAGCAATTTAATTGCACACCCTATTGTTAATCCAGAATTAGGCATAGAATCCTCAAATGGAAGTCTAGGACAAGGTTTATCTTTTGGCGTTGGTCTTGCTACAGCTTATAAAAAAAAAAATAAAAAAAATTCAATATATGTATTAGTAGGTGATGGAGAGTGTTATGAAGGTTCAATTTGGGAAGCAGCAATTTCTGCAACAGAAATAAAATTAGACAATCTAATTGTGATTGTTGATTGTAATGGTTATCAAAATGATGGTGCGATAGGAAATAAAATGGACTACAGAAACCTTAAAAAAAAATGGCAAGGCTTTGGATGGCATACAGTTAGTTGTAATGGGCATAATTTTAAAGAAATTGAAATAGCTCTAAGAACAAGAAAAAAAGACAAGCCAGTTGCTGTGATTGCTAAAACTATAAAAGGTAATGGTATTTCTTTTATGGAAAAAAATAATGATTGGCATCATGGAAGATTAACAAAAAAATTATTTCAAGACTCATTCAAAAAACTATGAGTAAATTAAAAAAAAATGATATGTTTCAATTAGCTCAAAGTTATTCAAGGTTTGGTCCTAGAGCTATGTTTGGACAGTTCATGTTAGAGATAGCTAAAAAAAACGAAAAGTTAATGGTTCTTTCTGCAGATTTAGGAAGATCTTCTGGTCTTGATAGATTCAAAAAAGAGTATCCAGATAAATATTTATCAGTTGGAATTTCTGAGCAAAATTTAATTGGTGTGGCCGCAGGATTAGCAAAAGAGGGTTATAAAGTTTTTGTAACTTCTTTTGCACCCTTTTTATCGATGCGTGCAATTGAACAAGTAAGAATGAACTTAGGGTATATGGAGCTACCTGTTAATTTAGTTGCTCTTGGTAGTGGGGTATCTATGGGGTTTTTGGGAAATAGTCATTATGGTTTAGAGGATATTTCTATGATCAGATCAATACCCAATATAAATATTTCTAGCCCAGCAGATGGGATGGAATTAAAAAAAATTTTAAATGATTATGCCTCAAATAATCGTGGCCCATCATATATAAGACTCACAGGAATTCCAGGTAGTCCGTTTGTATATGAAAAAGATTATAAATATAAATTCAATAACTATGTAAATCTTAAGAATGGCAAAGATTTATTAATATTAGCGACTGGATCAATAGTTTCTCAAGCTTTAATGGCATCAAAATTATTAATGAATAAAAAAATAGATTGTGCGGTGGTAAATTTAAATACTTTAAAGCCTCTAGATAAAAATATTCATAAATTGATTAATTCGTTTGAAAATATAGTTACAATTGAAGAACACTCCATAATAGGAGGACTTGCAAGTATAATTTCTGAAATTATTTCAAAAAATAGATTAAATTCGAAATTATTGAATATTGCTCTGCCAGATAGTTTTGACAAAAGTGGAAGCTATAATTATCTTTTAGATTATCATGGCCTAACAGGAATAAAAATTGCCAAAAGAGTGCGAAAATTTTTACAAAATTAAGTATTAACTCGATTATAGATGTTATTTCAAAACTTTAAAAAATATAAAAAAAATACTGCATTAATATCAAATTTATCAAAAATAATTACTTATGAAGATATTGATAATCAATATCAAATTATTAAAAAAAAAATTACAAAAAGAAGTTTAATTTTATTAATTTCTGAAAATACTCCAGGTCTTATAGTTAATTATACTACTTTATTAAAAAATGATTGCATAATTCAATTAGTAGATTCTAAAACAAAATTAAGTGAAATAAAAAATTTAATTAACTTATATAAGCCTAATTTTATTTGTAGCTCAGATAGCTGGTTTGAAGAAAATAAATCAATAGGTATTAATTTGGTAAATGTTTATAATAGCTTTCAAACATCAATTCACAGAACTAGTTATGCTAAAAACACAAAGTGTCATAATAGTTTATCAATATTAATGCCTACATCTGGTTCAATGGGAAGTAAAAAGTATGTAAGAATTTCAAAAAAAAATATATATCAAAATACTAAATCGATATTAACTTATTTAAAATTAAATCAGAGAGATAGGTCAATTACATCAATGCCGTTCTGCTATAGTTATATGCTTTCTGTAATAAATACTCATTTAGAGTCTGGTGGTTCAATTTTTGTCACAGATGAAACCATAGTACAAAATAGATTCTGGGAATCGTTTCAACAGAACAAGATAACCAATTTTAATGGTGTTCCTTACCATTATGATATTTTACTTAAATTAGGTTTAAGTAAAGTTTTTAAAAAAAATTTAAGATTTTTAACTCAAGCAGGAGGTAAATTAGACAACATTAAAGCAAGAAAGATTTTTTATTTCTGCAAAAAAAAAAAGACCAGTTTTTTTACAATGTATGGTCAGACAGAAGCGTCACCACGAATGTCGTATTTACCATTTAAGTATAATTTAAAAAAGATAGGAAGCATCGGCAAAGAAATACTTGGGGGAAAAATTTTCTTAATAGATAAGAATAATAAAAAAATTAACAAAAGTAAGGAAATTGGTGAATTAATTTACAAAGGAGACAATGTGTGTATGGGTTATGCATATAATCATAAAGATTTACTTAAAGGAGACTTAAACAATAAAGTTTTAAAAACAGGAGATCTAGGATTTTTTGATGATGATAAATTTTATTATATAGTTGGAAGAAAAAGCAGAATTATAAAAATATATGGAAATAGATTTAATCTAGATGATATTGAGGAACAATTATTAAAAAAAAATATTCATGTAGCATGTAAAAATTTTAATGATAAATTAACAGTTTTTAGTACAAAGAAATATACAAAAAAAAAATTACTAAAAAATATTTATAAGATTATACCGTTAAGTAAAATTAATATTGACATACAATTTATCATAAAAATTCCACGTCACAGTAATGGTAAAATAGACTATAAAAATATAAATTTAAAATATGATTGATCTTAAAAAAATATTTTCTAATAAACCATTTGCTCTGAATGAAATAAAAAAAAAACCACTCTTTTTTAAAAATCAAAAACAATTATCAGAATACCATTATAAAAATTGTCCTGAGTATAAAAATATTTGTGATAATATGTTTAAAAAAATTAATAAATGTATTTCTTTGGAAGAGCTTCCATTTATTCATGTAAAAGTTTTTAAAGAATTAAATCTAAAATCAATTGATAAAAAAAATTTGTCAAAGACATTGCATTCGTCTGGAACTTCAGGAAAAGCTAAATCAAAAATAAATATTGATCGGAATACATCATTATTACAGTCTAAAGCTCTAATAAATATTTTTTCATCAATCATTAAAAAAAAAACAACCTTTTTTTTTATTGAAGATTCTATAGGAGAAAATTTAAATTCTATTTCTGCAAGTATTGCAGCTATTAGAGGATTCTCTCAAATGTCTAAAGAAACAATTTTTATATTCAAAAAAAATAAATTAGAAATTAACCCACTTATTGATTTTATAAAAAAAAACCCTCAAGAAAAATTTGTAATTTTTGGATTTACAAATAATATTTGGACGAATTTAGTAAAAAAATTAAAGCAAAAAAAAATCAACTTATCAAAAAATAATGGGATATTAATTCATGGAGGAGGTTGGAAGAAATTAGAAAACTCCTCTATAAGTAAAGTGGAATTTAATAAGAACATAAAAAAAACCGTTGGTGTTAAAAAAGTCCATAATTACTATGGAATGGTTGAACAGACAGGATCTGTATTTTTAGAGTGTGAGAAAGGTTTTTTTCATTGTTCATTATTTTCACAAATTTTTATTAGGAATATGAACTTATCTATTGCTAAAAAAGGGGAAATTGGTCTTATTCAGACACTATCTTTACTTCAACTCAGCTATCCAGGTCACAATATATTAACTGAAGATTTAGGTAGAATTGAAGGAGTTGATAACTGTAAATGTGGAAGAAAAGGAAAGTATTTTTCTGTTTTAGGAAGAGTGCCTGGTACAGAAAAAAGAGGGTGTAGTGATGCTTAAAAATGATAAAAAAATTAAAGGAAAAGTTGAGATTCTTGTAGGCAATTTAAATATTTCTAATAAAGTTAGTAAAATTTTTGATCCTAATATTGTTGATTTTTTAGATGAGATTTCAAAAGAAATTTTTAAAAAAAAAAAAATCTATCTTTTCAAGATTTGGCAACTTTTGCTTTTTGGATTAGAAAAAAAAATATACTAAAAATTTCTGACAATTATCCATTGAAAGACAGGATGATTGGTTATGGATTAGCCTTCCATATATCTCCCTCTAATATACCAATGAACTTTGCCTATTCTCTAGTTTTTGGCTTATTATCTGGAAATAATAATATATTGAGATTACCTTCAAAGAAATTTATTCAAACTTATGTTTTATGTAATATTATCAATAAAATTTTAAAAAAAAAAAAATATAAAATTTTTAGTAAAAGAATTTGTCTAATTAGATATGAAAAATCTGATGAAGTTTCATCTTATTTTTCTAAAAAATCAGATATTAGAATAATTTGGGGTGGTGATAAGACGATAGATCAATTTAAAAAATATGCTACTTCAGCTAGGTGCATAGATATAACTTTTCCTGATAGGTACTCTATATCTGCTTTAGGATCGGAAAAATTAATGGAATTGTCCAATGTGGAATTTAATCGAATTGTTGAAAGGTTTTATAATGATACTTATATAATGGATCAAAAAGGCTGCTCATCCCCTCAGGCAATTGTATGGTTCGGAAGAAAGAATAAACAAGTTAAAGTTAAATTTTATGAAATACTCTCAAAAATAGTATCCCAAAAATATGATCAAAGCCTAGCAACAACTAACGAAAAAATTTCTAATCTTTCAATAATTGCTGCTAAATTAGATGTTACTTTTCAAATGAATTTTAAAAACTTTAACTTAGTGACAGTAAAACCTAAAAAATTTAATACTGAAATTGAAAAAATACGACCATATAATGGAACTTTTGTCGAAATTAATTTAGATAATATAAAAAATATAAAAAAAATAATCTCAAAAAAATGTCAAACGATCACTTACTATGGCATTAAGCATAATGAATTAAAAAATATAGTCATAAAATCTGGAACTTTAGGAGTTGATAGAATTGTACCTGTAGGAAGGGCTCTAGATATGAGTTTAGTTTGGGATGGAAAAGACTTAATTTATTCTTTATCAAGAATAATAGCAAATTAATGATTAATACTCTAAATAAAATAGAAATAAAAAAGATTCTAAAAATTAAAGACCCATTTTTGATGGTTGATAAAGTTAAAATTATTTCTAAAAATAAAATTGCAGAAGGAATGAAGGTGCTTAGGAAAGATGATTGGTATTTTAAAGCTCATTTTTTTAATAATGATCCAGTTATGCCAGGAACCTTGCAAACAGAGGCTATGCTACAAACTACAATTGCAACTCTTTATGAAAAAAATAAAAAGATTAAAAAATATTTTATAATAAAATCTGAGACTAATTTTTATTTAAAGATAATAAAACCTTGCACTATTAAGATTAAATTGAAAATAATTTCAAAAAATAAAGGTATAATTATTAGTGAAGGTTCAGTATTTTTAAAAAATAAAAAAGTTAGTACTGGAAAATTCAGATTTATTGATCCAGAAAACTTTAAAATAGATTAATCACAAATGAAAATAAAAAAATTTATTACAAAAAAAAATAAGGCTCTGATTATAAAAAAAAAAAATAAAAAATTTATCTTTATAGTTGATGATATAAATTTAAGTAATTTAAAGAAAGATGAAGTTGTTATAAAAGTATTTTATACATGTTTTAATTTTAAAGATATTTTGGTTGGGAAAGGTAATCCTGGATTAGTAAGAAATTATCCACATATCCCAGGATTAGACTGCACTGGAAAAGTTTATTATTCAAACTCAAAAAAATTCAAAAGAGGTGATAATGTAATGGTAATTGCCAGACCGACAGGTATTAATTCATTTGGAACAATGTCTAGCTACTTTGTTTGTCCATCTAAATGGATAGAAAAGATTCCACCTAAAATTAATATGAAAACACCAATTATTTTTGGTACTGCAGGGTTTACGGCCATGTTAGCTGTTCAAAATATAATTAATAACAAAGTTAAAAAAAATTTTCCTATTCTGGTTACAGGTGCTTCTGGAGGTGTAGGCCTGCTGTCAATTTTCTTTTTAAACAACCTTGGTTATAAAATTATTGCATCAACAACTAATGTAAAAAAAAATTTAAATTTTTTAAAAAAGATTGGAGTTACGAGCGTCATTGATCACAAGCAATTTAATAGAAGTATAGATTTACCAATTTTAAAAATGAAATATAGTGCTATAATTGACAATGTAGGAGGGGATGTTGTTTCATTTGGTTCAAGAGAGTTAATTCAAAATGGAATACTTATATCTGTTGGAAATGTACATAGCAATTATTCTAAAATAAATATTTTGCCTTTTATATTAAGAGGAGTCAAACTTATAGGTATAAATGCTGAGAGCGCCCCTAGTGCATTAAGAAAAAAAATATGGAAGAGAATTTATAAAAATACAAAAAGTAAAAAATTAAATCTACTCTATAGGAAATATAATTTTAATATTGTTATTAAAATTTTTAATAAAATGTTAAAAAATAATTACACAGGAAGAGTCATTTTCAAAATATAGTTAAAAAACATATTATTAATTACATTGCATTTTTTTTTATAACAGCATTATTCCAAATATAATCATGATATCTTGGCATAGACCAAGGAAGAATAATTGGTGTAAATTCTAAA
>MDSY01026441.1_pt1 | contig 12807 bp, 10 predicted proteins | sample 811131 | NCBI WGS metagenome assembly MDSY01 (sample SAMN05326643, study PRJNA326480) | marine metagenome | isolation source: seawater | place: Atlantic Ocean: South West | collected 2010
GGGGGGTAGGAGTAGGGGAGGGTATGGGTGGAGTGGGGGAGGGTTAGTCCACACCTTGATCGTCTTAATCTTGCCGCTCAGATGGACGAGCCCAGGTTTAGCGCCCCTCGGTTTGCTCACCTGTCTCGCACGCACGAGGTGCACCTTGACGGTACCAATCTTGGCCGCCTTGGAGAAGTTGGCCGCGAGCACCGCGCCGTCCATCTCTACCTCTGCGGATAGCGCCTCCTTATTGGGCAGAGTGTCCGAACGTATCACCACGTGAGAGCCGGCGCAGTCGGCCGCGTGGAGCCAGTAGTCGTCGTCATCGCGGTACTCTTGATTCGTGCTCAGCTCGTCGTTGTCCTCCGCCTTCCGCCCCACACGGATCTCCACACCGCCCGCGCAGTCGTAGATCACATACGGTAGGCGGGGCTCAGACTGTTTGACCCCCTTTGGCTTCTTCTCCTTCTTGGGCGGCGGCGGCGGCGCCGTGTCACCCAAACCGAGCTCTGACGCAACTCTCGCCATCGCCACATACACCGCATCGCTCGCGTCGCGAGAACCTTTGTGCGCTCGGAGCTCCTCAGAGAGCGTCAACAATGCGCTGAGCTCCTGCTGCTGAGCGTCGGCGGCCAGTCGTAGCTCGGAGAGGTCTGGCAACGCCTCAAGCTGTGCGTCGGTCGTATCGTCGCGTGAGAGCAGCTCCTGCTCTCTGCGCTCCGCCTCCGAGACGCGGGAGCGCGCCTTGGACGCCTTCTTATACATCCGGTCGAGCCGCCTCTCGACCTGTTTGAGCAAGCCGCTGTAATTGGGCACAGGGAGGCTCTCTGAGGCTGTGGCCGCCAAGTCGTCAGCCTCGAGTTGCCTCCTTGTCACCTCCGTCGCAGGTGCTCCAACGGGCGCGTCTGCCGCCCATGCCGCCACAAGCAGGGCGAGACTCCACACCGGCATTCGTCGATCCGTTATAAAAAAAGTTTTTTAAAGTGCGGCATTGAGTGGGGGGGGGTCACCGCCCTCGCTCTATAATTAACAAAACCATCGGTAAATGCCGCCCCTCGCCTCCCCTCCCTGCCCGGGCGTGTGCTCACCCACCCAAACCTGACCGCCGCCGCGACCCCATGACGCGCACAGACCAAAGCATCATGCTCTCTCTGCTGTCGCTCTCTTCTTCCGGCTTCACGCCCGCCATGCACATCCCCGCCTCGGCGCCGCGCTGCGCTGGCCCCGTTATGGGTGTCGAGTCCATGGAGGGCGTGGGCCCTGAGACGGGCAACAAGATCTTCGACCCTCTGGGCCTCGCGGACGGTGCCTCCGAGCGCACCCTCGCCTGGTACCGCGCCGCCGAGCTCAAGCACGGCCGCGTTGCCATGGCTGGATGTGCCGGCGTCGCTTGGGTCACAGCGGGCGGCAACCTCTTCGCCCCGCCGGAGACTCTCATGTCGCTTGATGGTACCACCTTCGGCTCCCTTGGCCGTGAGCCCTTCGCCGCGTGGGAGGCTCTTCCCGCCGTTGGAAAGCTGCAGATCATCCTCGTCATTGGCGCCATTGAGGCCCTCTCTGAGGCGGAAAAGCCGCACTACATGGTGAGAAACCCTAACCCCTGACCCACCCCACCGGCCTCCCTATCAGAGTGCACCAGCTGCCATCTCGGCAGTATCCGGCCCCGCACCCTCTGTCCCTCTGTTACACGAACCTGCGCCCTCCAGCAGTCTTCCCACTGCCGTCCCACACCGCCGTCCCACACCGCCGTCCCACACCGCCGTCCCACACTGCCGCTCTCGCTGTTGATGCGCAGGCTGGCGGCGTCCCTGGCAAGATCAAGGTCTTCGGCCTGCCGCTCTTCGACCCCTTCAACTTCCTTGCCAAGTCGTCGGCGGATGTGCGCAAGACCAAGCGCGTCTCGGAGCTCAAGAACGGCCGCCTCGCAATGATCGGCATCATGTCGGTGATTGCCAACCACTACGTGCCTGGCTCCGTCCCCATCTTCTCGGCCGGTCTCGTCAGCGGCAACTATTAGAATGGGTGCGGGTAGAGAAGAGGTGGCACGCACTTCACGCACGTACTTATACTAATACTATTACTACATGAAAAATCATGATTGAGTCACGTGTAACCTTAGCATAATATATAAGCATATAGCATAAGCAAAAGCATATAGACTATCACTTTCACTAGTATATTATGAGTCGTTTTGTCAGGGCTCCTGCGCGTACTACAATTATTATGAGCTGCAAGCTGCTCAATTGCAATTCTATAAGCAGCCGCTGCCTCACCAAAATTTGCAAATGATTGCAATATACGTATACCTATACCTACACTACCATAGCGATAGCCGCATACCAGTAGTAGTTCAATCTAATCTCTTTTGTTGCTGGCTGGTCCGTGAGGAGCAGCTCGCCACTGCTGTGAGGCTGAGGGGGCGACACCCTCCCGTTCAACGGTACGCCGCCGCGTGGCCGCCGCAGTAGCCCCTTTGCATCCTGCCGCATGCGGCGTCTGGAAGTCGCGAAGATGGACCCAGAAGTTGGCAGCGTATTTGACTCCCTCGATCACTTCGAGGGCCTCGTGCTCAGTCCGCAGGTCGTCTGCATAAACGTCATCGTCGCGCACGCTAGGCCACAGGACGACCCTGCCAACCTGGGGCTTCACCTCGATTCCAAGGTTGGGAAAGCGCGTGGAGCCACCCGCCGTCACGTTCGAGAGGTAGAGAAAGAAGGTGTAGACTCGTACACCCGCGGCTGAGTCCACGTGCGCATTCTGGTCGTGGTGCAAGCGATAAAACTGACCGGGATCGTAACGCAAAACCTGCAGACACACGGGGGCAAAAAAAGAGGGCAACGGTTGGGATCCAAGTGTCAGAATGAGGTCTCGGAGTTGAGGTCTGGGGCTTGAGGTGTGAGGGCTACCACACAATCGGCCTGTGAATGAGGATGGTGCGCATCGCAGTAAACATCCGGTCCGAGGGACCAGATTTGCTCTGGGCTGCCTGCAGATGCTCAGTGTGCAGCAGCGGTTGTGCAGAGTTGAGCTTGAGTACGTCGAGGATGCGCTGCTTGAGATTGACCATCGCGGGGTGGTTTTCGCACGCGAACGTATTGCACCACGATGTCGACGAGGTGCGTGCGTTCAGCACGCCGTCCCCAAACCCCGCAAGTGAGCGCTCGAACGTGTGGCCGCCCACCTGTAAGATCTCAGCCGCCTCTGCGTCGGTGACAAAATGATCAAACTGTATCACCCATGGGTCTCGGCTGAGCGCAACGGGGGAGTACGCTTCGAACGTGAGCGCCTCTCCCATCATGACGCCGATATCCCCTTCACGCAACGCGTCCGCACTGATCTCGTCGCAGTCGTGCGAGCGCAATTGTATCTTGCGCGAGTATTGTGGGTCGTTGCAAGAGCCACAAGAAACGGGGCATTGAACTTTCATATACTGAGCATTCATGTCACACTCGCCATGATTCGCCCAGACCGCGCATTTCGAATGGCCGTCGACACACGGGGTAGAATCCAAAGGCGGCTCCCGCCCTGCTCGCCGCTGCTGTGCCTGGCGGCGCGTGGCGGTGGCGGCAGCTGGAGGTGGCGCGCTAAAAGCCGAGGCCAAGTAGCTGGCGAGAAGCACAAGGATGATGACTGCGAGCGCAGGACGCATCGATTTCACCAACGCGCTCTTTAGGCGCGGCGACCTGCAAATGGACGTTTAGACGTTGAGATCAGTCTACGAAGGCTTCACTTGGGCGAAGGTCGCTGCCTGTGGCAATCGCATGCGGTGCTCACCTGAGGAACTTCTCCATCTGCGCCACCTCACTCTTGCTCAGCCCGGCCCGATCGGCGAGACGCATCGCCGGCGTCTCAGGCTCTGTGAGGCGCCTTGACCCGCGGGCCTTCCTCATGCCCGCAAATGCCGATTTGACACTACGTTACATAGTACTACATAGTACATTGTTAGGTACCACCTAGTACATAGTGTACGTCGGTACCTATTTCGATTGCATGATCGATGATGCAAGAACCGATGCTTTTCCGAGGAGTACCCGATCGCGGAAAGATCAAAACAACATGCGGCCGAGCCTCACTGTGCTCCTCCTGGCGCTGGTCGGCGGTGCCGCTGGCTTGAGCATCGCAGCGTCTCCGCTGAGGAATCGTGTGCCCGTGATGATCTCGCGAGCGCCGCAGCCGCTCATGAGCGAAACGGGAGAGCCCGACGTTGCTGACCGTGCGTTTGCGTGCATGCCTTACATCCTACCCGCACTCGATGGTTTCAGCTTCGGTGCCTACGTGTACAAGAACGTGCCCGGTGGCATGGGTGCGTGCACCGATTAGAATCGCAGCCTGCGCCTCCGTCGGCCTTGCTCCCAAGGAACCTGCACAACACCGCACAAGGCTCAAGCGACCTGCAGCGCTGCCTTTTGCTGTTGATCGACTAAGCGCAGCGGTGTCTCCGACATCTGTGACTGTGCGCATCCGCAGAGTTCGCCTACACCTTTCTGCCATTTGTCAACCTCTTCCACTCGCTCCCTTTCGCCGGCCTCATCTTCTTCATCGGCCTCTCGACCTTCACGCGCAACACGGGTCTCTCCCGCTTCGTGCGCTTCAACATACAGCAGGCGTTGCTGCTTGACATCGCCCTGATCATTCCTGGCTTCCTGAGCCCCCTCGGCAAGATCTTTCCTGCTGATGTGAACATCGTCGCAACAAACTGTGTCTTCTACGCTGCCGTGCTCACCATTGCATACGCGTGCTATCAGAATGTGCAGGCACGCAATCGACGCGTGTTTTTGTAGTTGTTACCAATGCCACTGTTTTCCATTGTATCGCTCTGAATCTGACTCGCGCCAATCTTGCGTGCTACGCCGCCTCACATGTGGTTTCTCTTGGACTGTGGCAGGGTAAGACTCCCGACCAAGTACCTGTGCTCAGCGAGGCCTCGGCGATGCAGATTGGCCCTTTCTGAGGAGTGCTTTCTTCCTAAACAGAACGGATCTATACACAGACGAGTCGTACGAATGTGATCAATGAGTCGAGATAGTGACGCGGGGCGCACTCTGAGAGATGCTGCTAATGTAATGCAATGGCATGCGCGCATGGCGCGCACGCATTGCTGCGCCGTTGAAACTTACCTCGAAGTCTTAACATTTACATTAAACATATTTAATGATATTTGTTGGTCACTATTTCTATTACTAGATAAGATAGCCACAACCTCAACGTCCATATGCACATGGCATGCAGTTACACGTATATCTATGAGCGATTAAGCGTATATAGCGCCACATATACTTATATTGTATTATACTCCTCCAGCCTGAACCTCTGCAGCCTCGTCTGGCTCCCCCTCCGCGGTCGATTCCGCCGCCCATCCGTCCTCGCTGTCGTCCTCGCAGTCGTCCTCGCTGTCGTCCTCGCTGTCGTCCTCGCTGTCGTCCTTGCCGTCGCCTCCCCCTGCCATGCGGCCCTTGCGCTGCTCGACGCAGCTGAGCCCCCTGCCGCCCAGATCGAGTCGTTGCTGCACAAGCTCAAAGAGATCGACCACTTTCTCGAGGACGCCGACGCCGTTTGCCCACTGATATGTCGCCCGTGTTGCCCCCTTTTGGTCTCCTCGCCTGTCCTTCTTCAGCTCCTCAATTGACGAAGGGAGTTCAACAAGCGAGTGCATCAGCAGCCTCTCAAAGTCCTCCACACCCACGTTTGTCTTGCAGCTGAGCTCAGCGTACTTGACGCGGACGGCCTCGCAACGCATGAGCGAACGCCAGAGAGGCGCCGCGGCGCCGCAACCGGAATCGATCTCGAGCGCGCTGATGGTGCCGACGAGGATGTCGACGGAGGTGCAGCTGTTAGCTCGTGGACGTCGGAGCGCCTGCTGCAGCCGCTGGAGACACTTGCCGTTTCTGTGCGAGAGCGCGCCGGCGCGGACCACCGCGGATTCGATCCAATACTTGGAGTCTTCGCTTGCGGCAACGTGGCAATGGGCGAGGGAAGAGTCGACGAGCGCTAGCAGAGGTTTGCTCAGCTTTGAGCGACGGATCTGCTCGAGGAGGCTCTTGGACGAGCTCACGTAGAGAGCGAGCGTCTCTGCAATCTGTTCGTGAGAGAGGCCGCGGCCTTGAGACCCATCCCTGTCGTTGAAAGCGTCGCGTTTATTTGCGACGATCCAGACCGCCACTGGACACCTCGTCCCCTTCTCCTGGATCGCCTCGTACCCCAGTCTGTGCATGAGCTCCGCCACAATCTGCACCGCTCGCTCACAACCCGCAACGTCCGCCAGGTCAGCGGTGACGATCCAGCCGTGGATACCCACCCGGAGCTCCGGTTCGACAAAGAGCGGATTGGTCACCTGCGCCTCGGCTTTGGCGCGCAGCGCATGATCGCGCCGGCTCGATCTGCGCTCCTCAGACAGCTGGTTCACCCTCAACGGATGCGGCTTCGGCACGAGCACCTTGGCGCTGCGCAAATTCGCCGGGTTGTCTGGGTTCAGAGCGGCCGGCGACGGCGGCTTCTCATTGAGCGCTGCGGCCAAATCTGCGGCTTCTTGTTCTTTTCTTTTGCGTGCGCGCAAGAAAGCCCCCGTGAAATGCGTCACAGCTTTGTTGGTGCCCCAGAGCTCCGCTTGTCGTCTTTGGATGACCTCGCTCCACGTCAGTTCCTTGAGGAGCGGTCTGAGCTGCTTGGCGGCGGTCTGGTCGTTGAGCTCGAGCATCGCGACGCGTGCGTCGAGGGCTGTAGATGCTCGAAGCTGTACAGCGTGACGATTCTCCGCAGGCAACCCCATGAAGGTGTCGTTGGATGTCGGCAGGTGGTCGAAGCGGTGGCAGACGAGCCGCTTGATCAAGCTCGACTTGCCCGCGCCCGGCGGACCAAGTAGGTTGACGCGGTACAGCACGCGTTGTGGTGCTGGCGGCGCGCTCTTCTTCATCGTTGTTGTGCGAGCAGTCAGCCAACTACCGCCGGCAGCTTCTGTAGAGCCAGCAGCCGGCATTTTTCGAAAATTTCGGTTCCAAAACTTAAAAATTACCTACAATGTGAATTGATTACGTGCTTTAAGTTTCTGAACAGTCCAATGAGCGCTTCCTCCGCGATGCACGCAGCGGAAGGCGCGCTGCAGTTCGCGCGGCTGCGCGCGGCTCGGCCGTTTTTCCTCTTCGCGGGTCCGAATGTGATCGAATCGCGCGGCCGATGCCTCGCAATCGCCCGCTCCGTCGCGCACACCGCCAGGCAGCTCGGAATCGAGTACGTCTTCAAGGCGAGCTTCGACAAGGCGAACCGCACCTCAGCGTCCTCGTTCCGAGGTCCCGGTCTGGCGGCTGGGCTGGACATTCTGCGCGCAGTCAAGGAGGAAGTCGGTGTACCAGTCGTGACCGACATTCACGAACCCTGGCAGGCGGAGCGAGTGGCGCAGGTTGCCGACGTTTTACAGATCCCCGCATTCCTCTGTCGTCAGACGGACTTATTAGTGGCGGCGGCGGAGACGGGCCGCGTGGTGCACGTGAAGAAGGGTCAGTGGTGTGCTCCCGAGGTTATGACCGCCGCCGCCGATAAACTCCGGCGCGCGGGCAACCCTCACGTGATCGTCTGTGACCGCGGGACCTCATTCGGTTACTCAGATCTTCTTGTCGACCCTCGGAGCCTCATGTGGCTGCGCGGTGCTGGTGGGCTGGTGAGTGCTGATGTGACGCACTCGCTCCAGCAGCCGGGAGGCCAAACACACACAGCAACCGGTGCCATCAGCGCAGGCGGCCTCCGAGAACTCATCCCGGCGATTGCGCGCACCGCTGTGGCGGTTGGTGTCGACGGTCTCTTCATGGAGGTGCACGATGATCCGTGTGGGTCGCCGTGTGACGCGCCGACGCAGTGTCCGCTCCGGCACTTGCCAGAGCTCCTTCGTGAGCTCGTGGCCATCGCAGCCGCAACCAAGGGACGCGAGCCCACCGAACCGCTCAATCTTGAGCCAATGTGGCCAACGGCAGGGGGGGCATAGAGAAAGACATCGGTGTGACATGTATGAGTAAATGTGCTCTGCGCGACGCCCTCCTGGCCGAGATCATTTCGACACTCACAAGATTATATGCACAACTGCACATGCACGGTTCGCGCGCATGGGGGCTGACCGGAGGGGGCTGACCGGAGGGTGGCTGAAGAGTTCCCCAGTTAACCAGATGGAATTAAGCCCCCCCCCGATGAACTCGAACTGCCTGATTTTTGCCTGGATTTTTCGCGTCCAGTGCCTTTTTACCTTGTCTTCAAGGCACAAGCGCCTTGGCGGTGCGGCGCAGATGTTGCGCAGCAGCAGGTTGTGGCGGCTGCCGGCTGTTGGTTCGCCGCTGAGCTTGCCGCTGAGCTCACCGCATCGGCTAGCCCTCGTTTGCCGGCCGTCGACTCGCGAACTCATCTGCTTGCAGCCTGTGCGCCGCCTCTGTAGCGGCAAGAAGGCACCGCCGGCGGGCTTCGAGGGCTTCAAGCGTGGTGGCGCAGCGAACGCAGCCAAGGAGGGAGTCGCAAAGGAAGCTGGTGCGAGTGCCTCCGCCGAAGGCGCTGCGGGTGCCAAGAGCAAGCCTGGAGGCGGCGGCGGCGGCAGCGGCGGCAGCGAGGGTGGGAGTGGCGGGAGTGGTGGGAGTGGGAATCAGCATCTGATGTTGCTGTTTGGCGCTGGTGCGGCTGCCATGTTCCTCGCTCCCCTCTTCGGCGACGCTCAGGGCGCCTCCGCCCACGAGATCTCCATCCAGCATTTCATCTCCAACCTGCTGGCGTCTGGCCGAGTGCGCAAGCTCACCGTCGTCAACGGCACAACGGTGCGCGTGCACACGAGCCCCGTGGCGCGTCCGCCCGGGGGCGGGGTGGCCGAGGACGAGTGGGGCGGCGGTGACTTTGGCACCAACGCCCCCGTGCTCGTCTCGACCGATGTGCACGAGGCGGCCGCGTACTTTTTTACGATTGGTTCGCTCGAGCGCTTCGAGGAGAGGCTGGAGCAGGCGCAGGCTGAGCTGGGTGTGGCTGCGCGCGACTACGTGCCGGTGCAGTTCACGACGGAGCGCTCGTGGCTCTCCGAGCTCGGACGCTTCGCGCCCACGCTCCTCCTCATCGGCTTCTTTGGGCTCATCTCGATGGGCGGCCTGGGGATGATGGGCGGCATGGGCGGCATGGGCGGTGGTCAGAACTCCATCTTCAACATGTACAAGTCCAAGGCGGTGCAGGCGACCAAGGTGACGACGCGCTTCAAGGACGTGGCCGGCCTCGAAGAGGCCAAGCGCGAGGTGATGGAGTTCGTCGACATCTTGCAGCACCCAGAGCGGTATACAAAGCTCGGCGCCAAGATCCCCAAGGGCGCGCTACTCGTGGGACCCCCGGGCTGCGGCAAGACGCTGCTGGCCAAGGCAACGGCGGGGGAGGCCAAGTCGCCGTTCTACGCAATCTCCGGCTCCGACTTCATCGAGGTCTTCGTCGGCGTTGGCCCTTCGCGCGTGCGCGACCTCTTCGCCAAGGCGCGCGCCAATGCGCCGTGCCTCATCTTCATCGACGAGATTGACGCCATAGGACGCAAGCGCGGCCAGGGGGGTTTCAGCGGCGGGAATGACGAGAGGGAGAACACGCTCAACCAGCTGCTCATCGAGCTTGACGGCTTCAACCCCTCCGCGGGCATCGTCGTCCTCGCGGGCACCAACCGGCCCGACATTCTCGATCCGGCGCTCTTACGCCCGGGACGCTTCGATCGGCAGGTGACCGTCGATAAGCCCGACATCCGCGGGCGGACCGAGGTGCTCCAGGTGCACCTCGCGGGGCTCAAGTTGGACGAGGGGACCACCAACGAAGAATTCGCCCAAAAGATGGCCGCGCTCACACCCGGATTCTCCGGAGCCGAGCTCGCCAACGTGTGCAACGAGGCGGCACTCATCGCGGCGAGGCGCGGGTACGCCACCGTGGGTCCGCTCGCCTTTGAGGGGGCCATCGACCGGATCATCGCGGGTCTGGAGAAGAAGGGGCTGACGATCGACCCACACGAGCGCCGCGTCGTCGCCTTCCACGAAGCCGGCCACGCACTCTGCGGATGGCTCCTCGAGCATGCCGATCCCGTGATGAAGGTCTCGATCGTCCCGCGCGGCAAGGCAGCGCTCGGCTACTCGCAATCGCTGCCGCGCGACGTGCCGCTGTACACCGAGGGCCAGCTCGCGGACATGATGTGCATGGCACTCGGCGGACGCGCCGCCGAGGAGCTCGTCTTCGAGGAGGTGTCCTCGGGCGCGCAGAACGACCTCGAGCGCGTCACGCAGATGGCGCACTCGCAGGTTGCCGTGTACGGCATGTCGGAGGCGGTGGGACCGCTCTCGTTTGGGCAGCAGGAGTCGTCGAACACGCTCTATCGGCCCTACTCCGAGAGGACCGCCCAGCTCATCGACGGCGAAGTCTCCACCATCATCGAGACGTCATACGTTCGCGCCGTCGAGCTGCTGCGCGAGAACCGCACGCAGCTCAACTCACTCGCAGAGCAGCTGCTCAAAAAGGAGGTGATCGGCACCGAGGACCTCATTTCGGTGCTTGGACCGAGACCATACAACAAGAGCACCGACTACGACGACTTTATCAACGCCGCGTGGGATCCGAGCAAGGCCAAGGCCGACGCTGCGAGGAAGCTCGCAGGGGACGCGGGCGCTGATGCCGAGCCCTCGCCGCTCGAGCCGACCGATGGCGTCGACCGGCCGCCAACGGTCGAACCGACGGTGGCCGTGAGCGGCCGCTCCCAACCCACCTCATGATTGAGAGGGGGCGGTGGGGCGCTCACTCACACTCTTCACATCTACGTTGACTCGATGACCAGAACACATGCTTGAAATATGCGCATGCAAAAAGTCTCAGGCTCAGTCCGTCGCGAGGGTACGTGTCTCAACTTGTCACTCTTGACACTCTTGCGGTTATCGAGTTGATCCACCGAGTATATCCCAGTCTGTATACCATGGTTGCAACAGTATATCACCGAGAATCCATACACTATAGTCGTACAATATTTACACTTATATTATGTAAATATCATATGCGCATCGGTATGTTCCAAACTTGTGTACTTTCAAACTTGTATGAACCGTTGTAACTTCTAATGGTACCTTTACACAATTACGAGTTAGCCAGCCAACACATCAACAGCATCCACTACCTAGGCTAGAACCACTCGCTAAAGCAGATGAATCGGCCCGTTCGACAGCGTTGGCTTGTGTGGTTATCCCTTGCAACAACTGGACGAGTCGCTGCCTTATTCGACAAGGAGTGTACTGCAAAAGCTCAGGTGGAAACTAACCCCACGACCCATGCGATGATCATGCGACCAATCCGGATGCGAATCAGTGGTCACTTGCCAAATGCATGTATATGCAGGTGTCTCCGAGCATTTGTCCGGCTGAAGTGGTCGGAACCTCTTTGCCTGGCTCTCTAATACAACCCGGCGAATCTGTGTGCAGCCGATGCATCGACACTCCGGAACTATGCACGTTTGAGCTTCAGGCATGCGCACCACACTGCATGACAATGCAGCCACTAAGTGCTGCAAACATCCGAGTGCGAGTCTCTAGTTCATGGTTAGCTCATATGATTTGGCTATGATGATCCGCCACATCTACTCTGCAGGTTGGAGACGTGATCGCTTTTCAGTTTTGCATCGACAACGACTCGTATGAGGGCAAGTCTTCTGGCGAGAGGCTCATCGCAGACGGCTACATGCCAGCCAACACATACCTCGAGGTCTTCCTATCCAAGGTGACTGGTGCAGCGGCTGATGTGCTTCCGGGGGTCTTCGAGTTTATTAGCTACGAGGCCTTACATCCCGGAGTCGAGTTCTCGTTGAGCACCGCTCCTGAAAGCCTTTGCTCGCTGGCCACTGACTGTAGATGCAAGGTGGGTCTAAGCCGTGTACGAGTACGAGTGATATGCATCCACCCTCTCGCACGCGCAACGCTGATGCCCTCGTGAGAGTGTACCACGACGAGAGTACCACGACGAGAGTACCACAACAAGCTTACGAGAGAGAGAGATGTATGTACTCTACATGAAGCGCATGCTCCATGCCGCTGGCCAACCATACCATTATGTGTGCCGCAGGATCCAACAGCGTGTGGCTACATCCACGTGACCCAACAGATCGAATTGCCTCGCAGCGCCTCGACGCCTACCCGCAGTGAGCAGTGCCTTGTCAACGTCTACTTGAGGGCAGTGGCCCTCCCTTCCACGCAACTCGTTACCCCCAACCCCAGCGAGGTCTTCGAGGTGGCAGTAGCCTCGATCTCGAACCCCATCCTCTTCCTCGATGATCAGGTCGCAATAAGTCGCAACCAACCAAATTGATCCTTGCAAAATGATCGTTACGCATGATCCCCCTTTGAGAAGTGCACACTGCTACAAGACACTTGTGTGCCGCGGGGAGAAACAGCTCGCCCACCGCGCAGCACACGCATGCCCACGTGTGTGCTCAAACTGATTTGATTAGGTCTGATCACTTCCGCCGTTTGAACTCTAACTAACCCCCCAACGGTAGGACTGCGCGATTCCGGGTCTCACCGCCAATTTCGACCTGGCAAGCACCAACGCCCGCTTCACTCTCCCCCCCCCTCCAACCTCGCCCCCGTCACCCCGCCCTCCATTACCATCGACTCCCCCGCCGCCCTCCTCGCCGCCACCCTCGCCACTGCCGCCGCCCTCGCCACCCACACCTTCGCCGCCGCCGCCGCCGTCCTCGCCGCCGCCACCATCTGCCCCTCCTTCGCCGCGATCTCCGTTGCCGAATGCCCCCCCCGCCTCGCCCCCCCCCCCGCCTGCTAATCCGCCACTCCCACCACCGTTCCCTCCACCTCA
>MDSY01064099.1_pt1 | contig 12804 bp, 2 predicted proteins | sample 811131 | NCBI WGS metagenome assembly MDSY01 (sample SAMN05326643, study PRJNA326480) | marine metagenome | isolation source: seawater | place: Atlantic Ocean: South West | collected 2010
ATATTCCTCAAGATACTCCATATATGCACTATTCGCATTTGTGGATTTTCTTTTCTTTTTTCTGCTTAAACCAATTCTTCTTGGTGATTTAATAACTTGCTCGTCATTTTTTCCGACACGAAGAGATACTTTGTTCTGATCGATACTCCACCAAAGCGTGGCGATATTTCTCAAAAGATGGAACTCCGAGGCGTCGGCTCCAGCCCGGAATCGTTCCATCATACCATTAAAGTATGAACCATCTAGGGCAGGACTGTTAACGATATACGGGTTAGGCATGTGTGTTTCTAAAACATCAGGACTATCAGCAATACGTTTTTCATAATTTTCAAGATAGTAGTTGTAATGACAGTCTTGACTGGCATTGGAAACTTTTATATTACCTGCGCCTGAGTTCATCTTATCTGCCAGTATCTTATCAACAGGTGCTGTCATCTCAAAATAGTAATCTTGAAACCTTTGCCCTCTGGTGTTGTTTATATGCCTTTGTAGCCTATTAAACATATGCTTGATAACAAAATGACGGGTACCTCTTCTGCCAAGCTCTGATTGAAATTTTTGTTTAGCGTTTGGTTTTTCTCCATATGATCTTCCTTTGTTGTCAACTCTTGCCCAGTTTTTGTATCTACTGTATCGATACTTATCATCATCTTGTAGTCTTTTTCCAAGGACCACTACAGGGCTGAATTTCATATTTTCAGAAAATCTATGGTTAAGTCTAACTTCATAAACTTCATGTTCTGCGTCTCCTGAAAACCCACGGGAAATCGTCGTCACTGAAGTGTTTAAAATTCCATCCTGACCCATTCTGCTTGTTTCGGTTACAGCATCATAACCGCCAAGAAAGCCGTAGCGTCTGCGAATTCTAAACCAGTTCGCCGGAAGTCTGAATTTCATATCTCCAGATTGTCGAAGCTGTTCCGGCAGCGAGCCGTCTAGCATCGCTCTACGAAATCTTGTTCTTACAACTTTTGCGTCGCGCTGGGGGAGATCGCCAACTAAAGCTCTTTCTCTTTCATATAAGCCATCGACATAGTTTTTCATTACTCTTTCGATTCTTTTCTTTGTCTTGGAATTATAATAAAAGCCGTATCTTGTTTGATTATTTTCAGCATCATGGTGCCAAAACAAACCCAAGAGAGTTCTTAGCTTGTCTGTATTCTCTAATTGAGACGGAGCATAATAAACATATTTTTGTCCTACGTTATTCACTATGAGCCTCCCTCGTCGCAGTTATTACTAACAACCAAATTTCCATCGAACTCTTGTACTGTAACCTCATCCCCAGTTTCAGGATCAATTCTTCTAATAAAGCTAGGAGCAAGAAAATTATTTAATTCAGTAGAGTCTGTGGAAACTAGATTTGAATTTGCTCCTGATGTATTGGCGCTCGACGTTGACATCTGAATGTCTTGTTCTCCCTCCAGTTCTCCATCAGTTACCGCATCCAATCGTCCAAGATCGGGCTGTTCATACGGATCAATTACTAGTGTAAAATATTTGTCAATAACTGGCAAATCTTTCCTATCGTGATAACCAATTCCTAGTTTACCGTTTCTATACTTTTTGATTCTACATAAGAGAGAAACTTTTCGATCACCCTCCTCAAGCCTATCAATAATACCTCTATTCAATTGTAGCCAAATTGGAGCTTTTAATAAATCTCTCTCCCCGGCAGCTTTAACAAACCCCGAAGAATCTCTTCTCTCCATGATTGGAGTTTGAAAACTATACAAGTATTCGATGCTAACAATATTTTGAAACATTTGCCAGATTTTTGGCATATTCTCTGGTCTGAAAAGCCAAGGAACTCCGTCAATAGGTGGTGAATTTTCACTAGGAACATCTCTTGAGGGCACTCTAAATGCATTTAATTGAACAAAGTCTGATGTTGACAATACTAGAGATTTTAATTGATTTGGTAATGCCTTCAAAGCTGTTATTTTATTACTAGGGTTAACATCATCTAAGATATTCGGGGTCGAAGAGTCTGAAAAATTTAATTGTTGAAAATTGGATATATGAAAAGATCCGTAACTCATAGGTCCTCTTGGACCTCCGGGGTAATATCCAAAAGATATATTTCCGAGTGCTTGCAGCAAAGGTGTAGGGTTAATATTTCTAATAGCTACAGGCATTATTGGTTGCACTTTTTGAATTGGTAGTAATTTTTGTGATGAAACATCATCTACATGATCAACATTTTCATAATCTGGTCCTTTTGGCTCGTTAACTGATTCATCAGATGGGTTTGAATCGTCAACGCCAAACGAAGTGGCATTTTTCTTAGTTAAAAACGGACTATCTAAGTAGAATTCCGACCCTGCATCAACAACCTGAACACGAGAAGCAAGAAGTTCCATATATTGTTTTTTCATTGCCTGTTGTTGCTGAGAAAGCATAGATTGACCCGGAGGCTGATATCCTTTTACAGAAATTGGGAATAAACTGAAATCAGGATTCTGTTGCGCTGCTATGATATTTGCCTGAACTGATTGAATCCCCATAATTACTGCTTCTTGTTCTTCGTTTTTTGGTGCATCCACAGGGGTATTGTATGTAGATTTTGCGGCAGATACAATGGACTGCTTCTCCATACTGTACGCCTGCATTTGGGCGCTCCCTTTTGCCATAGGGTCATATCCCGGCATATTAGGATTTGTACTGACTGTTGCGTAGATCGGTGTACCTCGCTCAGTTGTTGCCTGTGTGGCAGAGTGAGGCTTTGTGGACATGGGCTTGTTATATTTGTAAGTCAGCGAATTGTCTGAAGTTTGTGACGCTTGATTAATCACAGTACTAGAGCCGACCATTAAATCTGACTTGGAGCCCGCTTGTGCGTGAGAGGGACCAGACGTACTTACGGCTACCGCCTTTGTAGAGGCAGGAGGAGGACTACTACCCCCTCCATAGCCTGCGACGCTTCTGCCTCTTGATTGAAAAACAAATGAAGGAGTTAGAAAGCTAAATTTTTGATTAACTAAAGAATCTCGGGGGTCCTCAGAAGAAAGATTTAAATCTGGGTGCATACGACCTAATATATTCAAAAGGTCAAAATTTTGACTAGTGACTCCATCTTTTGCTGCAATTGTAAAATATCTTCTAGTTTCAATTTCACATCTTTTTTTGTAATATCTAGAGGTCAAAGCTCTCATGCCCTTGCCCTTAATGCTTTGTTGAACAAAATCCAAAGTTTGATTTGTTAAATAATCATATCCTTTCCCGCGATATCCATCTAGAACAAGTTCTTGACCACAACCAAAAACATAATCTTTTCTAAGAAATCTAACCCCTCTGGAAGTTTTTATTTTTGGAGATATAGCGGAGCTAGTATTTTTTCTAGCCTGTCTTGTTGCACCCATCGAAACGGTTCCAACCTTATTTTGAAGCTCCTGTATTAATGCATCAACCATAGAAATAACAGTTTGAATACCCTCGGGACTTCCTTTAAAGGGGTCCAAGTACGAAGAGAGTGTCTGAGGCAACACAGTCTCCAATGTGTAAGATGAACCGGGATATGCCGGTTGATTTAAAACAGTAGAGAGTGTTCTTAAGTTTTTTATATACAACTCCGCAGGGCGCTTCCACATTGCACGCCCTTGTTCAGAATTCATTCTTGTTATAAATTCCGGTATGAACCGATCGACATAAATATCAAAATTAGGTTTATTATTAGTATAACTAATTGATTCTGCTAAATACCTACCTAGCATACGCCTAGCAAAAAGTAAAGTAGCCAAAGAGATTCGCATTAAAATAGCGGTTGGGTCTGTGCTTGTAATTTCAACAGAATATTGAAATGTTCCATTTCTTTCAAACATTAAACTTCTGTCGGTAAATGTAAACCACCTAATTCCATCTGCTCTTAGTTCACTAGAGCCATATATGTCTACCTTAGTTTCTGTAAAATAGCAGGACGAATTATCAATTGTTCTAATAAGATTGCTTCTTCTAGATTGGGAAGATGTAGCTAAGACCCTGTAAGGATATCCTTTTTTAATTTTAGGTTTATCGGGAGTTCCGAGGCGGTTGTTTGATTTTTCTTTCGGATCGACCTGTCTTCGTCTCAACTGTATTTTTGCGATATTTGCTAAAGAAAGTAATTTCAAATTAGTCTCTTGAGATATACTCCACAAATAAGGATAAGCAGAGTTTTCTTTTAAAAATCCAATATAGTCAAAAGCAAACATTCCATTTCCATTGTAAGACTCATCAATTGATGTCCATAGATCGGAAAGTGGAGACGATTTCTTGTCGGGTCTTATTTCTTTTCCAATTAGTTTTGTATGTCGAGTTACGCTTTGAGAAATGATATCCTCTTCTACCGCCTCTCCTACTGTGGCTTCTCCTTCTACTAAGCCTGCTCCAACACGAGCTTGCGTAACAGAACGATACCTATCTTCAACTCGATTTACATATCTAAAATCTCTAATTTTTGAATTAGGTATTACCTTTACTTCTAAATATTGAGAGTCCGGTCTGTGAAATCTTCCAGTCATGTAACCTTTAAACGAAGGATCTCTGGGATCTGGATTGATTGCTGGGTCGTGATAGTGAGTTTCGCCCTCCCATATTTCACCGGAGGGTAGAAGAAAAATATTTGTATCACTAACAACATTTCCGTTTTGAATTACATATTCAGAGTAAACAGATGTTGTGGGCTGCGCTCTTTTAAAATACTCTATGTCCATATTAAAATCGTTAGCCATTTTCTCAACATCCATCGTGATGTATACAAAATACGAAAGATGTTGTACAATCTCGCCTGACTCTGTTACATTCACAGTGAATCTTTCTTCCATAGGGATTTCGATTATCTCTTCCCCACCCGGCATAATCCGTCGATATTCTTGAATTGACTTTGAGTCATCAGAAGGTGAATTAATTTTTGCATCTAAATTAATACTTCTATTGACAACATATTCTAATGCCTTTGCTCCTGACACTCCTTTGTCAACTAGATAACTTGCTTTCTGACGTCCAGAAAGCACTTCGCATACATCTGCATTAGTACACTGAATAATATTCAATTTAAGATATTTTTCAAAAGGAGACGAAGTTGGATCGTCTTCAAGAGTGTTTGCAAACCAATTAGAAATTGAATCGCCTTCAATAATATCCCTCAAGGTTACATTTACTCGAACTTGCAAAGGCGCTCGACCAGCACCACCTGTTAAAGTAATTTTGTTAAAATTGACATCCGGTATCAATTCTGCAAACATTTGCGAGTAAGAGCCTCCCTTTGCAGGAGAAATACCCGTTGAAGGAGATAGCAAATTTTTATCTGGCTGAGTCATTGAGCCTGCGCGACCCATACCCATCCTAAGCTGCGGGGTTGTTGGTCCAGCAATTGAAGATTTTAACTTACCTGACAGACTTGTAGGCGATGCTTTATCGACTACATTTCCTCTCATTCCAGTAGGATTGTAAGAATAATTTGCCATTAGCAAGGCTCCTTAAGGTCATCTGGATCAAAAGCACCGTCACCAGAGTATGGCGAGATTCCGCCGAGGCGGTCAATCCCTTCAGGCACCCTGAGTACTCCATTGACTTTATCAATTGCGTCTTCGTCCATCTCTCCATCAGCAAAAATCTCTACATAATGTTGAGCATAGTTTGTGTTATAGTCTTGGGCTTCCTCTGAGATTTCATACTCATCTTTCTCAGCATAATCATTATCGCCCGCTATAAATAGAGGTCGCAAAATTTCTTTTATCTGTGATGTTGATGAATTTGTCTCTTGAATTATTTCAAAAACCTCAATATCAAAATTATCATTTGTCATAGCATTATTAAGTTCTTCGATGGACAAAATAATACTTGGCTGCTCAGTTACAAGATAAGAGCCATCTTGGTAGACACCCGGTGTATCACTAGCTGCTGCGTCTGTTTGGTTTGCAGAATAATTTACAAGTGGTCGACCTTCTTGAGTGCCATCAGGAGAAGCCACCATATCACCGTAGCCCTCCTCAAATTCAACTCGGGTTTCAACCTCCATTGAAGAGGACAGTTGAGGTATTGGCTGTACTCCCCACGACACATTGTAAAATGCAACCTCTTGTGTGTTTGAAAAATCGCCTTGCAATAATGAAATCTTCCATACGGGAGCAAATTCATTTCCATATGATGTGCCGATTGGCATTACAGCGATATTTCTATCTTTTGTTTCGTTGCTAAAATTTCTGTCGTTTATGCGTTTTTGTTCTTGAATTTTTCTAAACTCAGTTTCGACACCCTTTGTGCTGTGTCGAACTCGAAGCCTAGGTGTGTCATCTAAAATCCTAGGAACAGAATCTTTTTGCTCTTCATCATGACCAGCATATTCAGTATCATAAAGTATGTCCTCATCAAAAAAAGCATAGTACATCGGCTTAAACCTACCAGCGGCAAGTTTTCTCTTTCCGTCTTGAGTCAACTGGATATCTATGACTTCTTCTTTGGGGTTAAAAAATCTCATATTATAATAATTATTTACTCATTCTTTTTTGCATCAATAACAATTTCAGATTCTAACTGAGCTAGCTCAACCAGTGAGAAAAAGTCATAAGGCCAGTTATAAGTTTGTTGCGGCGTTTTTTTGCTTTTACTGCTTAGATCAAAATTAAATTTAAATCTTCTGTCAGACTCTGCGTCTTGAATTAATTCATAGTAATTTGTTTTTGCTCTTTTCTTGACCTTAAACACCATCCATCTAACCTTGTCTGGCATTTTCTTTCCGCCGAAAAATTCCCAAGGAGAATTTGTATGGCTTACAGAAACAGATTCTTTTTCAGCCTTCAAAGATAACTTGGGCATCACCCCTTGCCAAATATCAGACAAGTCTTCTTGATCTAAAGTTGAATTAAACTCAAACGTGTAAGCTACAAAAGGCTTTACTACATCGGGATATTTAACAAAATCTAGCCTAGGCGGAAAAACATAATCTTTAATTTTTTGCGTTAAATCAGTAACCGATGTGTCTACCACTGCTGGTGCTCCATCAAATATTATATTTGCAGGAAGAGCGTTTCCTGTTTGAGCTTTATGCATACTTTGTAAAGCATAAGACATACTTTGAATTCTAAAAAAGTATCTTTGGAAGTCATTGTTCCATACGACTTGCTTCGACTCTCTCATTTCTTCTGTGGGTCTATCAATAAACGGTATAGCCACAACTAATTCGGAAATCTCTCTTTCTTCTGCAATATTTCCAATCTTTTCTTTTGCATTTTCAAATCCGCAAACCTGCAAGAGCGATCCAGTAGCACCAAGAGGAAGAGATCTGGCAGCGCCACCACGGTCAGCGGATCCGTGCTTGTAAAGCTCATCAGGGAAAGACTCTCGTAATCCTAAAAAGACTCCTTGAGAACCTTGAGGTATCTCTCCATATGTATTCCACAATGCACGACAAGAACCAGAACCAAGAAGCCATCCATAATTTTTTAGCTCACCCGAAGCATCCATACTGCCGCTTGAACCTGCGGTAGAATATTTTGATGTATATTCCTTTCGGTAGCTACTAACACCGTGTCGATCGACGCGAGTATTGATGTTGTCACGGTAAAAAACATAACTTCCGCTATCTTGATGACCCAAACTAAAATCTAAAACTGGACATTCCCATTTAGTTGAAATTGTCCATATCAAATCGTCCTCTCCGCTTGTACTGCTGACCTGTGTTTCTCTTCCAGTAATTGGGTCAACACTAATTGTAGGTCTTCTAGTGAGTCGGAAAATATTCAAACTAGCTGAATTTTGCATCCACGCTTCTTTAAGAGTCGGCTGAGTAATTTCTCCTCCTCCAATGTTTGTAAACCTTGTGGTTTCGTGGGTGGTTTCATTTTGAGCCATGTAATTTTCATTAAAATATTCCACCGATGCGCCTGCAAAAATTTCTTCAAAAGTAAATTTACGCGATTCTCCTTCAGACATGATGTATGCTTCGTGAGGTTGAAATTTAATTCTTGCAACCGATGTTCCATAAAAATATGGAGGAGTCCATGGAGCATAAGCAGGGTCTTGGTGTAGCATACTGCAACTTATGGCTGACTTGTGATTGCCGATCATTGCATCATCGATATTGTGTGCAACACCTCCTGAGATAGCTGGACCATATAAAACGCCCCTGCGCGACCCAGCGAAAACTAAGTCACTTCCAGATACTCTTGTTGTCTCTCCAGCAGCAACGGTTAAGTCTTCCAAATTAGGATTCTTTTTTATGCCAAAAAGATAAGATTTTCTTGGTCCTTCTGTGGTTACAAGATTGTCTGATTTAAACAAAGATACATCCATGTAATATGCAGAACCAGATCTCATTGGTTTAATTTTCTGCTCGGTTTGTGATGCAAAAGTTGTTAGTGCCCCATTGCCTGCTAAAAAGAAAGTGGGGACCTCAGCAGTAAAATTATGTGCCGCCATCTCAAACATCGGTATACTATCTCCGCCCCAAAGAGCACGAATGGTATCAATTTGAATATTATTTGCCTCTTCCCCGGCATATGCATACGATGTTGCATAGGTTAAATTATTAACATGCCATGCATGATTTAGAGACAAACTTGAAGAATAAAGATCTGCCTTTGAAAGCACTACAGATGAATCGAGACTGTTAGTGGTACCTGCACTCACCTCTTGTCCAGACCTTTGCGTAGAGCCAAGCTGTTCAGGAGACTTAGGCATAAAAGTTGACTGATCTAACAAAGCCTCAAATGGTATTCTCAAAGAAGGCGCAAAAGGCATGATAACTGAACCGCTAGGGTTGGGTCCATCTGGTCCGGGTCCGAGCGGATGATGATCTGCGTTGCTGGAATGATCATCATTTGTTGCTGAAGCGTGTGAAGGTTCGTGCTTACCTATTGTCTTCAGAGTGCGTGCGCCAACTGCTCCTACATCACTATAATCAAGCTCAAAAGTTCTGTAAACAGGATAATCAACAGCGATTCCTGATTTGATTGAATTTAAAAGAACGCCGGGAGAAATTAAAGGTTGCCAAAAACAATTTAATCTCTGGGCATAAAATGGATCGCCATCATGAGTTCTGCTTGGTTCGCTTCCGGTTCCGAATGCTTGCAAAAAGTTCGGATAAACAGCCGTATGATCTCTCATTAATTTAAATTCTGAATTATTCGCGGTTCCATTAGAATCTTTTTTTCTTGGTGCGCCCTCAAGTCCATATGAAGCAGTCATCGATGAGCCTGATAAAAAGCCATCATATGATGAACTAAATATTTGTGCTAATTGAACCACTCTTGTAGACGGATAAAATCCATTATAAGGTAAGAGTTTTTTAACTGCCCTGCAAGTTAAGCTAATTCTTGAAACATCCGCGATGGTGTTGTGATTATCTACAAGATATTCAAAGTGTTGCATAAAATCAGAATTAGAATAATCTCTATAAAATTGAAAATCAATAGTGTCTGTTGCTGATTCAGCAGAAGAGGAGGTTTCAGTTCCCTTAATTGACAAACACGATCTATTCAAAGACAAAAAGTTTCCTTGTCTATTCTTAACGTAATGATCAATATGATCTGATATTTTAAACTCTGGCAAGATAGAATAATCTTGTCCAATACGCATAACATCCTCTGCCCATTCTTCTAATGTACTAAAGAAGGCTCCGCGTCCTCTAACGTCGTGAACCGTGCTGGGCTTCATTTCTGTGCTCAGAAGAGTCTCTGCGCGATACATATTAACTAAAGGCTTCTCAATCATTTGAGAATCCCACAAATATCCACATGCAGGTTGATAATTGAAAATATAATGACCACCTTCGTTTCTTTGAGAAGCGCCGTCAAATAAATCGTCTCTTCTCCAATCAGAAGGAGTATAAACGCTTGGGTGAATCAATGATCCAAACGATGCACTCGGTATTTGGGCAGGGGCAGAACTTGTAAACACTAAGGCTGCGGCACCATTGTTAAACCCAGTAGACGCAGAAACATTTGTCGACCAAACTCCCATACTTCCTGAAACTTTTGATCCATCAACATTTTCAGATATGTCACACACCCAAGAACTTAGTTGTTCTTGTTGATGAGGAAGCCAAGGATACGAAGCAGAGACGGATTCAATACTGGTTGTTCCTTGATATGGATACAACCAAAGACCTTCCAAGTTGTCGCCGCGTTGGCTACCATAAGTGCTGTGGAATTGACCAAAATGTTGAATTGTGAAGCCATCTATATTGTGAGAAACAGAGGTATTACCAGCTAATCCGCCCGTTACTTGCATTAGTTGTATATATTGATTCCCGTTGCCAGCAGCAGAGGGGGGCTGTGACCCACTAATTCCTACTTCGTGGTCATGACCATTCGTATGATTAATCGCTGTTTTTAATTGTACTAATAAATCATAATTTGTACCAGTACTTAAATTAACATTAACAGCGATTCCACCATCTTCGTCAGCACCTGCGGAGCCTGCGCCCGTATCACTGCCCACACTTAGAACGGTTCCGGTAGTAACCGAGGTAGAAGCGCCGTTTACAATAACATATCTTTTTTTAACACCATTAGTATCGATTAAAGTAAGGTGTGCTTTTTCTGTCGCCGTTGGCGTCGCATCGCCATCTAAGGCGACTATATTTGTTGTTGCTCTGTTGCCGGTTGTTCCGAACCCGGTTTCGTCACCGCCCGTTTGTTGGTAGGCGGTGATGTTGTAAATTAGATCGTAGTCATTTCCCAGTGACCACGGTGTATTTCTTCCCATAAGCACATCATGAGCCCAATAATTATCGAAAGGGGATAAAGCGCCGGTTAATCCAGCGCCAGAGGTAAAAGCCGCGCCCTTAGACGAACCTGATCTTGCAAAATTCCCTATGTCTCTATGAGCGTGGTGAGAAATCCAAGAGATGGTTCTATTGAAACCGTGACCGTAAAAGCCGTTGTTATAGCGGCTGGCAAGCGGTTGATAGGGAGTTGGCCCATGGAATCCATGTTCCAAAGGAACCCACGGCGCTCCTCTCTGTCGCGCATTATAGAGTAAATGACGACTTTTTGTTCGGGAGTTAGGGTCATCTGACCAAAACTTTTCTGAGTCCCATTTGTCAAATCCTCGCGCTCGCCATCCCGGCTCTATTTCATCATAAAATAATCTTCGTCGAATTCTTTTCTGATATACATTTCTATCTCTTGGGAATACATTCTCTTTATATTTTAATTTCAAAAAAGCTCGGATTGGGCTAGATACGAGATTTTCAGGAACTGCATATAAGCTGTATAATTGTTCGTGGGCTTGTTCGTTATTGTTGTCATACCCATAATATCTATTTAAAAAGGCGCTTGCCATGCCGCACAAGTTGTTAGCATAGCTATGCTTTAAAGCTACCTGCTGACCTCCTACATCAACTAATGTAGTCAAAGGTTTATTTTTTGAAGAAATCGCAGATTGAGTTATATTAATAAATCTGCTAATGCCTTCAGTAAAAAGGGCATCTGTTCCTCTTGTGTCTTTCATAGCTTTTTGTTCAAAGTATATGCTATGAATGTTATTTTTGTTTAAATATCTTGCAACAGGATGCTCGCCGGTTCTTACTTGTTTCCAGCTTGGATACCCATACGGTCCATTTCTATTTGTCATCAAAGCATTAAATAAATCTTCTTGTCCGCTTCCTCCGACTATCTCTGGCAGAATGGTAATAATGCCATAGCCCGGATATCCGCCCTCCTCCGCATCCTCCATGTCGACGCCGCTTTTGAACAGGGCATTGCCGTTGAAAATATTGTAAACGCTCATAGGCGCATAATTTCCTGAAGGTACGGTAAAATATTTCATCAAACCTACTCTGCCGGTGGCATAACTCGATTGAGCATCAAAATTTAAATTCATATAGCCCATTGCCAAAGCAAAGTTTGAGATTTGATATCCTGTTATAGTGGTTCCTTTTTGAACTGTTCCGGCATTAAACATAAACAAAGAGGGCATATTTCCTCTTGAATACTCAATTAGTCTAGGTATTCCTAAAGTATTGGTATGACCTTCATTGTTGCTTCTTTGATTTCTAAGTGAATCTGGCGTACCGCCTTCTTCAAATATATCATACATATTAGTAAAGTCAATCGGCTCTTCAATGATCGGATCATAAATAATCGTATTAAGACCCACAGAATCAACAGGAATTGAAGCAGGATTGTTAGAACCCGTAGGATTGGGGATGGTGTGGGTGCCAGCAAACCTATGCAATGACGGAGAATTATGTATTCCACCTCCGTGGTCAGCGCTTGAAGATGGCGAGAGGTTCGTCAATGGAAAAGAGGTTTCGTCTGCTCCAAACACATAATATGTTGAACCTCCTGACCCGCTATGTAGATATTCTCCATTATCCAACTGTGGAGTCCACGCCACTTGATGGCTTTTATCCCTTACACTTAAAACGTATTCACCATCAAGGTTTTCATAAGCTGATTCTTCAGCAAACCCAAGAGACACATTATTTTTTGTATACTCATGACTAGCAAGAGACGCTGTTATCCAAGAGTATTGCCGACTTGTTCTCGGGATCTGATGGGAAATAAATCTATTATCATGCCGCTTTTTGGTCGACATACTGTAAAAAGAAGCTGTCGGGAGAAACGATGGGAACGAAAGAGGTGTTATTGAAAAAGGTCCTCCATCTTGGTCGAATAATTGCATCGTAGCAAAAACTTCGCTAGATGGATATGTGTTCAAGGATACAGGAGCTTGATTGTAAACTTCTCCTGTTTTGGCTAGCCCAAGAGCAGTATCCGACTCGCTATAATACTGACCATCGCCAAATCGCCAATAACCTAGGAGAGAATCTCTGCCTCCATTTTTTGTTGCACTATGTTTTGTTAGATCGGCTGGACC
>MDSY01065692.1_pt1 | contig 12802 bp, 13 predicted proteins | sample 811131 | NCBI WGS metagenome assembly MDSY01 (sample SAMN05326643, study PRJNA326480) | marine metagenome | isolation source: seawater | place: Atlantic Ocean: South West | collected 2010
CCCCCCCAGACTCGTCTCCCTCCTCATCTCCGACCTCGGCCGCATCTCGTCGAGCAGAGGGAGCGCTGCGCCGCCGCCGCAGCTGCGCTTCGTCGAGTCGCTCTCGTCGCAGATCGGCGACGCGTACGACGAGCTCCTCTGCGACGCGGCGCGGCGCGGACACCGCAGCGTGCTCGTCTCGCACATACCGCTCTGCTCGGCGGTCCCGCTCGCCCGCGCCCTCCTCCGCTTCCTCGCGCCCTTCTCGAGCAGGAGCGATGCCTTCACCGACGAGGCGCTCGCCAAGCTCGCCGCTGCCTTCCACCACGCGCTCTCCGAGCGCCTCCGCCGTGCGGCCACCGCCAACGCGCTCGAGATTGTCGAATTCGACGAGGGCGCACACCTCTGCCAGCTGGCGACAAAGGCGAATGCGCACGCCTTGGGCTTGCGCAGCATGCCCTCGCTGCTCGCGAGCCGGCTCCGTTCTAAGGCTAGCAGTGGTGGCGGAGGCGCGAGCGACACCTTCAGGGCTCCTATCGATTCGCCATTCTGGAGGGATGGGCACCATCCGTCGGCTGCGACGCATGTGCTGCTCGCTGAAAGAGTCGCCGCCGCTCTCGCGAATGGAGTCCACGCGCAGAGCTAGAGCAGCTCTGTGCAGTGAGTCGGCAAAGAGAGGTGGGAGGAGATCAAACAGCTAGGGGGGAGCTCAATTCAAAATAGTATATCGTATATATATACTAAATACTTCAATCGTTCAAATATATTACACCAACACTAGTAAGTAGTACATATAAGTAACGCAGTATAAGTATACATATATATATGCCAATGCCTAGCTCCACACGACGCCAATGACAGAGCCGGGCGTCGGTCGCCCGTGCCTTTCCAATCGGCCTACTCCGCATATACCTATCCCATCACCCCCCCTCTGACTCGCACGCGGTAATCTCAGCATTCGTTCATGAACGGAAAGAGGCTGTCGAGCGCATCGTCCAAGTTGGTCTCGGAGAGATACGCAAAGGGGTCCATCGCATTCTCGAGCTCTTGCGCCGGTACTGGGGAGAGGAGTGGCATCGGCGAGCCCTCATAGTCAATCCGCTCCGACTCAATCTTGCGCGCTTTCGATCGCGCAAAGGGGGGCGTTGCCTCCTTTGTGGGCGTCGCCGGCTCGTAGATTTTGGGCTCGTTCGCCGTTGGCGAGATTTGGCGCACCTCCGGCAGTACGATATGATGCGAGGCACTCGCACTTGCGGCGGCGGCCTTTGCAGCGCTGCATGCGGCGTGCGCGCGAAGATCATCGTCGTCAGGGAAACCAAATGCCGCGACGAGTCCTTGAGGCGTCACTCGTCCGCGGGGCGTGTACTTGCGCGCGCTATGCGGGTCTGGCGTGTAGCTAGGGAGCTGCATTGTTTGGCTTGCTGGCTGCTGTGGTGTCGTGTTGAGGCAACCGTTGAGCAAGAGTGGTGTCGTCATCGTTGGGGGCATCCGCTGCGGCGTGCTGTGCGGGTTGGGCGGGTTGCTCAGCTGCAGATTACTCAGAGGTTGCAGCTGCTGAACTTGCGAATAGTGCGCGCTCATTGGGCCCAGCTGCGGCGAGTGCTCATCCGGCAGGCTCCCGTGGGACACGTTCGACATCTGCGACATTTGTCTCGAGAGTACGGCGCTCTGCAAACTGCCGTTGGACATTTGGCGAATGAGGGCATTGTGCGACATCGGGCCTAGCATCGGCGATTGCGCATCGGCCAAATGGTGAACACCGTCGTTAGACATGCGCCGCGAGAGCTGGGGCGCGCTCATTTGCCGCGAGAGTGTCGGTCGGGCGCCTTGTAGGCTGCCGTCGCACCTTTGGCGCGCGAGAACGGCCGCGGTGTCGAGAACAGAGCTGTGCACGCTGCTGCTGCTCGAGAGCTGGCTATGCACGCTGCCGCTGGAGAGCTGGCGCTCAAGCATGGCGCTCTGGACGGAGTCGCTCGAGAGTTGCCTTTCCAGAAGATTACTGGGGTGAACTGGTGGCGTCGCGCACTCGTTCCATTGCCACATGTAGTTTGGATCGCCTGGCGGCAGAGCGGATGCGGGCGGCAATGCGAATCCGCCCAGGAGGTTGTCATAGTATGGCCTTCCGTTGGCGATCTGGAGGGGCATGATCGGGGCATTGTGCATGCTGCTCGGTGCGCCAAGCGGTGCCACTGTCGGAATCGACCCCATCGGAATCGACCCCATCGGAATCGGCGACACCTCCGGCGATCGCTGCGCCAAACCACTGCCGAGCTTTGCAAAGCATATATGCCCTCGCTTCAACTGATGGCAATGCTGGCACCTGTTGCGCGAGGGAGTGCCGGATTCTCGGGCCCTGCGCCCACGCTCAACCCGCTGCCACCGGTTCCGAACCGACGCGATCGTCCGGCCGGGCAGACGATCCACGATCAGTTGCCACCGTGGACCCCATTGAGCGTACACGTTGAGAATCACCATGTCCTCCTCGGGCGTCCACTTCTGCGGTTGCGCGGCGATCTTTGCCGAGCGGTTCATGATCGGCTCGCCAATCGGTCACGGCTCGCAGATCGGAGAGCGGATGTAGAGTGCGGCCGCCGGGACGAGGCTGCGAGATGCCGATCGGCCAGGCCAAGGTGGCAGCCAAATTTGGCGTTACAAACTTCAAAGTGCACGCCAACTTTTTTTTTTCGGGGTACCTCAGGTAGGGTCACCTGGAGGTAAAGAAGGCTGGCCAAATTTTAAATTCAAAAAAGGTTGGACTTAAACACGCAGCTCTTCACAGAAGGCCGCACTAGTGCCCCCCAGCCCATGCACACAACCCACTCAGAAACAGTCTATCCCCATACTCTTCGCACACCCTCACACCCGCACACTCCCTCACTTCCGCCCCAATGCTGTACACCGCATTACTCTACGCCCTCCCCGTAAAGAAAGCACATATCCACGCCCCCAGGCTCCAGCGAAGGCCCCCCACACTCCTCCTCCACTCCCTCCATACTCACTGCCATTACACATCTAATGATAAAATATCTCCCCTCACTTCCAGCACCCCATACGACCCAAACCCGCAAAAATCGTAATCGCACTGCACACACTCTTATTACTGAACCACTGCATGCACTGACTGTGACTACACCACTCAACTGGAACTGTCGCACCACTCAACTGTACACACTGCACCCACTGGACGGGCGCCGACGAGCGATTGCTCCCCGAGCCGCAATCTCACCTCGATCCCACCGCTCGCTCGCCGCGCTAACCCACTCCAAGGCGTCGATTAGGACTCTCGCAGGGGATTCGAAATGATTGGAAACCAGTCATCAGCTCGCACGGCACGCACATGTGCGGGCTGTCAGAGGTCTCGGCTCAGCCCCACGCGGGCGTGGAGCAGTAATTGAGCACGAGCACCCCATCCACGTGGAAACAGCGCGCCACGTCGCCGAGGATCTCGTCGGGGGCGGCGCAAACGCAGAGTTGCAGAAGACAAAGAGTGGATCTGTTGGTTTGAGCTGCAGATGCTGCCGCAGCAGCGAGCTCACGGTGGCAAAGCTGACGCTCGCGGGGAGCTTAAATTTTGACTGCCGCAAAATTGGCACGTTGCCCGTGTGCCGGAAGCTCACAACCACCTTGTCGTCGTCGCGGATCGCAGGTGAGGAGTCCGCCATTGATGAGCACAGAAAAAATAAAAATGGCGATTCCACTTTATACGAGGTAAACGCCTCAGACTGACAAGAGGAGAGGCGAACATATTCGGGATATTGGACGGCCCGTGGACTTGCCGTTATGTCCGTGTTCAGTCGGGCGCTGGAGGTGGCGTTCGTCTCCCTCGGCGAGACGTTTCTGACGACGCTCGCCGGCTCTGTGGCGATCCTCGCCGGCTACCTCGACAGCCACTCGTTGCGTCGCATCTCAACATTCATGGTCAAGCTACTCTTCCCATGCCTGATGCTCTCACTCTTCACGTCCTTTGACACGGAGCGTCTGAGCAGATGGTCCCCAGTCCTCCTCGTCGCACTGCTGCACATCCTACTCGGCGCGCTGCTCGCTCTCATCACCACGCGGCTACTCAGGCTACCCGCGCAGCACTCGAGGCTGCTCATTCTGAGCGCCGCCTTTGGCAACAGCGGCAGCCTGCCGTTTGTGCTCACGAGGCCGGTCTTCGAGAACTGGTCGATCACTGCGGCCGATCCTCAAGCTGGGGACGACGCCGATGGCATCATCGCCCTCTACTTGGCCATGTGGAGCCTCATCTTCTTCTCGGGAGGGAAAGCTCTTGCTCAAGGTGTCACAGCTACAGAGAAGACGGATCGAAATCATCTTCATGTACTTCATCTCGCTGAAGCCGCGAAACAAGCCTCAGAGAGCGGCGGAGCTGCGTGGCGGGGTGAAGATACTCTGCGACCCCAGCCCGAGTCTGCGCGCACAGAGTCCCAGGAGGGCGCGCAGGCGGGGGGAAGTCGCGCAAGGAAGATCCGACGCTTGCTCTGGCGGATGACAGACCGCACGTGGGTCTGTGTTCTGCTTGGGATTGGCCTCGGCTGCATCAGCCCTCTGCGCGACGTGTTCGAGAGTGGCGCGCTTCGCTGGGTGGGCAACAGCTGGAAGCTTCTCGGACGTGCCGCAGTCGTCCTCGCCACGATGGTCCTCGGAGCCTCTCTCGCACAGGCAGGCAAGCAGCGGATGGACGAACAGATAGCAGCATGCGCCGGCGAGGAGGGCGCGCGAAAACAGCTACCGTGGTGGGTGCGCTCTGTTCAGAGCATCCAGCAAATCTCGAGGAGGATGAACGACGCAATCGATTCGATGACAGCGGGTGCTGCCAATCAACCCTCCAAAGCTCAGAACGAGCCCTCCAAAGTAGACGAGACGGCGCAGACGGCGGCTCCGCTGACGCCACCAGTCGCATCTCCCTTATTGGCCGCGTCGCCGCTGCCGCCACCTCCCGACCCGATCTTCTCGTTGGCCTTGGAGGAGGAGAGCACAGAGGTGCGATCAGAGGGGGAGAGAGCAGCCTCCCCTCGGCTGAGTGCTCACGCCAAGCTTGTGCTTGCAAGCGCCCTACTCAAGCTCGTGCTGTTGCCCTCAATATGCATGCCGCTCACACAGCTCGCCGCAGCGCGTGGGCTACTGCGAGACGACCCCGTGCTGCTGATGACATTGCATATCCAGTCAGCTGTGCCCTCGTCGCTCACAGCGGTGGCGCTCTTGGTCGCCTCAGGCCGCTCCGAACAAGCGCACTTGCTCTCGTCCGTCTACCTGCCGCAATACCTACTCTCGACACTCACGCTCTCTGCAGTCATCATCATCGCTGTGCAAATGTTAGAATAGTCGGTCAACAGTTGGTGCAGTTGTCAGTGCAGTTGAAGTAGTAGTAGTATAAAGTATTTAAGTATGCGTAGTATTGCGTACAGCTCATCGAGCAATTCAATATATCTTAAATGTCTCGATAATTCTGAGTCACGCACGCGCCCAGGACGTGCCACACGGCACACGCCCGTGCTGATGCTAGCTTACAACTCACCGGACGCGGCAACGGTCACCTTTGAACGGGTCGCCCCACTCTGCGAGCCGACGGCTTCGACGGCCTTGACGACGTCCATCCCGCTCGTCACCTTGTCGGGGGGGGGTAGAGGGGGCTAGAGGGGTAGGGGCGAGGATAGGGGACGGAGGATCGGGGACGGAGGATAGGGGGGGGAGGGTGATTTGCCCACATGCGTCACCTTTCCAAAGACGCAATGCTTCCCATCGAGAAAGCTCGTGTCGCTGGTGCAGATGAAGAACTGTGAGCCATTCGTGTTGGGCCCAGCATTCGCCATCGAGAGCGTCCCCGGACCGCCGTGCCCAATCTCAAAGTTCTCATCCTCGAATTTGTTGCCATAGATGGATTTGCCACCGGTCCCATTCTCGTTTGTGAAGTCGCCGCCCTGGCACATGAAGCCAGGGATGACGCGGTGGAAGGGAGAGCCGGCATAGCCGAAGCCCTTCTCGCCGGTGCACAGCGCACGGAAGTTCTCCGCAGTCTTCGGCACGACGCCGCCGTAGAGACCGATTTCAATGCGGCCCGCAGGAGCGCCGCCAATGTCAATATCAAAGTAGACCGTCTGGGTCACCTCGGCGTCGGTGGGGCGGTCTTTGGGCATGAACTGCTGGAAAAACTCGAGCATCGCTGGCGCCGCCGCAGCGCGAGCAGCCACGGCGGGGCGTGCAGTCACAGCGCCGCCGAGCGCTGCAGGCCGAGCGAGGGCGAGGGCGTTGGCTTGCGCAGCGAGAGCGAGGAGGAGGACGGTCTTGAGCATGTTGATCGAATAGTAGTGGCCTGAGCATACACACACGCACATGCAGGTGAATCTACGCGCGATGGACTTGACAGGTACGGCGCTGCAGCCTGAGCCTGCGCGCTCTCCGCATCTGACCTGACGAAATCTGTCGAGGCTTTTTTCTCTCGTTATGTAGTAACCAGTTAGGTTCCTATTAACTATCAACAGTCGCGGGTCGGCGCCGCAATCCTCAAGATGAACGCGCTGCTGCAGTCCATCTTCTACCTGCTGTGCGTGGAGGTCTTGTGTGTGTCGGTGTTGGTGTGCCCGCTCCCCCTCCGCGGCCACCTCGTCCGCCTCATCTCCGCCTCCAACCTCATGTCCACCGTCGGCCGTCCGCTCATGTACTTTTTGAGCCTCGTTGTGCTCACGTGGCTCTTCGCGACGCGTGAGATGATGCGGCTGCAGTCCGAGTACGCGGAGGTGAAGATGCACGCCGATCTGGGCATCAAGCTCCAGCACGAGGCCAAGATGCACAGGGCGCAGCGCGACTTTTACCTCTCGGGCTTCGCGGCGCTGCTGCTGGGAGTCATCGTGCAGCTCTACCGTTTGCTCAAGGAGGTCAACCAGTTGGAGGCGACCAAGGCGGCGATGACGAAACAGGCGGAGGGTGCCGCCGCAGCATACAAGGCTGCCAACGCTGACAAGGAGGACATGGCGAGGCAGCTCAAGGCGGGCGGCGGCGGCGGCGGCGGCGGCGGCGGCGGCGGCGGCGAGGAGCAGGCGGCGGCGCTGCGGAAGAAGGTGGCTTCGGCGGAGTCTGCGCGAGAGGTGGCGGAGAAGTCGGCGGAGGCGCTCAAGAAGCAGGCGGAGGGTCTGAGCGCTGAGTACGCTCGGTTGGCGAGGGAGAAGGAGGTGCTGCAGCACAGGCTCGAGGACTTTGAGATGCTCATGGGAGAGCAGAATAAGAAGGAGAAGTGATTGAGAGTTAGAGTCTTGACTGAAGTACGCTCGGTTGGCGAGGGAGAAGGAGGTGCTGCAGCACAGGCTCGATGGAAGAGAGTCTTTACAGTACGTACAACGAGAGAGAGTCTACAGTCTTGCGAATGTACGAGGTACAGTAGGTACTGAACAGTTTTTTTTTACTTCAGTCTGTGTGTTCTTAAAAACCGCAGCAGCACATTTCTGATGTTGTAACAAGCGGATTGATGTCCTGGCCATCGGCTCTCCGCGCGTGCCTTCGGAGCCTGCTGCGCCTCTCGCTGCGGCTTCCCGCCTCGTTGCACGCGCCCTTCTCGACGCGCCTCATGGCCACTCCTCCGGCGTCCCACATCGACTGCTCCTGCTACTACACTACGAATCTGTTTGTCAACCAGACGCACTACAACTTCCGAAGCCGCGCCGAGTTCGAGCGCGAGCACGCTGCAGCGCTCGCGCGGCTGGGCGAGCCGGAGCGTCTCGACCTCATCCAACGCCTCTTGGCAGAGCAGGCGCGCCGCCGCGGTCTCAACGCCGCCGCCGCGCACCGCACGCGAGCGATCGCTTCTGGGTACACCCCGCTCCATCCACAGCTATGGCGACTCAGCGCGGACTTCTTGCACCCAGATCTGGTTCGGATTGTGCACGGAGAGTTGGCTCCTCGGATGCTCGCCCATGGCGTCTACGCACTCCCCGTCTTCAGCCCCTTGTTCTGTCGCCTCGTCTGCGAAGAGCTCGCGCACTTTGCAGCGAGCGGCATGCCGGCGGGACGTCCCAACTCGATGAACCGTGCGGGGTTGCTGCTGGACGAGTTGGGGTTGGGTGGGGGTCTCCTTGATCCCTTCTTGCGCGAGTATCTCTCCCCGCTCTGCAAGGCCATCCCCGTGCTCCGCGCAGCGGGCGGGGAGGTGTTTTTTTCTCTCACTCGACCCATTTCTCCCATATGTCAGAGCCCATTCTTCCCATATCTCACCTTTGAATTCTCTTTTGAGGATCTCGAGCGGCACAAGAGCTTCGTGGTGAGCTATCGGATGGGTGACGATGAGCAATTGAGTGCGCACTTCGACAATGCTGAGGTGACGCTGAACGTGAACATTGGGCTCGAGTTCGAGGGTGGTGAACTCGTCTTCCATGGCGGCCCACACGGGCTCCCATCAGACACATACCACGAATGGGGCACAGTCGGTCACGGCGTACTCCACTTGGGCCGACAGATCCATTCGGCTCTGCCAATCTCGCGGGGGGAAAGGCACAACTTGGTCGTATGGATGCGCTCGCCAAAGCATAGGCGTGTCCACGGCTGCCCAATGTGTGGACGCACTGACCTCTTGCTCGAAGAGGACGCGAGTGCTTAGCTCGAAGGCGTCCTCGTTACGCATGATCAATATCAACGTGAACACTGTCGAATTGACATTGTCGATTGTGATGGTTCATTTGTTGATTGTATGTGCTCAATAGCAATACATGGTCAATGCCTAATGGTTGCAGTACAACTACAAGAGTACTACCGAGTTAGTTGAAGTTATTGTCGTAGATTGCACTTATAAGTTATGTATACTCGAAATATAAAGTATTACTCTTAGTACGAGTACACCTCGCACCCTTGAGGTCGACACTCGACCAAGGCTACCGCTTGCGCTTCTTCTTCTTGGACCCCTTGCCCGTACGCTCACGCTGGCTGAGCCCTGGTCCTCGCGCAATCCCCCTGAGCAATGCAGCTTCGAGCGGGTTGAAGACGTCGAGCTGCTCAATCGACCCTTCGAGCAAGCCCGCCTGCACCGCAGCGCCCAGGGCGACCGCCTCCTCTGCTCGTCGAATTGGGCAAATGATGGCGCTGATGCAAATGGGGCGAGAGACAAACGAGAGACAAACGAGAGACAAACGGCGAAAAAGTGCGAGTGTGCAAACAAATCGGAGCGTGAGGAATAGTGAGAGGCATAGTGAGAGGCATAGTGAGAGGCATAGTGAGAGGCATAGTGAGAGGCATAGTTTGAGACCTGGCGAGAGACCTGCTTCTTGAACATTCAAAGCAAAAATGGCTTTGATGAGATGCAAAAAAAGGGGGGGGGCGAGGGGGGCAGCCGGGTGAAATGGGTCTGAGACTTGCCTGGTCGGATGCTCCCCAGCTCTGGACGCACCCCCACTAACTCCTCTAGCAGTCTAGCGACCGCTGGCACCCGGCTGGCACCGCCCGCGAGCAGTAATCGAGTCACCCTTCGCCCCTTGAGCCCCGGCCGCGCTGCTGCACGGCCGACAGTCGCCGGCGCGTTCCCCTCCTGCGTCGCGCGGTCAGCCGCCTTTGTGGCGCCTACGTTGTGTGGATGTCGAGAGACAGCATTCCGTCAGAATGAGTCAGTTAGAATGAGCGTCATGTGTAGGGAAAAACACGTGTAGGGAAAAAGACGGCTCGTTCCACATGGGCAAAATGGGCTTGGGAGGCTTTGCCTGGAAGTGGCACGCCGGCGGCGGTGAAGGCGCGGATGACAGGCTGACGCATCGCAAGGAGCACGGGCTCGCACAACCGCTCGAGATCCGCGCGGCTCATTGTGAGCTGCGGGCTCGCGTCGTCTGTCTGAGCGCCACCTCCCTGAGCGTCATCTGTTCGAAGGTCCTCTTGTGCGCGAGCCTCGCCGCGTTCGGCGAGCGCAGCCGCCTCGAGCGCACTGAGCTCAGCCTCTGCCGCCTCCCACTCTTCCTCCGCCTCCGGCCACTCCGACTCGATCTCCGACTCGATCTCCGCATCTTGCAGGGGATCCTCCTCGCGAGCCTCCCGCGCCAGGTCGGCTCCAGACGCGTCTGTGATCTCTCCGCCCGAGTCGAGGAAGGCTTTGAGGAGCTCGGCTGCCTGCGCATCGGCGGCGTCCTGTGCATCGAGGAGCTCGCGCGCCGCAGCACCCGCCTCCTCGTCGCGACGCAGACCGGAAATGATCGCTTCGTCGTACGGTACGGAGGCGTGCGCGCGCACGGTGAGCGTCTCCTTGAGCTTTCTTGCCTGTGCGAGGAGCTCATGGCCATCGCCCGAGAGTCCAATCTGCGATGCGAGCTCCGCCGAGATTGCCGCATCGAAATCATCTCCGCCGAGCCAGGGCTCTCCTGGTCGCGAGATGGAAGAATCGGCTGATCTGAAATCGGCTGATAGATCACTTCGAGCGAGGCGCGTCGGCCATGGCAGATTCCCCGCCCAAACAAATCAAAGGTTGGCTCCCCCTGGCTTACGGAGGCTTCTATCTGGCTTCTATCTAGCTTTTATCTGGCTTCTATCTGGCTTCTATCTGGCTTCTCTCTGGGAGAAGAGGGCAGAGTGAGGGCAGAGTGAGGGCAGAGTGAAGGGGCTCTCTCCCTGCCGTTGCCAAGACTTCGATCGTACCTCCACCGGCCTCGAGGAGCGCAACGTCGAGAGTGCCACCGCCGAGGTCGAAGACACACACGAGCTCCTCCTCATCGCCGCTCGCACCGTACGCGAGAGCCACCGCCACGGGCTCCTCGAGCAGACGCACTTTTGTGAGACCTGGTTGTGGAATCGAGCAAAGAGAGAGAGAGAGATAGGAGCAAAGAGAGAGAGAGCGAGGATCGGGTGGGTGCTCCATACGACGAATCGGCTCTGGCAGCGACGAAACATAAGCCCAACTGAGAGACTGACCATGCGAAAAATGCCCCCCAAGTAAGAGACTCAAGTGAGAGACCTACCTGCGGCGAGACCTGCCGCCTCTGTCGCCTCGCGCTGCACTTGTGAGAAGTGTGCGGGGACGGCGATGACGGCGCGTTGTGGCGGTTGGCCGTCGCGAGCAGCACGTACGAGAAGCTCCCTGAGCACCGCTGTCGACGCCTCGATCGGAGAGCACACGCGTTCGGTGCTCGCGCAACGTAACGCGGCGCTGCCATCGTCGAGCGCCTCGAGCGAATGCAGCAGAGGCGAGCGCTCGCCGAGTGCCTTGCGCGCATCGGTGTAGGTCCTGCCGATGAGCCGCTTGAATGACCTCACCGTCGCATCCCCACCCGCCGCGTGGCCGATGAGCACGCCCTCGCCGTCCGGTTCGAAGCTCAGGAGGCTCGGGACCGACGAGCGCCCCGAGTCGTCGCGGAGCACGTAGGGCTTCTCGGCGGTGCCGACGACAGCGATCGCGGAAGAGGTTGTGCCAAGGTCGATCCCGCAGATCTCGAACGAACAGCCCGCATCGACCACAGCCGACCCGAACAGCAGCAGCGCGAGCAGACGGATCACCCGCTCCATGTGGGACTGTTCACTCTTCACACCCAGAGAAGCTTTAATTTCTGCTTTTGCCTCAAAACAAGAAAACTTGCACCGATTCGCACCTTCTTCCTTCCGCCCACAATTCGAACAGGCCTGTCGCCGATCGCTCCGGCTGAGCCGGCCAAGGAGATGCTAGCATGGAGATCGCCCGGCGTTGGGTTGGCGTCGGCGCAAAAGCCACTGCAAGACCCGTACTCCCTCCGACGAGCCGTCTCGCTCCCTCGAAGCCCATCTCCTCCGCTGCAGCCGCCGCCAACACGCTGCCTGAGCGCCACGATGCCTGCGAACCCTCAGCTCTCGCCGATCCGGAGCGTCACGTTGCCGCTGAACATTCGGACGACTCGGCTCAACTCATCGCTACGCTCCCGCCCGCTCGCTACGCAACAGTCTCCGCCCGTCGATTGCGCGCTCTCGCCAGTTGAGCAGATGATTCGGCAGACACGCGAGTCATCGCTCAATAGCGATCGACCGCCCAATCTCGAGGAGCGGCCGCCCGAGTACGAGCCTGCGCCCAAGTTCTCACTAGGGAGCGACGAGTCCAACTACTTGGTGGTCGTCAAGGCGCCGAGGATTCAGCCGCATGATCTCGCCGTCTCGGTTCAGCAAGACGGCTCACTGCGGATCTCTGGTCGGACCAAGACGGCAGAAGTGGCGGCAACGAGTGGAGCTTCTGGAAGTGGTTCATCTTGTGCGAACCTTCGGATGTCTTTCCACCGATCCATTCGGCTACCAGCGGATGCTGACCTCGGCTCAGAACAGTGTGCGGCCAAGCATGAGGGTGGCACACTCACAGTCGTCGTGCCTAGGCGTGCTTCGGCGCCTCGTGCACGACAGCTGCTCATCAGATGCGATGGGAGTGCCCTGGATGCTCGGAACCGTGACAAGGGATCGGTGCAGACAAGATGACCACCGTCTCGGAGGCTCTCCAGCGCGCTCGGACACACCAGGATCTAGGATGAGAGTGAGTCAGACTTGCGACTTGCAGAGCATTATGATCGACTCGAGAAAGTCTCAATTCAGAATCGGAGAATATGAGTTAGAATTGCAGTAGATAATTGGGAATACAAATGCAATGTCGTATTGAGAATAGAAACCTCAACCTGCTCGACCGACTACTCACATTTGAATCGATTCAGTATGATCAGTAAGATTGGTTCATATCAAGATAAAATATTTGAATATTTTTGTATAGGTCCTATGATGATAATCCATCTCTAATATAGATATAAATATAGGAACCTATAAATAAGAGAATTCGAATATGCGCACCTGTTGTTCTACAACAACCGACTCACTAGACCTACGACTACAAACTCGACGACCCCCCCCCCCCCCCCCC
>MDSY01017723.1_pt1 | contig 12800 bp, 8 predicted proteins | sample 811131 | NCBI WGS metagenome assembly MDSY01 (sample SAMN05326643, study PRJNA326480) | marine metagenome | isolation source: seawater | place: Atlantic Ocean: South West | collected 2010
CCCCCCTAACCTCCCCTCCCCTCCCCTAACCTCGACTCAGGGTACTCAATCCAGGGCTCCTCTCCGCGTACCCTGTGGAGTCGCACCGGGGGCTAATTCGCTTCGAGCCTAGAACACGTACGTCGCAAGGCACGCGAGGGAATGCCGGTGCGGAGCTGCTGATGACGTGGGCGGTGGCCGTGCGACCGATGCGGGGGTTTGCACCTCTGGTACAGGCCTTCACGGCGCTCATCGTGAGCTCGCTCAGCCGCGCTTATTGTGAGAGACTCGGCGTGGAGCCTCGCGCATGGCGGGACACTGGCGGCTGGAGTGAGCTGCCAACGGGAGGCGATACGCTCACAAGCAGCGCGCTCGCTGCGACGCTTTGCCGTCGCTGCGACGAAAGCAGCACAAACGGCGTTCAGTAATACAATCCGAATATCAATCATCTGATATTCATATTTAGACATGATAATCTAATGTCAACTAGATCTAAATATATGTATATTTAATATATCATTACCCACACGACGGTAGGCGTAGATCATGATCTATACGCTGTATACAAAGACTGGAACTGTTAGCATCCATCCGCAATAAAACTGGTCAAAACCCGGCCTCAAGTTCGAGCAGCACGCACTCAATTTCCTCGCGTCTGTGAACTGTGATCTTGACTGTCAGCGCCAGTGGACTCAAATCAAACTACTAAGCGACTCGAATGGCACACGAGGCACCTCAAGCCACGGTCGATGCGCAGAAAATAAAATAGAGGTCCTAATCAGCTCAGAAGTAAAATAGAGGTCCTATCAGCTGAGAGGAAATGAAAAAAAAGATGCCGGGCCGTATCCGGCGGGCATGCGACCAACTGGGGCGGGACGGCGACGACGCTTCGCCTCACTGTGCAACGCGGGCGAGCTTGCGCTGCTCGACCACCTTACACGAAGCCTTATCGGCGGAGCAAATGGGGCACTGGCCTTTGGTCTCGACGCACTGCATGAGGCAGCCCTTGTGGAAGTGGTATCCGCAACAACTCGTCCGTATTGCCGGCGTGTCGGCCGTGTACTCCTCGAGGCAAACTGCACACTCCGAGTCGGCGATCGCGAGGCTGGCCTGCTGCTGCTGCTCGATGAGTGCGGGCTCGAGATAAGCCCATTGTTCGAGGAGCTGCTGGAGCGAGGCTTGGAGGAGGCACTTTGAGCGGAGGAGGTTCTGCTGCCCACTATCGAGCGCCTGCCCGCTCCCGGCCTGCTGCTCGATCTGCTGCACGCGCCGGAGCTTCTTCTGCACTCCACGGATCTTCTTCTCGAGCTGGAGCGGGTCGACGGCGTCATCGTCATCGTCCTCAAAGAGCCCTGCAGGGAGTCGCGACTCGTCGTTGACGTCGGCACCATCCAACGAGCTGTAGCTGAAGGCGCTACGACTCAAGCTTGGGATGACGCCGCCGCTCCCTGCCAGTCCAAGGCCTGCAAGCGCCCGAGCAGAGCCGCCGCATGCGTTTTGCTCCTGGAAGCCCGGCAGAGCGGCGAGGCTCGCGCCCCTCGGCAGATTGACGGTCGTCATGGGCGGCGATCCGCTGGGTCGACTTTGGGGCGTTGGCTGTGGCGGCGGCAGCCCTGGTGGCAGCCGCTCCGTGCTGCGCAGCTTGACCGACTCGTGCCCCGGGAGGCAATTCGTGTTGAGGATGAAATCGTCCGAATGCTCAGCGAGCCACGTCTTTGCGCCGCCGGCGCTCTTGATCTGCGCCTTGAACGCGGCAGAGCGGTCGTAGAGTGCCGAGATGAGCGAAGAGACGCGCATCGATTCCACCTGGCTGCTCAGCACGTGCATCGCCGCCTCCCTCAGCGAGCGCGCCGCCGGCTGCGTTAACGCTTTCTCGCCCGCCACGCTCTTGATCTCCCCCTTGACCTCGGCATTGTTCTTGCCGCGCTTGGGCGAGGGGTTTGCAGAGGCATTGGCGGCGTGCTCGGCATGGAGCAGCGGCGGCGACTGTGGCGCATCCGGCTCCACTGGTGTCGCCGTCGCACCGGTCTCGCCCTCCCCCGCCTTGGCGCACGGCGGTTGCCCGTTTGCCGCGGCGGGGGCAGCCTTTTGCTTCTTCTTCTTCTTCGCAGCCTTACTGAGCGTGGCGCCGTCCCCCTTGGCGGCGGCGGCCGCGGCCGCCTTCTCTGCCTTCTCTGCGGCCGCTGCCGCCTCGGCGGTGGCGGCCGCCTCTGCGGCAGCTGCCGCCTCAGCCGCCGCTGCCGCTTTTCCCGCCTTTTGCTTTGCCTTCTTTGCGGCCTTCTTACTCTTCCCCCCCCCGCCGCTCTCGACCTCCTCCTCTGCGAGGAGCTCGTCGAGGAGGCCCATCCGTAGCTTCTCCACCTCGTCGAGCAGTAGCTGCCGCACGGTCTCATCCACCGCAAAATCGAGCGGCTCGCGGCCGTCCGGGCATCGCATGCGTACCTGCGCGCCGTGCTCGAGTAGGCACTTGACGGTCTCGCAGCAGCCGCTGGAGGCGGCGACGCAGAGGACGGTCTTGCCCTCCACATCGATCGCGTTCGCGTTCGTCCCCGTCCCCAGCAGCAGCTGCATCGCCTCCGAGTGCCCTGAGCGCGCCGCGTTGCGCAGCGCGGCCTCGCCCTCCACGCCGTTCGCGTCGGCGCCCGCGTCGAGGAGCGTCTTGAGGACCTCTGTGCGGGGCTGTGCGGTGCCGGCGGCGTGGGCGAGGCCGGTGAGCGCGAGGCGTGCCCGTGACGCGTTGTCCGCCTGCACCATCGCGCCGCTGCCGCGCGAGAGCAGCCGCGAGACGACGGCGGCGTCGCCCCTCGCCGCAAACGCTCGCAGGAGCGGCTGCGCCTGGAGCGCTGAGCACTGACCGGACCAGCGGCTGAGGAGGAGCTGCATGGTCTCATCATTGTCGCAGTCGCATGCCTCGGCGAGCGCCTGCCCGAGCAGCTCGAGCCCGACCCCCTTCTTGTGATCTCGCGCAGCGAGATCGAGGAGCATGCCGGTGACTGCGGCACTCGAATGGCCAGCCGCAACTTTCAGCACTGAGTAGGATTCGCTGCCGAGGGGACCTATGTAGCGGAGCATCTCTGCGGTGACGCGCTGCATCATCGGCAGCTTGCCCTTCTTCTGCAGCACCGTCTCAAGCAGCAGCAGCACGTGCTGCGCCGAAGTGATCCCTGTCTGGAGCAACACGCTGAGCAATTCGTGCCGGCCGTTGAGCGCCATGGACATGACCGCCTTGTACGAGGCCATGGAGACGGCGGAGAGGGCGCCGCTGGCTGCGAGGCGCGAGAGATTGAGAGCCGGTAGCAGAGACTGCAGCAGGGACGGCCAATACGAACGCGCCGCCAGCTCGAGCAACGTCTGCTTCTTGGTAGGATGCTGCCAGAGTAACGGGTGTATCTTAGCATCGTATACCTGCTTGAGGGTGAGGAGCGTGGCGATGGCGACGCCTTCGGGTGTGAGGGCGGACTGGACGGCATCGTAGAGCCACGCGTCCGACGCGTCGTCGCTCATCAGCGTCAGCGCGCCAGACTGCTCGTTGAAAGCGACGACCGGCGCGGGGCAATCGGCTCGCGACCGCAGCAGGAGGTTGACGACGCGGAACGTCAGATTGACGACGGCGGCGTCGGTCGAGTGGAGGAGGTTGCCGCAGAGCCAGAGCGTGGAGTTTGGACGACGCGTACAGCTCATGCACCCACACGGCCACCCGCGCGACCCCGGCCCGTCTCCGTCGTCCCGCATCGACGTCGTCGACCGACACTGCTCCACCTGACCTTCGATCGCCAGCATGATCGGCTCTCGCGCGAGGAGCGCGGGCGGATCTTCGGCGACGGGCGGTGCGGTGCCGCCCGTGGCCGCTTGAGCTGGCGCCGCCAGCGGAGCCAGCGTCCCCGAAAGGTGCTCCATGAGCTGGTGCAGCTGGGAGAAGCCTTGGGAGTGCAAACGTCCGGCGAGGGAGAGCGTCGAGTGGCTGTTGATGCCGTGAGATCGGAGCGAGTGGTGTGAGGCAGGGTCGATGGTCCTACCGGCACACATGAGCCTCGCACCCGCCGGGGGGCCCCCACCGCCCATGACAGGCGAGACGAACCGCTCCCAGAAGGCCTCCACGCTCATGTCGCCGTTCGCAGTCACGCACAGCAGCCGACCCTTGGGAGTGGGCTCTCGAAGAAAGAGCCTGAGCGAGGCGGCATCGGTGGCGCACTTGTGTGCATGCCCATTCGTCACCGCCGTACTTGGGCCCGCTTCCGGAGGAGCCGCCTTAGGCAGCCGCAGCGCGGCCATCCTCACGTGGTACGCCCAGGTCGAGACGATGGTTTTCGCAGTTTAGCACCCCCCACAAGTTGCGCAGCCTGCGTGATCTAAAGATGATCTAAAGATCTCCAAACTTTTTTATAGACTCTTTCTCTTTCCTCCTCCAATGGATCCATTGGCCATTACAAGGTATTTACCTGTGGAAAGGAAAGAGAATCAGAGCGCAATCCCCATTGCCTTCTTGGCGCCCAGCCGGTGGAGAGAGTGGAATGCGGCGGACCAGCGCGGACTTTTTGACCTTCCAGAACGCAATCGCAGCCTCGCTCAACCGACGATTCCCAGCTCAACTCGCCCAAGACGATGACAACGTCGGGCTCACTGTGGGTGCACTTCGCGAGGTTGAGCGCGGAGGCTCTGGTCTCGTGCTGCTGTGTGTCGACCTGACAGAGCAGGTGCTGGCGGAGGCGGTCTCCCAACGATGCGACTTCATCGTCACCTACTCGCCCATGCCCCATACACCCTTGCGCGTCATCTCAACCGAGGACGTCCAAGGGAGGATACTACTCATCTGTGCCCAGCACTCGATCGCTGTGCACTCGATCCACACGGCGTGCGACGACGCGAGCGGCGGGATCAGCGAGTGGCTCGCACGATCGCTCGCCCCGGGCAATACCACCCCCATCATCCCACACCCCACGATCCCAGAGGCTGGCAGGGGGAGGCTACTCGAGAGCGCACAGGCAGTTCCTCTCTCGGCACTCATGGCGAGGCTCAAGAGCCTGCTGGGGGTGCGCTACTTGCGGCTGGCGCTTGGGGCGATGGTGGATGAGGGGAATCTCGCTAGAGCGCAGGAGTGCTGCTTCGTCAAGACCATCGCCGTTCAGGTGGGCCGAGGCGCCGCTCTTCTCGGCGAGTGTACCGCCAACGTTTTCATCACGGGCGAGATGGCGCATGCTGACGTGATCGCGGCGAATGCACAGGGCGTCATGGTCATCTTGACGGGGCAGTCCACGATGGAGCGGGCGTACATGCACCATCTCCAACAAGAACTTCAGGATGAGTTTGCAAATTCAGACTGGAATGTCAAGTTCCGCACCTCGCAAGTCGATTCAAACCCGCTCTCTGTGGTCTAAAGCTCTGAATATATTCGTTAGATCTAGCAACGTGCGATGGGTGGTGCGCGGCTCGGGCCCGGGTGTTCCTACACTGGTCTTCTCCTTCTAGTTTAGTTTTGCAGTCGGTCGATTCTCAGCCGCTGCCATGTACGTCCACGTCGAATATAGTATTAGTATAAAGTACTGAATATCAATACATAAATATAAGTATCTAAATGAAAATATAATATCATATTCATATTGTGATATTATGATTATCAATGAATATATATATATGTGAATATGCGATATTGGATTGGCAATACTATATTGATATATACTACTATGACTATATCTATATGCAAGTTTGTACATATATATTTGTACGCCTTCAATCTGAATCTCGAATATATGACGGCGTGAGCCCCATCATGCACATCGAAAAAACGTAATGCCATGCCATGTCGCTCATGCTATCAACCTATACCTGGAATTGTATCTCGGTCTCGCGTGTCTCGCGTGTATTTGACGATTGCTTCCTAGCGATGGCACCTAGCTTTCGCCTGCGTGTCTCGTGGAGCACCATCTAGCTGAACATGTCTAATTGAGCGCATCGAGTGGAAGCGCGTCCAAGAGCGGTTTGAAGAGCTCCGGCGCAGCCTGGCTGATGAAGAGCCCTGAGACGCCAAAGATGGATCCTCCGACAAAGAGGAAGGTGAGCGCCACGACAAAGAGCTGGCCGGCGGAGGCGGCCTTCTTGGCAGCTGCGGCCTTCTCCTCAACGGCCTTCTTCGCCTGCACCTCCTTGGCCTTCTTCGCCGCGGCCTGCTTGCCGCCCAGATTCGGGAACGAAAAAGCAGCGGGAGCAGCAGCCGGCTTGGCGGCAGCCTTGGGCGTTGGCTTTGGCTTTGGCGCCGCGGGCCTGGGTGCGGCTTTGGGCGTCGCCGCCTTAGGCATGGAGACTGCCTTGGGCATCTCAACCTTGGGCATCTCAACCTTGGGCAACTCAACCTTGGGCATCTCAAGCTTGGGCGGCTTGGCATCAGCGACGGCAGACTGCACGGAATCCATGACCTTTGCGTCGATCAGCTCATCAGCAAGCACCTTGGCCCAGCGTCCGCCCGTCTTGGCGGCCTCAACGCCGCGCGAGACGTAGAGCCTGTTGAGTTCATCCCAAGCCCCCGACCGCTCCTTCTTCGCCTTCTGCAGCGCCGAGCGCACGTCATCCCAGCCATCGCCCCGATCCTCGAGAGTGAATGGCGTCGTGCTGATCTCACTCTCCTCAGTGGGTGTCGTCTCGGCGGCGCTCTGTTCCTCGGTGGACACCATCATCGGCGCGGCATAGTGGCACCGGATGATCTGCTGCACCAGCGCCGGCCGCGAAGGCGCGAAGGCCACAGCCGGCGAGAGCACAGCGGCGAAAAGGAACAGGGACAGCATCGATGCACCCGAGCTAGGTGCCCTTAGCGCGATCCCTAAAGCCCGAAAAGCACAAGATGCGACCGCGAGATGGAGATGTCCGCAGAATTAACAAAATAATTTCGCCAGTCAGCAAACAACGAGTGACAAAGCGGCATTCTTTTGCAGAGATGGACCGGCTGCCGTCGGCGCTGCTTTCGGAGGTGCTCTCGCACCTCTGTGGGCGGGAGCTGGCAGTTGCCGCACAGACTAGCCAGCAGCTACGCGCCGCTGCCGCTGACGCCGCACGCCTCCGTTGCCTCGCTCTGCGTCTGCCGCTCTCGGAGCTGCCAGACTCGCCATGGAGCGCTTCGGCTGCACTGCGCTACGTCGAGCTCTTGCGGCGGCGCACCATCGCCGCGGGGATCACACACACGCTGTGGTGCATCCATGGCCGACTCTTCGCTTCGGGGAGCGACGCCAATTGGAAAAATGACCTGAGCGCTCTCGGCTTTGCGTCTGAACAGGAGGCCAAGGAGGCGATTGCACAACGACCACCGAGCGACCCGAGCGTGGGTGCGGATGAGGGCCCAGATCCTGGATCGGATCTTGTAAATCTTCCAAATAAAATTGGCATCGGCTACATGGCACCCGTCCTTTCACTCGCCGCGGTGCGCATAGTCGAGGTGGCCACGGGCTCATCGCATTCGCTCGCCGTAACTTCCGAGGGCACCGTGTATAGTTTTGGAAGCAACGAATACGGGCAGCTGGGCATGGGCGAGAAGTCGGCCGCGTCATTTGGGCCACAGGTGGTGGCGGCAGGATCGCTCGCCTCGCTCCGCGCCCGCCGCGTCTCCTGCGGAGACCTCTACTCTCTCGTGATCGATGCCGGCGGACTACTCCATGGGTTTGGAACGAACGCCCATGGAGAGACGGGCGTTGGCTACGCGAGCGCGGCGGACGATTACTCTGATTCAATGGAGGCGGTCGACCATGTCGACTATGTTCCGGGTGGTTGTGAACCAACGCCAATCCGAAGCGTCGTCACCGACATGATCGCCGATGCCGCTGCTGGACGAGGGCATACTCTACTCCTCTTACTCGACGGCCGGGTCGCCTCATTCGGAAGGAATGACTATGGACAGCTGGGCCGTGGGCGTATCGAGGCGTTCAGTGCCAAAAAGAGTGGCAAAAAGGGGTTCAGTGAAACGCCCGCGATCATCGACACAGGTAATGACGGCTGGGGAACCAGGCCGGTCGTCAGCATCGCTTGTGGGAGGAACCATTCGATCGCCGCGGACGACTATGGGTGTGTCTTCGCGTGGGGGTGCAATCTTGGTGGCCAAGCGGCGGCATCATCAGCTGACTCGGAAGAACGGAGACTGCCGCAGCTGCTGGCACAATTCCCAATGAGCGATAGCCTCGGGCGCCCGCGCGTCCTGATGGTGGCGGCGGCCATCTCTCATTCACTCATACTCACAGACGTGGGCGTTTGGAGCAAGGGCGATGGATGTCCGCCATGTAGTAGCAAAGTGAGACGTCTCGTTTTCAGCAGTGATGACCAGCCTTGGCTGCATTCACCCACCTTCATCGCAGCGGGCGGCCACCATAGCATCCTTGCAGCCGATGAGCTCTTTCCGCCTCGTATCCTTTCCTGGGGCGGCGCCTCTGAGGGTCAGTGCGGCTACGGCGTTGGATTGGGCCTCAACGTCTCCTCCATGGGCTCCATCGGGGAGGTCGGCTTTGGGGATCTATGTGGGATGCAAAGGAGGCCAAGACGCGTGCCCGTGCCAACCTCAGGCTCAAGTGGATCGTGATTGAGGAAGAGACTCTTTCGAGGAATCTGAGGTGATGCTCAAATAATCAATGGTCATGGTGCAATTTGAATTTTCTTACCTGGTAACACACTATATTGAATTCAAAGATGAAATCAAAGTTGAAGACTGCTCGAACTGATATATAATAGGTATATCAAATATCGCGATATTCGTACTGATGCATATTCATATATTGATATTCCCGGATATTCATATTCCATATTCGATATTCATATTGCGATATTATCATCATCATCACAACACACTGAGGAAGTTTCCGGCCGCGCTCTTCTCAAACGCGGAGAGCCGACTCCTCGTCATCACTTGCGGACTGCCGAGGCGGTGGCCACACCACTTTGAGGCGCCGGGGATTCGTGCGCTCCTTGCTCGTAGGGGTTGCCTCTGCTGCGTATGTCGGCATCCGTCCGTCACTTGGGCACGGTGGCGATGCAGTGGAAGAGACATGGCTTGATCCGGAGCGGTTGTGGACTCCAGAACTTTCAACTCCGGGACTGTCGACTCCGGATGTTTGCGTTTGTGAACTTCCGACTCCGGAAGCATACACGTCGGGCGTCGATCCAAAGAGGCGTCCTACCCCGAAGCCACCCGAGCCCTCCAATTCCTCCCGCTCAAAGGCCTCGAAAGAGGACGCGAAGCCGTGGCTACCGGAGCCCTCGAATTCCTCCCGCTCAAAGGCCTCGAAAGAGGACGCGCTGCACGGCGCCTGCTGCGGTATGATAGCCCGTTGCGCCTCGCCAAAGGCATCCTCCCAGGTAGGAGGGGGGTTAGGGGGGGGGTAGGGGGGGTTGGAGGAGCGGCTCGAGGCTCTCTCTCGCGCTCTCTCTCTCGCTCTCTCTCGTGCGAGACGATCTTGTAGCTGCAGTGCCAGGTGCTCATAGTTGAGCGTCTCCGCCTGTGTAGCCATGTGGGGCGCTGGGCTGCTGACGGGTGGGACACACTTTGTGCTGCCGCAATAGCCACCACCTCCGTGATAGCCATCCCCGTTGGTCATTGACCAGGGACCATGATCAAACTGCAGTGAAGCGCCGCCGCCGCCGCGATCGCCGCCATCTCTGCCACTATCTCTGCCACCATCTCTGCCGCCACCATACACCGCTCCGAGTCGCTGCTGCCGCTCCTCTTCTCGAGCCTCTTCCGCCTGCCAAGAGTGCGGAGGCGCCCCGTGCGCACCGACGGCGTTGGCTGCTGCCATGCTGCAGCGTCGTGTGTGCTGGAGCCGCAGCTCGAGTTGATGCGCGTACGCATGTGCTTCGTCCAGTTGCGCACGGTAGTCGGCGGCCTCCTGATCTCGGAGGCGCAGGATCTGCTGAAGCGATGCCGCGAGCTCAGATTCCTCTCGGGCAAAGCGCTCGAGCAGGTCGGTCAACTCGAGGCGCAGAAGCATCATACCGCCTAGACGCGACTCGAACATGTCGGCAAGAGCACTGACGACCGGCACAGATGCTGCATTTGGGTCTGCAGGCGCGGACTGAGCGGTGAGCGCTGCCATCGAAAAGGCGTTCGGCTCGGCCGATGCAAGTCCGCGAAAGAAGAAGTCGGGATCCTACCGGATGTAGGTTCCTACTCTCAGAACATTTTCCTATGTTTTTTTTCAATGGCGCGGATGGCGGCAGTCCAAGCTTGTGTCGTGCTGCTGTCCACAGTCGCCGCCTGGCATCGCCCGTTCCAGCTTGAAAACAGCTTGCTGGCACCGAAGCAGCTGGGATTACGGCGATTGCCCGTCCTTTCGAAGATGGCGCTGCCAACACCCGAACAAGTGGCCGCGCTGCGCAGTACAAGGCTTCCATGGCTGCAGGGCCGTGGCCGTGGCCCAGCGGCTGCCTTGCTGCGCGAGCAATTGGCGGACCAGTGTCGAGATGCAGGGCTTGACAACATCACTAGTCCGATTGGCGTAGCCAAACTGCCCGACGCTGCCCTCATTTTCGGATGGCCTGCTGAGTGCTTTTACGGTGCCCGCATTGCGTTGGCACAATTCGTGCTCACCTGGAACTGGCCAGGATCCGCTGTGAGTCTCGGCACCGGGCTGCTGTTGCTGTCATTGATGAATCATGTATTCCAGCTCGCCGCCCTGATCAGACCCCTCGGGTGGATTGGCGCGGCGCCACTCTACGCATTTGATCAGATCTGGAATTACGCCGTCGCCGCAGTAATCTCTCTCCCATTAGCGGTTGTCGCCCTGCTGGGAAACATGGGCCATTCGCAGGAAGGGCTCGGGGTGTTTTTGGCCATCGGCCCACGCTTGATCCGCGCCTGGCAGTCCAAGGTGCTCGCAGCCTACGAGGAAGGCGGCGGCTGGGCGCTATGGGTTGCTCTTTGTATCTCTGACCCGTTCAGAGAGGAGCTTGTCTACCGTGTCGGGCTGCAGCGCGGCTTTGCGACGGGCTGCTCATGGCTGCTTGGGCGGCGCGAATCGAAGAAGCAGCCAGAATCCTCTGAAAGCTCTCGCCAACCGAACACGACTGATCCGGGTCTGTCTGCGATGAGCTCTGCTCGAGTGCAGCTGATTGCACGGCTCTCTGCGAGCTTGCTCTTTGGCTTTGCGCATTGTGCGGGTGTGGGTTACCTTGCGGAGACGGGGCAGCTACGTGCTGTGATGAGCACTATCACCAAGATCGTGAGCTGTCCAGATTCGAACCTCACCCACCTTGCATGATGAAGCCTTGCATCTTGTTGCAAACGTTGCCGATGAGCGCCTGACGAATTCAGCGTACTCGTCGCAGGTGGCGGCATTCTTCGCCTCCTTTTTCTGCTTCGGGCTGCTGTATGAACGGCGAGGCTTTCCGGCCGCTGTCGGTGCCCATGTGGCGGTGAATGTGGTCGGTCAAATCATCAACGAAGTTGAGCGAAGGACGCCGCTGAGAATCGATGCCTGGCTCGTGGCCGCTCCAATCTATTTGGTATTCGCGCGCCGCTGGTGGCGGCGATCTAAGGTACGCAGCGAGGTGATCCCGTCAACGGACTCGTAGAGCGATTGGACAGCGTTGTCTATCTTGGTTGCGCTCAACATTTTTATGACTCCCGGTCTGGTGCTGAGGGGTTCAGACTATGACTAAAACTAGATGTGTATATATACTCATACACATACTGATACTCACACTGATGGAACTGTATCTGTAAGCAGTAAGGTGAAACGTTCGGAGATCGAGATGTATGGCGCGCTCAATGATCACGAGCACGGATGGACGCCAACAAGACCCAGCTCTGATGAGCTCTCACTGAGCCACTGGCCAGGGTCTGGCAACTATCTAGTGCATCTCCAGAGATGACCTTCTCTATAGCCTCTTTCTCAGCCTCGAAGCCGCCGCTACCCCCGCTGGGCCTTGCCGCTACCCCCGCTTGGCCTTGCTGCTAGCCCAAGCATAGTATGCGTTGGGTACTTCTTCACCGAAACGTTCGGATGCGGCACGCATGATGGTCTCACTCACGCTGCGTATGGCACCACGCAGCGCGGACTCTGGCGCGGAGCGCACCAGCGATGGGATGGCGCCTCGCGCCTCGAACTCAACCTGCCCTTGGAGTGCGCACATGCTCGAGCTAGGTGGCGTCGCACGCATGCGCCCCCGCACCGTGACGCTGACCGAGTCTGTGATGTCACCAAGTCCAGTGACGCGAAACCCTTTCGACTCAAAGTGTGCCGTGTTGGTCGCCTCGTCCAGCCAGACTGTCGCGTTGAGCACAACTCCCACTTGTAACGACAAGAAGCCGAACTGCTCTGCGTTGATGACAAAAGATCCGTCCTCCATCTGCTCGATCTGGTCGGCGCTCCATGACGAGAGGGCGATGGCCTTGGGATCGCTCGTGATGAACTCCTCGAGACTGCCCGCTGCCTCGGGCCTGATCATGTTCAGGCTGGTCTGCTTCGCACCAAACCGCAGCGTCTCTCCCTGCCGCTCGTAGATGAACTCGGGCGCCTTGGCAGACGGTGCGGCGTGGCGCCGCGGGGCGTGGCTGGTAATCGAGGCACCTCGAAGCGCCGAGCCTAGCTGTAGAGCCTGGCCCGGGTGGCAGACGAGGAGCAAGAGCGCCGAGACTCTCATTCCGCTCCACGGGATTCGATTCACAGAGAAGAGAAGAAATTCTGGGGTACCCTACAGGGTACACAGCCAGCACAACACCCCCAATAAATGGTAACGCAAAAGTAAGGGAGAGTAGACAACTCTCCCTTTTAGCAAAAGGTGTGGTGTCTGTCTGATGTCTGATGTCTGTCTGAGTGACGACATTTTGCCCGATTCCCTCCCGCTCACATTTC
>MDSY01129836.1_pt1 | contig 12800 bp, 12 predicted proteins | sample 811131 | NCBI WGS metagenome assembly MDSY01 (sample SAMN05326643, study PRJNA326480) | marine metagenome | isolation source: seawater | place: Atlantic Ocean: South West | collected 2010
GACCACGGTTTTATGCCGATTGTTGTTGAAGTAAAATCCGAAGCTGATTATGCCGCTTGGGTCGATCAACAAGCCATGTTAAAAGCTGATGCAGCCGCTGCTGAAACGGCTTCAGTGAATGCTACAGCGTCAATGGAAGAACTCATGGAGCTAGGTCAAACTACTTACACAGCTCACTGTGCTGCTTGTCACCAACCCAACGGTTTAGGTTTGCCACCGGTATTTCCAGCCCTTAAGGGTAGCCCGCTTGCAACAACTGGCTCTATTGATGGCCATATAGATATTGTTGTTAATGGTCGAGCTGGCTCAGCAATGCAATCTTATTCTAAACAACTGAGCTTAAAAGAAATTGCCGCGGTGGTTACTTTTGAAAGAAATGCCTGGGGTAATGACACCGGTGAAATGGTTCAAGCTGCAGATGTTAAAGCTTTTTCAGCACCCGCAGATAGCGCATCTTCGACGGAAGTCAAAAGTGATGTTGATGCAGTAGTTGAAGAAGTAAACGCGGTGGTAGAAGTTGCTGTTCCCGCTGAAGATTTAAGTAAGGTATATAGTTTAGATGAATTAATGACCATGGGTGAGCAAGTTTACCTAACATCCTGTGCTGCTTGTCATCAAGCAACTGGGTTAGGTCTGCCACCTACCTTTCCAGCATTGAAAGGCAGTAAAATGGCAACAACTGATATTCCTGGTCACATCGATATCGTGGTTAATGGCAGTAAAACGAATCCATCTATGGCTTCATTTTCTGCACAATTAACCAAAACGCAAATTGCTGCGGTAGTTACTTATGAGCGAAATGCTTGGGGTAATGATACCGGTGATTTGGTTCAACCCGCCGACGTTAACGCTGCAAGCGCGAAGTAGGGAGTAATAGTAATGACAACAGACGTTCTTAACGATCATGATTCCCACGACGAGCATCACGATGATCACAAAATGACTGGCATTAAACGCTGGTTGTACACAACTAACCACAAAGATATTGGCAGCCTCTATTTATGGTTTGCTTTTATTATGTTTTTAACTGGTGGTGCACTTGCAATGGTGATCCGAGCTGAGTTATTTCAGCCCGGTTTACAAATTGTCGAACCCGATTTTTTCAACCAATTAACAACAGTACATGGCTTGGTAATGGTATTTGGTGCCATTATGCCGGCTTTCACTGGTTTTGCTAACTGGATGATACCGATGATGATCGGTGCGCCAGATATGGCACTACCAAGGATGAACAACTGGAGCTTTTGGATTTTACCGTTTGCTTTTAGTATTCTATTAGGCTCATTTTTTATGGAGTCAGGTGCGCCTAACTTTGGTTGGACTTTTTACGCACCATTGTCGTCAACATACTCTAACGGTAGTACAGCGTTTTTTGTATTCGCTGTGCATATTATGGGTATTTCATCAATTATGGGTGCGATTAATGTAATTGTAACCATCATGAATATGCGTGCTCCGGGTATGACCTACATGAAGATGCCATTATTTGTTTGGACTTTCTTCATTACAGCGTATTTGTTAATTGCAGTAATGCCTGTACTGGCAGGTGCGGTGACCATGTTATTAACCGATACATACTTTGGTACCAGCTTCTTTGACGCTGCTGGTGGCGGCGATCCGGTTATGTTCCAGCATATTTTCTGGTTCTTTGGACACCCTGAAGTTTACATTATGATATTGCCAGCCTTTGGTATTGTTTCAACCATTATTCCAGCCTTTGCTCGCAAACGCTTGTTTGGTTACAGCTCTATGGTGTATGCAACTGCTTCTATTGCCTTTTTATCTTTTATTGTTTGGGCTCATCACATGTTCACTACGGGAATGCCACTATTTGGTGAGTTATTCTTTATGTATTGTACTATGCTAATTGCGGTGCCAACGGGTGTGAAAGTATTCAACTGGGTTGCTACTATGTGGCGAGGTTCAATGACTTTTGAAACACCTATGTTGTTTTCATTAGCCTTCGTTATTTTGTTTACTATTGGTGGCTTTTCAGGATTGATGCTGGCCATGACACCAGTTGACTTCCAATACCATGATACTTATTTTGTTGTTGCTCACTTTCATTATGTGTTGGTAACGGGTTCGTTATTTTCTATCTACGCTGGCGCCTATTATTGGTTACCTAAATGGACAGGGCATATGTATAGCGAATCTTTAGCAAAATGGCACTTTTGGTGTTCGTTAATATCAGTAAACTTATTGTTTTTCCCAATGCACTTTTTAGGCTTGGCTGGTATGCCACGTCGAATTCCAGACTATGCTTTACAATTTGCTGACTTTAATAAATGGGTCAGTATTGGAGGCTTTGCCTTTGGCTTGTCACAATTAATATTTTTGGCACTGGTGATCAAATGTATTAAAGGCGGTGTTAAAGCCGAAGCTAAACCATGGGATGGCGCAGAAGGATTGGAATGGACAGTGGCAAGCCCAGCCCCGTACCATACTTTTTCAACACCACCTAAAATTGATTAAAGAGTCACACATATGAATAATGGTACTGAGCAAAATCGACCAGAAATTAGTGAACAAAAAATCGCTAGACCTAACAATCAAAAGACAGTGTCTAAATTGTTAGTGATTGTATTTGGCATGTTTGGATTTGGCTTTGCTTTAGTACCTTTATACGATGTGTTTTGTGACCTCACTGGCTTGAACGGTAAAACCAACGACACCGCAGTAAATTATGTTGAAAATGGTGTTGATACCTCGCGTACTATTACAGTGCAATTTATCAGTAGAAACGCAAAAGGTATTCCTTGGCAGTTTGAACCGATGGAAAAAGAAATTAAAGTTCATCCTGGTGAAGTTAAATTTGTTAAGTTTTATGCAAAAAATGAATCTACACGCGATATTATTGGACAGGCTGTGCCGTCCGTATCGCCCGGTTTAGCTGCTGCTTATTTTCAGAAAATTGAATGTTTTTGTTTTACGCAGCAGCCATTAAAAGCGAATGAAGAGATAGAAATGGGTCTACAATTTTATGTCGATGTAGAATTACCAGAAGATCTGTCAACGCTTACTTTATCGTATACTTTATACGATATAACTGGAAAAGTAGAATCATAAGTTTAGGGGAAAACGATGTCTACAAAAGAATATGAAAGTTATTACGTACCTTCGCAAAGCCATTGGCCTATAGTTGGTGCAGTCGCATTGTTCTTCATTGCCTTTGGTGCAGGAAGCTATGTATCAAAAATGAACAGTGATGAAAGCGGCTATGGCGCTTATTTACTGCTTGCCGGTATTGCCATGGTTATTTACATGCTTTACGGTTGGTTTAGTAATGTTATCAATGAATCAATGTCTGGCAAGTATAGTCACCAAATGGATACCTCATTCCGACAAGGTATGAGTTGGTTTATCTTTTCTGAAGTAATGTTCTTCGCTGCCTTTTTTGGCGCATTACTTTATGCACGAACTTTTTCTGTACCTTGGTTAGATGGGGCAGGAAATAATGCCATGACAGGTGCTGTATTGTGGCCTGAATTTACTGCGACTTGGCCGTTACTGAAAACACCAGATGGCACAGAAACTACTGCTATGGGTTGGTATGGTTTACCCTTGATCAATACTATTTTGTTGTTAACATCGTCAATTACTGCTCATTTTGCTCATGTCTCATTAGAGCAAGATAAAAGGCCACAATTGAAGTTATGGTTAGGATTAACTATTGTATTGGGTGTAGTTTTTCTTTGTTTGCAGGTATTAGAGTATTCGCACGGCTATTCTGAAGAAATGAAGTTGTATTTATCTAGTGGGATATACGGTAATACTTTCTATATGTTAACAGGCTTTCACGGCATGCATGTGACCTTAGGTACGGTGATGCTGATTGTAATGTATTTAAGGATCGCCAAAGGACACTTTACACCTAAAAATCATTTTGCCTTCCAAGCAGCAAGTTGGTATTGGCACTTTGTAGATGTAGTATGGGTGATGTTATTCGTATTCGTTTATATTTTGTGATTTAAGATATGCTTGTTGTTTCTGACATCAAAAAGAGTATTTATTTAATGGCCTTATGAAAATAAGGCCAGTTATACAATACTAGAAAGGCCTAGGGTTTGGGGTAATAATACCGGTTAATAATCCTACAATTAATAATACAATGATGGCAACTGATGCCATTAATCTTCGTCCGATGTACTGAGACATGGGGGGTTTATTAGGATCATTTTTATTCATTGTAAGTAATGCTCTGAATAAATTAAAGATCATAAAGGCAAGCATGCCAACAATAATAATTTTAAGTATCATATCGTCAATCCTGTTAAGTCTTAAGGAAGATTGTTCAAGTGCCACATGGTCAATTATCAAACGAAAATTCGTCTAAAACTGCACCTAAGGGTCATCGATTTAGTGTATCAAAAATTCGGCTGCCCTGGTTAATTTTTACTTTAATTATCTTTAGTGGATTATTAACATTAGGGTTTTGGCAAATAGATCGGGCAACTGAAAAAGAACAACGGCAAGCCCGTATAGCTCAGTTGAAGCAACAAAAAGCACTATCAATGAGACAAGTGTTATTATTGAGTGAACAAAGAAACAGTCAATCTACGTTAGCAGTAAAAGCGCTCGACAATATAGATAAAGACTATTTTAATGACTTTCCCCTTGAGCTAAGCGCTGATTTTAATTCAGCTCAGATTTTTCTGCTCGATAATCAGGTGCACAAGGGAAAGTTAGGCTATCGTGTGCTGCAAGTGGCTAGTGTCAATAATTATGCTGTTTTGGTTAATCTAGGTTGGGTGGCGGGATCTGTTAACCGTAGTATTTTGCCCGAAGTGGCCCCCTTGAACGGTATTTATAATTTTCGTGCAAATATGCGGTTTGTTGAAAAAGGTATTATGCTGATGGAGCAAAACTTTGAGGACAAAAAATGGCCACTGCGTATACAGCAAATTGAATTAGATAAATTTTCACAACTGATTAATCAAGAGCTATTACCGTTTGTTGCTTACGTAGATAAAAATGAGCAAATAGGCTTTGTAAAAAACTGGCACCCAATTGTTATGCCACCTGAAAAACACCGTGGTTATGCTTTTCAATGGTTCAGTTTAGCAATAGCATGGATAACGTTAATGCTTTGGGCTGCTTTTAGAGCGCCAGTAGTAGAAAATAAAAGTGCAACAAAAAATGATTAAGGATTAAAATATATGCAGTCAGTCCAACAGAAAAAATCTCGTCGTTATTTATTATTAGTGGTTGCAGCTTTTGCTTTACCTATTATTGTAGCGAAGTTAGCGTTGGAATTAAATTGGCTTGATTATGGGGTGACCAATCAAGGACAATTAATTGAAAACGAAGCGAACTTGACCGATTTAGGTTTAGGTAAATTAGATTTTAATCAACATTGGCTTATTCTTTATGTTCTGCCTGAACAATGTCATGCTGATTGTGAAAAAACCTTAGAAACTGTGCATAATACTTATGTCGCTCTTGGAAGAGAAGTTCCTAGAGTTACCCCCGTCGCACTGATTCAATCTGAACTAACTACATTACAAAAGCAAAGTGTTGCTTCCAGCAAATGGCGTATAGAAATGATGCCAACTGATACTAAGCAATTTTTTAAAGAACCAAAGATAGTGATTGTAGACCCGCTAGGAAATTTAGTTTTAACACACAGTATTCCCGGTGATAGTGCACAATTACCTGCGTTTGGTAAGATGATAGTAGCTGACATGAAAAAGTTACTGAAATACTCAAGGATTGGCTAATATGCTTGATAATAAGTTAAATATTCTCAGAAGATTAGTGCTAGTAAGCATATTGTTAGCTGTTGTGGTCGTCGGTTTAGGTGCTTATGCTCGTTTAACTAATGCAGGCTTAGGTTGTCCTGACTGGCCAGGTTGTTACGGCTTAATTGACGTACCACAAACCAGTAAACAAATAACGGCAGCAGAGCAAGCCTTTCCTGAACGTCCGGTAGAGCCGCAAAAAGCATGGAACGAAATGATCCATCGTTATTTTGCGGGTAGTTTAGGCTTACTTATTTTAGCGATAGCCTTACTGTCACTAAAATACAGAAAAAATGGCTCTCCAGTATATTTACCACTACTACTATTACTGTTGGTGACCTTTCAAGCTGCTCTGGGTATGTGGACAGTCACCATGATGCTAATGCCAATAATTGTTATGGCTCATTTATTGGGTGGTTTCACCACGTTATGTTTACTTTTTGTTTTGTATTTACGTTTATCACCCTATCGCGTGCCCGGGGGCGATGAATCTGTTCGGAAATACGCTCGCTTTGGTTTGTTCGGTGTTATTATTTTAACAGCGCAAATTGCATTAGGTGGCTGGACATCGTCAAATTATGCCGCATTAGTTTGTGTTGAACTGCCGATTTGTCAGTCTGGTTGGCTTGAGCAAATGACCTTTGATGATTCATTTGATCTGATTCCACCTGAGCGAGAAAGTTATGAATTCGGTTACTTACCACATGCTGATAGAGTCACCATTCATATAATGCATCGCTTTGGTGCTATACTAACGTCCCTTTACTTATTTTGGCTTGCTTTTATGATTTTTTCAAAAGCACACACACAATTTTTTAAAAAATGTGCCGTGTCGCTGGCTTCTGTACTCACTGTGCAACTTGCATTAGGTGTTAGCAATATATGGTTTACATTGCCTTTGTCTGTTGCGGTTGGCCATAATGTTGTTGCCGTATGCTTAATGCTAGTGTTGATCACTTTAACATATAGTCTCAAACGAAAGGCTTAGGAGTAACTATGACTGAAGTGCCTTTGCGTGATCAAGCTAGCAACGAAAACAGCGCTAATGAAAGTAAAGTAGTCAGTACCACATGGCGTGATTACTATGAAATAACGAAACCTAAAGTGGTCGCATTACTGGTATTAACAGCCTTAGTTGGTATGTGCTTGTCAGTTCCTAGTGCTATTCCTTGGCAAGTATTGGTGCCAGCGATGTTAGGAATAGGATTTTTATCCTCGGCTGCTGCGGCTATTAATCATATTGTAGATGAGCGAATAGACAGTGTGATGGGGCGAACTCATAATAGACCAGTAGCGACAGGAAGAATAACGGCCAAACGTGCCACCGTATTTGCTATTAGTCTTGCTGTGTCAGGGTTTATTGTACTTTATGTGTTAATTAATCCACTAACGGCATGGTTAACCTTATCTGGTTTAGTTGGATATAGTTTTGTCTACACCATGTATTTAAAACGTGCAACTCCACAGAACATTACTATTGGTGGGCTAGCAGGGGCAATACCGCCACTACTTGGTTGGACCGCAATGACCAATGAAATTCACCCTCACGCATTGCTGCTAGTATTACTAATCTTTACATGGACACCACCACACTTTTGGGCTTTGGCAATACATCGAAAAGACGATTATGCCAAGGTTAATATCCCTATGTTACCAGTTACTCATGGGGTAAATTTTACTAAAACACAAATTTTGCTTTATACCATTTTACTTTTTGTTGTCTGTTTATTACCTTATTTAGTGGGTATGAGTAATTGGCTTTATTTACTGGGTGCAGTGGTTCTCAATTTAGTATTTTTTGTTTATGCATGGAAATTAAAATTTAATGCTAAAGATGAAACAGCAATGGATACCTTTAAATTTTCAATCATTCACTTAATGTTGTTGTTTATTATTTTATTGGTTGATCATTATCTACTACCTGTTGGCTAATATAGGCATTGGTTAACATGTTAAAAGGCTAAACTAGATTTATGAATAAGTTACTTACTATTATTGTCGTTTTTGTTGCCCTTGCAACTGGGGCTTTGGTTTATCAGACATCAATAAATTTGGCACAGCCCGAACATTCACTTTATTATAAAGAGCCGAGGGTGATTAAGCCGTTTCAATTTGAAGACCACCATGGTGAAATATTTAATAATGAAAATTTAGCCAACAAATGGTCTGTTGTTTTTTTTGGTTACACATCTTGCCCTGATGTTTGCCCAACTACCTTACAAGAACTAAATTTTGCATACGATGAACTTAAAATTGCCAGTAAAGACGTACAAATTCTATTAGTCTCTGTTGATCCTGTGCGTGATACAACGAAAAAATTGGCGCAATATATTAGTTACTTTAACAATGAATTTATTGCCTTAAGGGCGGGTCATTCTGTGTTGTTTCCGTTTGCTCGAAACATGGGCTTAATGTATTCAATTACTGACGGCAGTAAAGGTGAGGGGTATTTAGTTGATCACAGTGCCTCTATTGTATTGATAAACCCAGAAGGAAAAATAGCCGCGATATTTAAGCCAGAACACGAACTAGGTGAATTACCTATTATAAGTGGCGACTACTTGGTTAGCGACTTGACTAAAATTGTCAATTTATACAATAATTAGTCGCTATATAACGGATATCCTTGCCCTTTTTAGCGTAAAATAAACTAAGGTGTTGAATACCTACGTGTTGAATACCTATGTGTTGAATATCTAAGTGTTAGGAATGTCTTTTAAGTCGCCAAAAACAGCCGTAAATTGATGCGATTAATTGCACGAACTTTTACTGCATAATCACCCAAGTAACCTTATTATAAAAGACTTTGGTAACATATATTGTCTGGTATTAACTCCAGAATTAAGCCAAAAATTTAGTCTGTAATTAAGTCAATAACTCTGTCAAGAAACAGCCTCTTAAACTAATCTAATATTTCTTTTTAAATATCAAAGCCGATTAATATGGCTACTCGAGTAATTAAGGCAAGCACTGCCATGACATTCAAAAGTATGGCTAGTGAATAAACAAATGAATATATAACCTCGCTTAATTTTATGTCGATGGACATGCTATAACGACTTAAGTTTGATGATCTAAACATTACTTAATATCGTATTAGCCTTGGCATTTAACCTAATGAGTACTTGATATGAAATACCTATTAATAGCAATATTGTTTATTTTATCCGTGACCAATTTAGCAGCCCAAGAAAACCGTGGCGCTGCGCGCGAGCAATTAGAGCCAAAAGGGTTTTTATACGGTATTGGTTTAGGTATAAACCGCGAAATATACAAGGGCTATGACCGCCGCGTTATTCCTCTGCCTATTATTGGTTACAGAGGCGATAAATTATCGGTGCTTGGCCCTTTTATTAGTTATGAAGTTGCCCAAATGGGTGATGTGGAGTTCACCCTAAATGCATCCCCGCGTTTTCAAGGGTTTGATCAATCAGACAGTTATATATTCGAAGGCATGCAAGAAAGAAAATTTTCTATGGATGCCGGCTTTAGCGTGAAGTATCAGAGGAATGATTGGAACATTAATCTTACTTATAAAAAGGACGTGTTATCACGCTCTAAAGGAACAGAGTTATCAACAAGCCTTGGCAAAGCATTCCGCTTTGGCCCGGTGTTTGTCGAACCAAGCTTATCACTGAACTATTTAGACGATAACCATGTGAACTATTACTACGGCGTTGGTGTAAACGAAACCAGTGAAATAAGAAGCGCTTATCAAGCAGATAGTGCGCTAAATACCGCCATAGGTGTTTCCGTTGCAACGCCGATATTTTTTGACGGTTTCACTCGTTTAGCTTTTACTCACACTTGGTTTGATACAACTATATCAGATAGCCCATTGGTTGAAGATGACAGCAACAGTAGTTTCACCTTAATATTTAGCAAATTTTTTTAAACCACTAAAATTCCTTTGGACACTAGATTAAATTGCTGTTGATAATTTCTGTGTATATCCTCCGAGTGAGAGAGTATGTAGCAACTTAAATGGGTCCAATGTGGGTTAATTAGTTAAGCTAAATAATTTTGCATGATAGCGCTGCTTATTTTCATCATCGTGAGTCCAAGGGATTGCCATTTCAATGGTTGATATCGCTTTTGACTTGTTACCCTTTCGTAAATAGAGTTGATAAAGACCTAAATAAGCTTCTTGTAAGTATGGGGCGGAATCAATAGTTTTCAGATAGTATTTTTCTGCCTTCCTTAATCGAGCCTGATGCTGGGCAATATAGGCTTGTTTTAGCCAATTATAGGGGTTAGGGTCATGCAGTGTTGCAACGTGTTGTTCAAATTTAGCGACATCAATTTTGCGGTCTTGTTGTGTTAACAGCACCAAGTAATTTTTAAGTAATTCTATGTTATCTGGTTGTTGCCTTAACCCAAAGCGATAAAATACTTCGGCGGTAACTTCATCGCCTGCGCGACGATGGATAACGCCAAGTAAATTAATGATGTCGATAAAACTTTTATCAAATTTATAGGCTTTTTGAGCGAACACAAAGGCGGAGTTAAGATCATTACTAGCAAGATGTTTAGCTGCAATATTACTATAATATCGAGCAACTAAAGATGTTTTGATGATTCCAGACACCACTCGGTTTGATGTACTAGGAAAATAATCCATAATAATAGCGGGTTTAACTAAGTAATAAAAATCAGAGTTTTCGACAAAATTTGGATCATAAATAACCGCTTGAACATGTTTTGATGTCAACAAGATACTATTCTTTTTTTCAAAAACAGGAATACTTTCAACCTCTCTGTAATCTACTTTTATATTGACTAAATTAGCCAGAGCAGTAGTGAGTATGGCTAAACTCATGCAGTTGCCCCTATCAAGTTTCATTGCTTGTTGAGCAATTAATGTTTCCCCGTAATAGGTGAAATTAGACAGCTTATCCGATAGAAAATTAGCTAAGGCTTTGTGAGCTGGTACCCCCGAATTTAATTGTTGTTGATAATAAGTAAGAAATATTTGTTGCTGGTCTGCTGATAAAGCAAAAATTGAATCCCATTTAGGAACCGTTATTAGAGTTTCATCATAAAGGCTCTGATTAATTTCTGGAAATGTGGCAAGGATATTTTTTGTGGTGAGATCATTATTGACACTGGTTGAGCAACCAATTAAGTTCAATAAAATTAAAAAACAAATAACAATTAGCCCTTTCATCTTGATTAATTCCCTTAGTTGATCCCATTTATTAAATGCTTAACTAAGTCATCAGTTAAGCCATCAGTTAGGTCTTTAGTTAAGCTCTTAGACAAATTAGTAGAGATATTTACAATGAGGTATTTATAAATACGAATAAATTAGTAGTTGTTAATAACCTACACCCATCATACTTTTTTGTCTAGTACTAAGTTAAATTTGCACTTTCGAAATAAATCCCATAATGTGATTTGCTCAAAACCCTTATTTTTTAGTTTAAGTTCACCTAGTAACATACCAATGCGGTTAGCATCTTTTTCTTTATGTTATCTGTCAGTACTAGCTAATAATGTATTCGCCCTATTTTTACCAAGGATATTTTCTTGAGTTATTGGCAATCCCCCTTTCATAAAAAACTTTTTGTCTTGGCTGTACCGATGATACTGTCAAACATTACTGTGCCCTTATTAGGTTTAGTTGATACTGCAGTGATCGGCCATTTGCCTCATGCCTACTTATTGGGTGGAAGCGCGGTTGGTGCCATGATCATTTCATTAGTCACTTGGTTGTGTGGTTTTTTACGAATGACAACAACAGGTCTTGCAGCACAGGCTTTAGGACAGAAAGACCATCACAAAAGTGTTCTTGTGTTATTGCGTGGTCTTTTAGTGGCATTTTTTGTTGCGGCATTGATGTTACTCTCGCAGTCAATCTATATTGATACGGCATTAAACTTAGCTGGCGGCTCAAGCCAAGTGACTTTTTATGCACGTCAATATGCAGAGATCAGAGTATGGGGCTACCCGGCGTCATTGGCTAACATAGTGATGATAGGTTGGTTGTTAGGTAACCATCAAACCAAAGCGGTTATGTGGATGTTGATCGTGACTAATTTGATTAATATTGTATTAGATGTTTTGTTTGTTATGGGGTTTGCTTGGCAGATAGCGGGTATTGCCTATGCCACCGTTATTGCTGAGTATAGTGGGTTTTTGTTAGGGGTATGGTTAATAATACGCTCAATAAACTCCTCCGTTGGAGAGGTTGTCTTTAGTGGTAAGCATATGTTCGATGCTTTGTTTGAACGTCATGCAATACTGCATTATTTTAAACTTAACCGAGATATATTGATACGCACACTTTGTTTACAACTGTGCTTTGTGTTTATGACTTTTCAGGGTGCTCGACTCGGTGATAATGTGGTTGCTGCTAATGCTATCTTGATGAATTTTTTACTGTTCATTTCTTTTGGTTTAGACGGCATTGCCAATGCGGCTGAAATTATGGTCGGTAAAGCCAAGGGACAAAACAGTATAAAGGCATTAAAAAAAATAACCCTAGTGGCATTATTTTGGACTACTATTTTTGCGTTAGCTTATTGTGTTGTTTTTTGGCTCGCGGGTGACTATTTAGTTGGCCTGATTTCAACCATACCAAGTGTGGTTAATTACGCTAATGAACACCTATTTTGGTTGATTCTACTTCCTATTGTGGCGTGCTGGTGTTATTTATTTGATGGCATTTATATTGGTTTAACCTACGCTAAAACAATGCGCAATAGCATGGTGATTTCTACATTTTGTTGTTTTTTTCCTGCTTGGTTTTTGTTGCAGCACTATGATAATAACGGTTTATGGGCTGCTTTTATGTTGTTTATGTTTTCACGAGGTATTGGCTTGGGGTGGCATTTCTATCAACATGTATGGCACAAAAAATTACTGGCAGATTAAAGCAACGGGTATTATGATTTGGTCGGTGAGTAATACCAATAGGTCTTGATACTTTATTTCGGGTAGCGATTAAACATTTGTACCAAGCGTTGGGCAAATAGGCCGATGTAGCCCCAAGTTGAGAAAAGGATCCCTATGCCTAACAACACCAAGCCAAGCATTTGCCAGTAATGATGATAATGA
>MDSY01152269.1_pt1 | contig 12798 bp, 11 predicted proteins | sample 811131 | NCBI WGS metagenome assembly MDSY01 (sample SAMN05326643, study PRJNA326480) | marine metagenome | isolation source: seawater | place: Atlantic Ocean: South West | collected 2010
AGGAGATTTAAGAACAACTGCTACTCATTTAGATTCTGGATCTGAAATAAGTACGGATGCTCCAAAAGACAACCATGGACTTGGAGAAACCTTTTCACCAACAGATATGGTGTGTTCTGCTTTAGCAAGTTGCATCTTAACGATTATGGCAATTGCTGTGGAGAAAAACGATGTTGATATGAAAGAAACGACAGCCGTTGTTAAAAAAACAATGGGAAATAATCCCAGAAGAATTGCTAAAATCGACATTGATTTCACTTTTCCAAAAGAATACGATTCTAAAACTAAAGCTATTTTAGAAAGAGCGGCTCACAATTGTCCGGTTCATCATGCCTTATCAGAAACAGTAGAAAAAAACATTTCGTTTGCGTATCGTTTTTAAGCATAGACTGTTCGAATAAAACCCACTCATTTGAATGGGTTTTTATGTAGTGGGCCATACTGGATTCGAACCAGTGACTTCTACCATGTCGAGGTAGCACTCTAACCAACTGAGTTAATGGCCCTAAATGATTTCTCTTAGATTTTTTTTATTGAATCATGTCTGAGAAACCTGTCAAGCTGACGGAACAACAATTTTCCAAGAGGGCTGAAAGATAACAAGAATAATTCAATATGTTCTACTCGTTAAATGTTATTCGCAACAGAGTTTGAATTGTCTGGTGAAATTTCAGAATATGCTGAAGCTGTAAATCAGAATAGTCATATCTTGTACATTGCAAAACAACAACAATGAGTGACAGAGCAATTATCTATTTTGGGATCATTTTCAGCTTTATTTCAATTTCGATTGGCGCTTTTGGCGCCCACGCGCTGGCGCCCATCATTTTTGACAAGATGGATGTTTTTGACACAGGGAATGACTACCATGCTTTGCATAGCCTTGCTCTTATTTTAGTCGGTTCGCTGGGCAAGCAGTTTAAAGTAGATTTACGTTATGTTGCTTGTTTTTTTGTTGCGGGTATTTTGTTGTTTTCAGGCTCGCTTTATGCAATCGCAATATTCAAATTATCTTACTTGGGAATTGTCACTCCGATAGGTGGTGTCTGTTTTCTAAGTGGATGGGTTTTGTTGCTAGTGAAACTTTATAAGTGAAATGAAATTATTTGCCACAGTTATGGTATGCGTCTTGTTCATGTTGGGCTTTTGTCGCAATCAAAAGACAGTAATTCAGGACACATCACACTTTGACCATTTATCTGAATTTGAGAAAAGTGTCATTGTGAAAAAAGGAACAGAAGCACCATTTTCTGGAGAGTATGACAACCATTACGTGGCGGGGTTATACCACTGTAAAGCCTGCATGTCACCTCTATTTAGATCTGCAGATAAATTCAACTCAAATTGCGGTTGGCCTTCGTTCGATGACGAAATCGAAGGGGCTGTTACACGCCAATCTGACTACAGTTCAGGTATGGTGAGAACAGAAATTGTTTGTTCTAATTGTGGCGGTCATCTGGGCCACGTTTTTGAAGGAGAGAAGTTTACAGAAAAAAAACTGAGACACTGCGTCAACTCTGTCAGCTTAGAATTCAAGCCCAGTATTGACTAGCCACTTTGACAGAACATAATTCTTTGTACTTACATTTTGTTGTTCAACCTTGAAAACGAGCTTATTTAATGACGCCATCACAACCGATAGGGGTATCCGTTGTATCTTGAAAATTGCAATACAATGCAAATGAGAAACTTATATATTGCATTCTTCTGTGTTTTTTATTCTGGGTTATGTTGGGGACAAACACAATTGTGTGAAGATGCAGATGTCTTTTTTTCAGGTGACTACACTTTAACAATAGAGAGCGATTCAGCGATCCATGTGCTAGGAAACACCGTGTACCGGTTTTATGTAAACATGCTCGATTCAACAGATCAGTTGAGTGCTGTTTATGGGAATGATTCAGAAAACTTAATTGTTAATTCTCCGGCTGGGATATTCAACTCCCCCTATAACACGAGTTGGAATGCTTCAGGAATCAATCCTGTTTTGTTGGAAACCTACCCTGAAATGGCGGAAGATTCATATGCTACTGTTGGACTTAATGGGCCTGCAAATGTGGGGGAAGAATCCAACCCATCTCTTGTTGATGATATGAGCATGTCTCCTACCATCAGCGAGTATTTTGTTTCAGGAGGTAACTCCCTAAATGTAAATACATTGACGGGAGGATCTTGGTTTGTTTTTGGCACCACTTCGAATGCTTTGCCCGATGCCAATTTGAGGGTGCTTGTCATGCAAATCACATCCCCTGGAGCTATTAACGGCACGATTAACTGCCAGATTTTCCCCTTGGGACAGGGAGATAATGCTGTTCAGATTAGCATCGATTTTGAGGGATCTGGGACCTTTGAAGATGATGAGGGCATAACTAATTGTGGTTGTATGGATGCTTCTGCCTCTAACTATGACTCCAATGCAGACTATGATGATGGATCCTGTTGTTATCTCTCTTTATTGCTGTCTTCGACTGACGCTTATTGCTTCGGTGGTTACGGTGAGATTGTCGCTGCAGTTTCGGACACATTGGTCGCAGTTTCCTATACTTTGCTTGGACCAATTGAGGAAACAAACGAAACAGGTCAATTTGTGGTTACAGCAGGCACGTATTCGGTTGCTTGTGAGGTAGCAGAAACGGATTCGACAGCAATGTGCGCCACAACCATGGAAATAGAGGTAGGAGAAGGATCGGAAATCACCATGGAAGCATCGTCTACAGATGCAACTTCAGGCACGCTTGGTGTTGGTTCAGTAACGGCCACGGGAGGATCAGGTGGCTTTAGTTATTTTTGGTATGATGTTGCAGGAAATGAAGTTGATTCATCTGGGCTTTCTGCGGGAGAATATTTTGTGACAGCCATTGATTCAAATGAGTGTGCAGTTCATGTTTGGGTTCTTGTAGGGTTTGTGGAAAGCATCGAAGACATAGATTCAGGTACTTTTCTGCTGTATCCAAATCCAACATCAGGCCTTGTTACCTTGAAGGTTAGGCAAGAGATGCAGAATATTAACTTGCAGGTGATAGATGCGGTGGGTAGAGTCGTGTATGCTCAAGTTTCTAGGATGGTACAAGGTTTAATAACCCTCGATTTATCCTTCCTTCCAAACGGAACATACACGATTAATCTCAGAAACAACGACGGGGTGACTGTTCGCAGATTTTGTGTCCAGGACTAATTCAATGAAGGCGTACTTTTTCAATTAAAAAGAAACAGATGTTGTATTTAACATAAAAATCAACGTTTAGTTTATCTAAAAAGAAATAAATTTACACGGTTATCTTACAGATCATAAATCCATTTACGATGATGCTATCCTCTAAAATAAATCTTGTATATGCAGCATTAGCTCTGCTTCTTTCTCCTGCATTGAGCTTGGGACAAACAGAAATCTGCCCAGGGGCAGATGTTGAAATTTCAGTCGAAAACTTTTCGTTTACACCCGTTTCCTTATCAGTTGATGCTGGAACTACAGTAGGTTGGGTAAATTATGACGGGTTTCACGATGTCAATGGATTGGTGAGCTCGATCACCGGTGCTGACTTTAACAATCCGGAACCTTTTGTGTTGGGATCAGTGTCTGGAAATCCCCAAGGAACCTGCATTGGCACCTATACTTTTGTTGTGCCAGGAGTTTATGATTATGATTGCTCTATTGGAAATCATGCAGTAAATGGAATGGTCGCAAGTTTAACAGTTGTGGCCATTGTTCCTGGATGTACAGATTCTTTGGCCTGCAATTACGACATGACTGCAACAGAAGACAATGAATCTTGTGTATATGCTGAGCAGGGGTATGATTGTGATGGAGCTTGCCTCACAGATCTTGATGAAGATGGCATCTGCGACACTTGTTTAGAGTATGAGATGATTGCCGTAGACTGTGCTTGTGCCTTTCAGGATCCTGCAACAACAACTGTGTTTTTCATCAACATTGATGAAGCGAATTGTATTTACATCGACGATTGTTACTGCGAATGCATCAATGACGCTGATGGAGATGGAATCTGTGATGAGTATGAGACCAGCGGGTGCATGAATGCAGAAGCATGCAATTACAATGTCAACTCAACAGATGATGATCAGAGCTGTGTGTTCGTCGGCGACGCTTGTGACGATGAAAACGAAAATACAGTGGATGATGTGATACAAGAAAATTGTGATTGTGCGGGATCATCAACTTCTATCGCAGCGGAAATAGAGGCTTTGTCAGGGACGATTTTCCCGAACCCAGCGACATCGATTTTAACCATCACCTTAAACACACAGTCCACGCTTCAAGTTTTTGATTCTGTCGGAAAATTGGTTGAAGAAACAGGCGTGGTTTCAAGTTGGGTGTTCAATGTAAACGACTGGAAAAAGGGTCTCTATACGTTAAAAACTCAAGCGGGAAAGACGCAACAGTTTATTGTTGAGTAAAACATACATGAGAAGAGCCTTGTTGCGACAGGTGGCATGGTCGCGGTCCAATTTGATGCATGGAAGAACGATGTTGACGAACGCGATACAGAGGTCACCCTTCTCAAGCAATAATTTCACCAACAAGGAACTTGAGAAATCGAACCCTAGTCTTAAAAAATCTTAAAAACAGGTGATTAGCTTAATCTGCTCAGGATAAATAAATCACATAAAAAGGGGATTGATTTTGAAGGTGCGTTGCGTTAAATTTGTCGCATGAGTGTAAAAAAATTATGTGACCTTAAACCCGATGAGATGGGAGTCATTGAAAGGGTGGATACCCCGGAAGAGGTCATGGCACTCGTACAAATGGGTTGTTGCGTTGGATCAGAGGTGGAAGTAAAGCATGTCGCCCCACTCAATGGACCTATGGCAATCTGCACATGCGGACGTATCTTAGCCGTGAGAAAGGAAGCTGCTGCTCACCTTTGGGTTAGGGTTGCTTCAGAGCAGGCTCAAGTGGCCTAGATCCATATTCTTCAATACGTTTGTTCATGACACGAAACCACAGTGGTGGGAACAGTGCAAGTATCATCATTCCTGGATAGCCTGTTGGCATTTGAGGACTGTCGTCGAAATGTTTGAGCGTTTGGTATTTTCTGCTAGCAATATAATGGTGGTCAGAATGCCTTGTAACTTCTAACAAAAGTATTCGGCCCAAAGGGTGGTTCGAATTCCACGAGTGTATGGGCTTTGTTCTTTCAAAGCTATTCCCCACCTTCAATCGGCGTAAACCATAGTGTTCTATGTAGTTGACTGTTTCAAGTATAAGTATGCCTATTGAAGCGCCGACAAGAAAGAAGAACATGGTCTCAAGCCCAAAGAAAAACGCAATCAACGAGATTAAAGCCAATTGAGTTATTTGAAACCGGAGCATTTCATTGTGCCAGCTCCAAACGGCCTTTTTTTGGAGCTTAAGTTTCTTTTCTTCAAGATGAAAAGCGGATTTCCAGCCTCCTATTGTGCTCCGCAAGAAAAACGAGTAAATAACCTCATTGTATCTGCTTGAAGCCGGATCTTGATCAGTTGAAACATGTTTGTGGTGACCGCGATTGTGTTCGATGAAGAAATGCATATACAATGTTGAAAGCAAGAGCATTTTGCTCATTAATTGCTCATACCATGTGTTGCGGTGTCCCAGTTCGTGCGCTCCATTAATACCGATACCACCACAAGCAAGACCGTATGCAGTTGTCAGTCCAATTTTTGTGTAAAGAGGTAAGTTGTCATTGCTGACTTGAACGAGAAAGTAAACGAGGATGACACCCTGAATTGGAACCAGCAGATAAATAATTAAGTCAAAAAGAAAGTTATTTTTCACTTCTTCTTCTTCCTGCGTGTTTAAATTTTCTGTCGAGCCTTTTGTAAACAATTCAAGAATCGGAATCAAAGCGAAAACAAAGAACAGAGCAAAAAAAGACCAAATGTTAGCCGACCACAATGAAAACAAGATAACCAGTGGGGTTGTGTACACAAAAAGATACTTAAATTGAGTGCTTTTCATACACAAATGTAAGTGTCTTTATGGATAATCTGTAGACGGAACCGTACACAGCTGATTTCTAGGAGACACTTTATATTTCTTTTGCGATCGCTTTGATTTCATCTAAATAACTTCTCAGCCCTGTTTCTGTAAATGTTTCTTCTGTCAACCTTAGATAGAAATTTTCAACAGTTAGATTTAAGATCATTCTAGCAAGATGAGGCTTGTCTTCTAATCCGATTTCGACCGGCCAAAACTCTAAGAGAGCATCCTCAATGGGTTTGTGTGCCTTTTCAAAACACGATTTATAGTTTTCAACGTGCCTGTTGATTCTCAGTTGACGGTTAAAAAACGCGTCTTCCTTGTGCTCAAACAACACTTCAAAAACATCCGGCATCAAATTGTTACATTGTTTGATGCGGTGAAAAATATCATTTGACTTCAAGACATGAAATTCCAACAACTCCTCAATAAAAATATCCATTCCTGTAAAACAATGGTAGAAAGAGGATTTGCTTTTTCCAACCTCTCTTGCGAGGACTTCGATTTTCAAACCTGGAGGGCCTGCGTTTGAAAAAATCGCATAACCCACCTCAAGCCATGGGGTTCTGATGTTAGAATCCATCTATGAAATTGTATGTTGCAAGTGCAGCTAAGTATGCAAAAACCGTATATCCTAAAGCTTGAGCCAGTGCCCAAGGCCAACTGTTAAGTTCACGCTTTACGATGACAATGGTACTCATGCATTGCATTGCAAACATATAGAAGACAATGAGTGATGCTGCAGATGCAGTGTTCAATAAGGGTCTATTTGTGCCTGGAAGAACTTCGCTTGCGAGACGTTTTTTGAGTGCACGGATGCTTCCATCTCCGTCTTCAGGAGTGGGGTACAGGGTGTGCATCGTTCCAACAAAAACTTCACGTGCAGCAAAAGAGCTGACGATTGCAATGCCCATTCTACCATCATAGCCTAATGGGCGGACAATGGGTTCGATGGTATTTCCAATCATGCCAAGCCAAGATTGCTCCAAGCGTTCTCCTGGCTCAAGAGCTTCCCTCTCTTTCAGTGTACCTGGACCCATAAACCCAAGTGACCAAAGAATGAGTGAGATAATAAGAATAACTGATCCAGCTGCACGGAGAAAGAGCGAAGCCTGTCGGTACGACTGGCCTAAAACAGCTTTAAGAGTGGGAAGTCTATAAGCAGGCCACTCTTCTGCCGCTTCTTTTTTTACCTGAGGGTTGGGCAAAGCCCGATGTATAATAAAAGCTAGAATTAAAGCTGCTAACGTTCCAACTACATAAAGTACATACAGAAAGAGTCCCTGAAGATTGAACCATCCAAGTACCATCTCGTCCGGCACAGCAAAAGCAATCAGGAAAGCGTATACTGGAAGCCTTGCCGCGCAAGTCATCATGGGTGTGACAAGGATTGTGAGCAGTCGAGCCCGCTTGTCAGAAATGGTTCTTGCAGCCATAATCGCAGGCACAGCGCAAGCGAGACCCCCAACAAGAGAAACAGAGGATCTGCCCGTGAGTCCCAAGTGCCTAAAAAACCTGTCGGACAGATATCCGAGTCGCGCCATATACCCGGAATGCTCTAAAAAAGCGGTGAAGGCAAACAAAATCGCAATTTGGGGGACAAAAATTAAAATTCCAGCCAACCCTGAAAGTAGACCGTCTACAAGTAAGCTGGTATACCAAGCGGCAGGCAGAGTCTCGGAGATGAAAGAGATGACCGAAGTAAAGGCACCATCAATTAAGTCCATGGGGTATGTTGCCCAGCTATAAATAGCTTGAAACATGCCGAAAAAAAGAAGCGAAGCAATTAAATTCCCCCAAATTGAGTGGGTTAAAACTGAATCGATTTTCTGCCGACGTTTTAGAGCATCACGCTGCTTTATTTCTCTTTCTTTCACAGGCTTCCCTGCTTGACTCAGCAGTTCTCTTACGATGGCCATTCTCTGACCAGCTTCTTCAAGTTGCAATCCTGCAGGAGAAATGGCGGATTGGTTTTTTGCTTTTTGCCACGCAAGCTGTTCTTTTTTTGTCAGCCAGCTCGGTGCGTTAGTCATGCGAGCTAAATGACGCAGATACCCCAGCTTTCCGGAAGGGATTTCAGCACTGAGAATTTTTAAAGATTCTGTAATACTTTCGGGAACTTTTCTTAAAATGCTACAAACGGTGGGTTGATTGTGCAACGGGGACAGCAGCTCGATCCAATCAGATGGCTTGTCTTTGAGAGCTTGTATTTCACGAACAGGAATTCCAAGTCCTTTTTCTAAGATCTCACAAAGTTGAAGGTCTGGAGCTTCGTAATTCATTCTATTTAATAGAAGAATACAAGGGATTTCAAGTTCACTAATTTGTATTGCTAGAAACAATTGGCCTTGCAACGTAGCCTTGTCAGCAATCAACCAAACGACATCGGGATTCCATTTCCCTCCTGGGTTGATCAGGGCATCCTCAGTGACTCGACCATCATCAGTTTGGGCATGCAGATTATAAATCCCTGGGAGGTCGATGAGCTCCCAGTTCTCAGACCCAGAGACAGCTCCTGGTGCGGAGCAGGCCTCGACTGTAACACCGGCTAAATTACCTACAGCTGAACGTGCGCCTGTGATTTTGTTAAAAAGCGTAGATTTACCTGTATTGGGATTTCCAACAAGGGCAATGATGGTTTTATCAGACTTTTTCACGTTTGCAAAGTTGCTCTATTTAGGACTGATGGCAATACCTTTTAAGGGGGAATTATTTAATCTTTTATCTTGGGAATAGCCACGAATTGGGGTCTTGAGGCGACCTCTCACTTCCCGCGACTTTCCAAACTTCAAAATGGACTGAGATGCCTTTAACTCCAGTTCGAACGACTCCAAGAACAGTAGCTCGATCAATCGAATCTCCTTTTTTAACCTGGAGTTCTTCAAGGTTGCTATAGACAGTTCTATATCCACCGTGCGTAACAATGACAGTTTCTCCTGCTCCAGGAAAGTTGAACACACTGCTCACAGTTCCGCCAAAGATGGAAAAGACTTTAGCTCCTTTTTCTGTTGTAATGTCGATGCCATTGCTTTCTACGACAATTCCTGCGATGGTGGGATGAGTATGTCTCCCGAAACTTTTTGTTACAACTCCTCGGGCTACAGGCCAAGGGAGATTAAGTTTGTTGTTCTCAAATTGTTCTGAAATTATTTTCCCTTCTGGTGTGAGCGCGTATTCTCCAGCAGCGGATGCTCTTTCTGCTGCAAGCTCTTCCTCGATAATGCGCTTAATTTCATTGCTCAATCTCTTGTGCTCTTTCTCTTGTACTTTAAGTTTCTTTTGGAGTTTTTTTTCTTCTCTTTTAATTTCGCTTAACAAAACAGCCCGTGAATTTCTGTCCTGATTTAGAGCGTCTCGCTCGTTTTCTTGATCTTGTATGGTCTTAAGAATTGACAACTTCTCATGGGTGAGTGATTCTCTAGTCTTCGCAAGATTGTGCTGTGCATTTGTGATATCTTCTGTTTGGTCTTTTCGAATCTCAGCATATGACTGCAACATCTTGTACCTCAATGCAGCTTGACTAAAGTCTTCTGAAGCGAAGACAAACATGAGCGGATTCCTTGCAAGCTTCATTCTGTAAGCATGTTGAATCATCATGGCATACTCATTCTTTAACGCTGAAACATGTCCTTCTAATGCTCTGATTTCAGTATCCATGCCTGTTACGGAACGTTCTAAATTTCGCGTAGATGACTGATGATGTCGGATTAATTTTTCTCGCAGCTCAATCTGTTTGTCGATTAAAGCTACCCTCGAACTCGCTTCGTTCCTGTTGCTTTTTGCCTCGCTAATTAACCTAGAAGTGGTCGAAAGTTGCGCTTCTATTTCCTCTCTTTCTGCTGTTAGAGAAGCTTTCTTGTTGGTTTGGGAAAAAGCAGGTTGAAACACGCCCAAAATGGCAACGGCCACAAAAAACAGCAGCCCATTTGCTTTAGAAAGATTTCTATAGAGATTTGCGGCGTTCATAATTTTCTGGGGGGTCAAAAGGCATGTCGTATTCCTTGTTGACTCGACTGCGTTTTACGTCTAATGTGCAATCAAGCTCTACGCCATCTCCTGTAGCTTTTATTCGGGTTTCCGAAGGCACAGAAACTTTCCTAGAATCCTCATCTCTCAATCTATTTACAGTCACCCTTAGACCGCTTTCGATATGGTTGAATACATCCATAACGGGCCAGAATACAAGACCATCAAACCAATAGCTTTTAACAATTAAATCGCGATCTTCAGTCTTGTTGATTAACCGTTCCGCTTTTTTCTCAGAAACGCCTTCGATCAACTTCTTCACCCTTCTTGGGTATCGTTGAATCAGTTCATAGTTTCCGCCATCAACCCGCGATACAAACTTGTCATTTAGCGGGTCTAAATCGAGCGAGGCTCCGCTAAAAAGATCCTGAAAAGTGTAGAAATCAAAGGGAACACCCGTCATGCTTTCTAATTGAAGATAATCTCCTTCAAAAACAAATTTGTTGGCGGGGACCTTGCTGATCAACTTTACAGAGTCTTTCAGAAGAAGTACGCGCGCAATCTCAACACCCAATGCTGGAGATAAACTTATCCAAATTGCCTGATCTCGATGCATCCTCACGCTAAGTGTAAATGACTCCGCTTCGTCGTTGAGTTTTAAATCAGTGTCAATTTTCATCCCCAACCATTCCCAGTCGAGTTTCGCATTGTCAACCTTTTTTAAGATAGAAACGGGGTCCATAGACCTCAATGGTTTACCATCTGCCAGGCGCTTTTCATTCGAGCAGCTTGAGAGTAAGCTGGCAACAAAAATAACTGAAGACAAAATTACTATTTTACGCTGCTCCCTCATTCTTTTTTCAATTCTTTCGCTTTACTCAAAAGTCGTTCCCCTTTTTCGATCTCTCCCAAAGCAATACGAATTTCACCTTCTCTTTCCATAAAAACAGGGTTAGGTGATGAGACTAATGAGGATGCCCTTACAATCCAAGTTAAAGCCTCTGGGTTGTCTCCTAACCGACTAAGAACGAGAGCCATCGTATCCATAAAATGTGGGTTGTTAGGCATGACATTGTTTGCCTCGGCACTCCACTTCATCGCGTCAGCCATTCTTGCGTTGTCTAAAGCCAAAAAATAGGCGTGAGTGTTCATGATGTAAGGAGACTCTACGATTTTTAGACTCTGCTCAAAGGCCACGTAAGATTCAGTCAACTGATTCAGTTCACGGTAGCATTTTCCAAGCTCAAAGTAGATGTCTGCACCAATTTGCGAAGGGTCAATGAGCAAAACACGCCCTTTGTTAAACTCTTTGACGGCCATGTTAAATTCCCCCAATTCGATGTACGCGTCCCCTGAATATAAATAAAGCAAGGGCTCCAAAGGAAAAATGAAAGCAGCTTCGTTGGAAGAGGAAATCACTCTGCTCCAATTTTTTAATTCAAACAAGACGCTTAAATAATCAAAGTGACCGTCTAGTGATCCAGGGTTTTTAATGACCACTTGCTTCAATGCATCTGCTGCTTTTGTAAACTCACCCAAAGACCTCCAATTCAACGCCGCTAGATGTAAAACCTCAGAGTTTTCCGGGTATGTATTCATTGCCTCCTTGAGCAGAAGCTCATACTTGGCCATTATTTCTGTATTCGGCTGAGCAATCTTAGAATATCGATTAAGGATGTCAATCTTTTGAGCAACAGGACCTGAAGCAGACTGAAACACTTGCAACAAAAGAGCAAAGGCTTCATCAGTTCTTCCCACAGATGTGTATGACTTTGCCAATTCAAGACTCGTGGCAGAATTGAAAGAATACTCTTTTAAAAGGCGTTCAAAAACAGCAATGGCACTCTTGTGGTCATTGATGAATGAGGCCAACATTCCTTTTTGGTATAAAAACTGTGGTTCATTGGGGAAATCATCGATCGACCGTTTTATAAATGATTCGATGTTTTCGAGGGTTTGCCCAGATGAAGCGATGAGCTCGAGAATTTCAAGCCTCACATCAACATTTTTTGCAATTTTTCTTTCGTAAAAAGTGAGCAATTTATAGGCATAGACGGATTCCCCTTCTTTTTGAAAATAAGAGGCACACTCATGTAAACCTTCTAAATCAGCGGGTCTTTTCATTACCCAGGCTTGAAAATCTTTCAGAGCCCCCGCAAAATCTTTTGTGGCAATTAAAGTCAGACCCCTGTGGAATTTGTACCAATCGTTTTCAACATCATTGTCAATTGACTCATGATAATGCATTAGAGCTGACTCAAACCGGCCAAGTTTGTAATCAATTCTACCTAATTCGTATTGAAAGTTTGCATTCTGAGGTTGCTCCTCGGCACATCTAGAAAAACTGGCGTATGCAGCTTCCTGATCTCCTTTAAGCAGATGAGTTGTTCCTTCGAAGTAATTTCTTTGAAGAGATTCCGAGTATTGTCCTTCAGTATCAACAAGACTCTTTCCTCCAGAACATCCCAATGAAAACAGAATGACAGCAATGATATATGGGAATGCCTGCTTCATAGAATTATCCGATCGTACAAAAATCTCCAACACTTAAATCTTGCACATTTCCTTGCACAGATGCGTGAGCTCCAACCATGGCTCTTTTCAGATTGGAGTTTGCAATTGCTGTATGGCCTTGGACCAAGGAATCACTTATGATGGTGTCAGTCACCTTCGTGTTCGCTCCCAAACTGACATGTGGGCCCACAACAGACCTTTCTAAAACAACTCCCGGGCCGATATAACAAGGTGGGATAATGACGCTGTCAAGGATCTCGACTGAAGAATCAATTCCATTCTTGTTGTGAAGCCTTCCTTCTTCTTCAAGTATTGAAAGAACGCGTCGGTTGGTTTCA
>MDSY01057864.1_pt1 | contig 12796 bp, 14 predicted proteins | sample 811131 | NCBI WGS metagenome assembly MDSY01 (sample SAMN05326643, study PRJNA326480) | marine metagenome | isolation source: seawater | place: Atlantic Ocean: South West | collected 2010
GCTTTATCTTCAAGTATAAATTCAAATGATTGGTCAATAAAATATTCAATATGACTATCATTTGGAATAGAATTAATAGGAGGATATTTTTCCATATATCTATCCATAATATTGGTAATAATATTATGTAACAAGTCTTCTTTACTTTCGAAGTAATTGTAAATAAGCCCTTTTGAAATATTTGCTTTATCCGCTATCTTATTAACCGAACTGGCATGGTATCCTTGCTGAGCAAAAACTTTTAAAGCAGTTCTTAGAATGAGATCTTTCTTCTCTTCTCGAATTATTTTATTTTGAACAACTGTCTTTGGACACATTTTTGACTGACCGTTTAGTCAAAAATAAATTAAAAAAAAAGCAAAACCAAATTAACCGCCCTTTAGTTTCACTGAAGCACCTAGTTTTTCTAAAAATTTGGAAACTTTTTCTTTATGATCTCCCTGTATATATAATTCAGAGTTTTTAAATCCCCCTCCAACACCACAAATTTGCTTAAGTTTTTTTGCCAAATCTTTGGCATCTTCATCAGATCCGATAAAGCCTTGAACTAATGTAACAGACTTACCTCCTCTATTTTTTCTATCAATAGAAACATATAATCTTTGCTCATTAAAAGGAATTGTTGTTTGATCTTCTGAATTGTCATCAAAATCAAAATTTGGATTGGTGGAATAAATAACGTTAACTCTATTTTTTTGGGACTTCCCCATTATCTACTTATTAAAAATTAGAACCCTATTATCGTTAGAATAGAATGTTTTAAGTTCTGTATTGATGAAATTCTCAACATAAGATTTCTGAAAGTTTTTCAAGGTATCATTATTCCACTTTATTACAAAAACAAAATTAGTGTCTCTAATTCCGTTTAATTCACTGTAGGATTGACCATAATTTAAAGATTTTATAGCTGGAAAGTGGGTTAGAATTCTAGTGTTTAGTTCATCTAAAGCATTTTTCTCTCTGATAATATTTTGAAGTTCGGCCTTATACAAGTCTCTTTCTTCAGAAATAGACATTATTTTCTTGTCATTATCCACCAATATTTTATTTAACAACTCTTCTTCATCTATAGCCTTTGATTGTAAATTATGAATCTCTAAATTAACATTACCCATTTCATAATTAGTAAGTTGTAATTTCCAATTATTTATCTGTTCTTCATTTATATACTTTCCTCCAATATTTAAAATTATTTCAGGATTCTCATCCTCATAATTTAGTTCTTTGGTTAGAACCTCTATTTCTGGATTTATAGATATTTCACTTTTAATAAAATTATCTGCGTTTTGTATAAAAATAGATTCGTGAATAATATGATAAAATTTAAAAACACTTGGTATCACAATAAGTAGCAAGATTGTGAAGACATAAATTTTTACTTTTCTCTCAATTTTGGGATTAACAAATTTCACCTTTGGAAAATTCAACAGTCTCAAAACAATAAAAGTGGATAAACAAATAAAAACACTATTTAGTAAAAACAAGTAAAAAGCACCAATAAAATATGGCCAATTGCCTATTGCCATTGCATATCCAACTGTACATAATGGAGGCATCAAAGCTGTGGCAATTGCAACTCCAGGAATTACCGTTATTGTGGTGGCTTTGTTTTTTACAGTGGTTGCTATAACTCCAGCCAAACCGCCAAAAAAAGCAATTAAAATATCTAATACATGTGGTTTTGTTCTACTTAGAAGTTCTGATGTTTCAGATTTAATTGGAGTGATTAAATAAAATAAATAAGATGCTAAAACACTTGCAGCTACCATTATTCCAAAGTTTTTTAAAGACTGTATGAGTACTTTAAAATCATTGGCGGATAAAGCATACCCAATTCCTCTAATAGGACCCATTAGTGGTGATATTAACATTGCTCCAATTATTACCGCTGGAGAATTATTAATTAAACCAATGGAAGCGACTAATATGGAACAAATTAGAATCCAAATATTTATGGAGGAAAACTCAATATCGCTTCTTATATCCTCAACAGTTTTTTCCTTATCGACGCCGTCGTAAATAGAAAATAAATTTTTTAAGAAATTAGTTACTGAACCAAATACTTGCTTCACAGAAACTTTATCTGCTTCTGATTTTATAGGATCGTAGTCTATTTTATTATTTTCTTCCATATAAGTATCCTTCTACTCTAATTTACAAGAAAAAGTTAAATTTTAATATTCAAAATAGATTTTATTATTTGAGTTGTGCTCTTTGAGACATAAATAATAAAACATAAACTAAATGAATCATATTATTAAAAAAGGGAAACATGACCAATGCAATGCCAGTGAAATAAGGCCAAGAAGCTTGAAATTCAAAATTTAAAAAGATATAGGGAGCTAAAACATAGGCTACTTGAAAAATCCAATAAAAAGTCCATCCTAACTTTATTTTGAAGAACATAAGAGTTACCCCAACCATTGCCAATACATCAAACACAATTCTTAAAGCATATAGACTCCTGAGTTGTGTAGCCAAATATTGGTCAAACTGAAATCCATTTTCATCCAAATTTTCTACAATTAAGTTTAAAAAATTATTCTTTTCAGAGTTAAAATCTAAGGAATCAAAAAATAAAAAGAAATAACCCAAGTCAAAAACAAAACAATAGATAAAACCTATTAAACTTAGTAGACAAAGCCACTTAAGAGCGTCAAAATTTTTCATTCTTCAGAGAATTTATATTTAAAGTACTGATTATCGTTACTAGAATTTATATTTACATCCAATATTTTTCCATTTCTACTAACTTTCAGTATAATTTGGTCATTTTCAAAATAATTTAACCAATGGTCCAAGTTATTATCTATCCTGAAATCATTAACAGCCAATATTTCATCTTCCTTTATAAGTTTCGAATTATATCCAGCACTATTCTCTAGAACATTTAAAACTTTAATATGACCATTTTTAAAATAGGTCTTTATTCCAAGTTGCCAACTTATATTTTCGGATTTAACTACTGAAAATTTCCAACCAAAAACTTTGAAAGCCTCTTCAAGAAAGTCCTGAAAATTTTCTTTGCCATAAATTATTTTATTAAAAATAGCGGTGAAACTTTCTCCAGAAACAGCCTCTAAAGTGTTTTTATAGACATTCATATCGTAACTAGTTATTTCCTTAGAACCAGAGTACATTGCTTTCATTACGTCGTGTAAGGATTTTTTATGGCCAGTGGTCTTTCTTATTTTAGCATCACAAATCATGGCTATCAATGCACCTTCTACATAAATAGAAACTTTTCTTCCAGGAATTCCTTGAACGTAACCATCAAGCCAAGTATCAAAGCTAGATTCTGAAACAGAATAATGATTTCGACCATCGTTGTGAAAGTGTCGTTGAAATAATTTTTCCAGTTCTTTAAAATATTGATCAGTAGAAAAAACACCACTTTCATATAGTATTCTATCTCCCATGTAGGTAGTAACTCCTTCTGTAACGTAACCCATATCTGTATAATTTTCTTTAGAAAAATCATAGGGCAACATACCACTAGGTCTTATTCCTTTAACATTCCAAACATGGTATAATTCGTGGGATGAAACACCTAGTAATTCCTTATACAAACTTTTAAAAACATCGTAAGATGGACCCAATAAAATTACGGTAGAATGATGGTGTTCAACTCCGTGGTAAGAACTGTAATGAGTTATTTGAAATAGAAATAGGAATTTTTTGTGAGGAAATGAACCAAAAAGATTTATCTGATAATTGATAAAAGATGTAAAATCTTTAAGCATCTTTTCCCAATTTACTTTTACTTCTCCCTGAAAGCAAAAACTAAAATTAATATTGTTAATTGTAAGAGATCTTTGCTGGGCAGAATTACTGGCAATTATTGGAGAATCTGCCAATTGGTCAATATTAGTAGCTTTTAGAGTATTATTTCCTGTGTTTTCAAGAGATGTATAAATTTTAAAATCAGACGGTAATTTAAATTCTATTTCATATTCTAAGTTAATATCTTGGGGATTGTAGAACATGCAATTTACAGGGTTAATGTAAAGTTGATTTTCATCTAAATAGGTAGACCCAGCATTAAGCTCATGGGCATAATAACTGTAAGTGATAATTATCTGATCGGAGTGTTGGCATTCCAATTCCCATAAATCTTTTGTTTTTTTCGAAAAATTTACTTTTTTATTATCGCTGCCAAAAACATTAAAATCTTTAATGTTTTTGGCAAAATTTCCAAGTTCATATCTTCCTGGTCTCCAAGATGGAAGTTGCAACTTAATCTTAGAGAAACCTTTTGAATCAATAATTAACTTGAAATCTATAAAATGTCTTTCTGAATCTTTATAACTAACCACATATTTCATACATCAAAAATAGAATTTATGACAGAAAACAAGTCTTAAATTGTGTAATAATTATATTTGCTCCTATGAAAGAATTTGATGTTGTTTTATTAACAGATTCGAGATATGTAAATCCTAAAAAAATAGATCCCTACATAGAAAATGTTTTAAACGAGGACGGTTTGGTAATACAGGGACTAGAAAAATTAAATCTTAGAACCATTAAAAAAGATTGGAACGATAGTAATTTTAATTGGTCTTCTACACAAAGTGCTATATTTAGATCTACCTGGAATTATTTCGATCAATTTTCCAACTTTAGAAATTGGCTAGATTTAGTAAAAGACCAATGTTATTTAATAAACCCTTACGAGCAAATAAATTGGAACCTTGACAAACATTATTTACTAGACTTACAAAAACAAGATTTGCCCATAGTAGAAAGTATTTTTGTTTCTAAAAAAACAAAACTCAACCTAGAAACTATTTCAAAAAATAAAAACTGGAAAGAAATTGTTGTAAAACCAACGATTTCAGGGGCCGCTAGGCACACTTATCTTTTAAAAAAAGATGAAATAAAAAATTTCCAGGACAAATGGCTTTCTCTTACCAATAATGAAGACTTTATGGTTCAAGAGTTTCAGAAAAATATATTAAATTCTGGAGAAATTGCAGTTATGCTTTTTGGTGGAGAATATTCTCATTCAGTTTTAAAAAAAGCAAAAAAAGGAGATTTTAGGGTACAAGACGATTTTGGAGGAAGTGTTGAAAAAATTAATCCTTCATTGGAAATAATTGAATTGGCAGAAAAAACTGTAAAAAGTCTAAAAACTACACCTCTTTACGCAAGAGTTGACATTATTTTTGACAATGATAATAATCCTGTAATTTCAGAACTAGAACTTATAGAACCAGAACTTTGGTTTAGATTTAAAGAGGAATCTGCTTATAAATTAGCAGAGTTTGTTAAAGATTTTTTAAACAATTTGAATTGTTAAGCTATTTGAAGAAGAGAATTTATAAATTCGCATAAATAATTAAATTTTGAGCTATGAATTATGACGTAATTGTTTTAGGTAGTGGACCAGGTGGATATGTAACTGCCATAAGAGCATCTCAACTTGGCTTAAAAACTGCAGTTGTAGAAAAAGAATCTTTAGGTGGTGTATGCTTAAATTGGGGATGTATTCCTACCAAAGCATTACTTAAAAGTGCCAACGTTTATGAATATATTAACCATGCTGATGATTATGGAATAAAAGTTTCTAGCCACAAAGCAGATTTCAATGCGGTTGTAAAAAGAAGTAGAGATATTGCTGAGAAAATGAGCGGAGGAGTTAAATTCCTAATGAAAAAAAACAAGATCGACGTTATTATGGGAACTGGGGAAATTCAGCCTGGGAAACAGATTGAGGTTACTAACAAAGATGGAGAAAAAACAAAATACAGCGCAAACCATATTGTTATAGCAACTGGTGCTAGATCTAGACAACTTCCAAATCTTGAACAGGATAAAAAACAAATAATTGGTTATAGAGATGCAATGGTGCTTCCCAAAATGCCAAAAAAAATGGTTATTGTTGGGTCTGGAGCTATTGGAGTAGAATTTGCATATTTCTACAACGCTATGGGAGTTGATGTAACTATTGTAGAATATTTACCAAATATAGTTCCATTAGAAGATATTGACATTTCTAAACAATTAGAAAAAACTTTTAAGAAAAAAGGCATAAGTATTATGACTAATTCATCAGTTGAAAATGTTGAAAAATCTGCAAAAGGTTGTAAAGTAAATATCAAAACTGCCAAGGGAGAAGAGTTTATAGAATGTGACATTGTCTTATCTGCTGTGGGTATTCACCCCAATATTGAAAATATAGGTTTGGAGGAAACAGGAGTTGTTGTAGATAATGGTAAAATAGTAGTAAATGAATTTTATGAAACCAATATTCCTGGTTACTATGCAATTGGAGATGTTGTTAAAGGACAATCTCTTGCTCATGTTGCTTCAGCAGAAGGTATTACGTGTGTTGAAAAAATTGCTGGTCACCAACCAGAAGCTATAGATTATAACAATATTCCTGGATGTACTTACTGCAGTCCAGAAATTGCATCTGTTGGAATGACAGAAAAAGTTGCAAAAGAAGCAGGCCATGAATTAAAAATTGGAAAATTTCCATTCTCTGCATCTGGAAAAGCTAGTGCAGCTGGTCATAATGATGGATTTGTCAAACTAATTTTTGATGCTAAATATGGTGAATTACTTGGAGCTCATATGATTGGTGCTAATGTTACAGAAATGATTGCCGAAATAGTTGCCTTAAGAAAATTAGAGACTACTGGGCATGAACTAATTAAAACTGTTCATCCTCATCCAACCATGAGTGAAGCAATTATGGAAGCAGCGGCTGCTGCATATGGAGAGGTAATACACATTTAATTTTTACTATTCAATATATTTATTAATTCTTCGTTAGACTTTCCAAAAATATTGTCTAGATAAACTTTTGAATTCTCACTTAAGGGATGGTCAGGATAAAGCTCAATTAATTCTTCAAAAGCCAGTCTTGCATTGTTTTTGTCCAATAATATATTATCTAGAATTCTAGCTCTGTTATGTAGGTATATTGGAGCATTATCACTTTCAGGAAACTTTCTTTGGGCTTTTAAAAAGTAATCTACAGCATCTTTATATTTTTGAGCTGCTTCTGAGCCAGTTGCAGCGCATTGCAATAAAAACTCATTTTCTTCAGCAGTAAAATTTTTATGGTATCTAACGTAAAGATTCAACGATAGATTTTTAATATTAATCCCTAATTTATAAATAGTACTAAGATCTTTTGGGTTAGATTTTATTAGTTGGTCATTAATCTCTCTAAGGTCTTCTAATTCTTGGTGGTAACTAGAAATAGGTTCTGTATTATTAGCACAAGAAAAACAAAAAAATATTATTGATATATATATTAAATTTTTCATTTTTTATAAAATTTCATTTTGTAATTAACCTCTACTTTGCCTTTAGAAATTTCTTCTAATTTTCTTTTCATCAATCTTTTTTTTAAAGGGTTTAAATGATCTGTAAAAAGAATCCCTTCAATGTGATCGTACTCATGTTGAATAATTCTCGCAGCTATTCCTTGATAAGATTCTTCAAAAAAATTCCAATTTTCATCAAAGTAACTAATTTTTATAACTGCTTTTCTTTCTACATCTTCTCTTATACCAGGGATACTCAAACAGCCTTCAGAAAATGGCCAAGAAGGTCCTGTTTCATTATCTATAATAGGATTAACAAATACTTTTTTAAAGTCTTTTAGTTCTTTTAATTTTTCATCCAACTCTTCTCCCTCTTCGGGTTCTGCAAATGAGGAAGCATCCACGGTAAAAATTCTTTTTGAAATGCCTATTTGAGGACCAGCAAGACCTACGCCACTTGCGCCATACATAGTTTCAAACATATCGGAAACTAATTCTTTAAGAGATTCGCCTTTTTCAAATTCATCACATTCTTTTCTTAGAATTGGAGATCCGTAAGATAATATTGGTAAAATCATTGGGCAAATATAAAATGATTTAGCATTAACTAGAAAATTGATTAAAATTCTAAGTCTAAATTAAATTTTTCTTTAAATATATGAAGGTCAGGATTTTTTTCTGCCATTTGGAAAAACCTTTCCTTACTAGTTAGCTGTGTAAGCTTTGGATTGTCAAATTTAGTAAGCTCTAATACCAATTGAATATGACCATTTTTAAGTTCAGCTCTTAAAAAATCTAAAAGTAACTGGTTTTGGGTTTGGAATTCCATCTTCTGAACTTCACTATCCAGAATAAATTTTATTAAAAAATCATCTAAAAGTTTAGGAGTTTGCTTTGTAAGAGTTGTAAATAGACCTATTTTCCCTTCTTTATTTTTAATTTCTGCAAATTCGTTCCATTTTTCTTCTAATAACTTTTGAGAAAACTTTGAAGATGCTAAAACTTCCTCCCCTATATCTTCATCTTTAGAAATTGATTCTTGATTGATTTTTTCTCTTATCCCTGTAATAGAAGCAGCAGAAGATCTCTTTTTAATACTTAAAGAAGTTTTGGGTCTGATGATTTCAGATTTCTCAGGTTCGTAAGTCTTTGGAGGAATCTGCTTTTCTTTAGGATTACTAATTTCATTTGAAGGCTGAATTTCAACATTTTTTAAAGGAATACTTAGATTTGAGTTTTTAAAATCCGGAGCAATTATGGGTGCTTCTAAGAAATTAAGTTTTTTTTTTTCTGCTCCGCAAGAACAGAGCTTCATTATTAAAATCTCTACGAGAAGTCGCTGGTTTTGACTGGTCTTGTAGAAAGAATCTGCTTCATTAGTAAGTGATAATAAATCGGTTAAATATTCATTATCAAAAATTTCTGCTTGAGTTTTAAACTTTTCAATCGTGTCCTTGGTATATTCTAAAATTTTCAAGGTTCTTTCATCCTTTGCTATCATTAAATTTCTAAAATGAGAAGCCAATCCATTTATAAATAATCGTCCATCGAAACCTTTAGCTATTATTTCACTAAATAGTAATAAACTTTCGTGTATTAAGTTTTTGTAAATGAAATCAGCAAATTTAAAGTAGTAATCGTGGTCAAGGATATTAAGATTTTTAACTACTTCTTTGTAAGTAATATTGCTACTGGTAAAATTCACCATTAAATCAAAACAAGAAAGAGCATCTCTAAGTGCTCCATCTGCTTTTTCAGCAATAACGTGTAAGGCTTCAGGTTCTGATTTTACCCCTTCTTTTTTAGCTATATTTTCTAAATGAGCTACTATGTCAGGAATGGATATTCTGTGAAAGTCATAGACCTGGCATCTGGATAGTATAGTAGGAATAATTTTATGTTTCTCAGTTGTTGCTAAAATAAAAATAGCATGTGGTGGTGGTTCCTCGAGGGTTTTTAAAAACGCATTAAATGCACTTTGTGACAACATGTGGACCTCATCTATTATATATACTTTAAAATTGCCTCTTTGCGGAGGTATTCTAACCTGATCATTAAGATTTCTTATATCGTCTACTTGGTTATTTGAAGCAGCATCTAATTCGTAGATATTGTAGGTAAAGTCTTTTAGCTTGGGATCATGCTTTAAATTAATAGACTTTGCAAACAATCTCGCAGTAGATGTTTTACCAACTCCTCTTGGTCCGCAAAATAAATATGCTTGTGCCAACTGATTAGAATCAATAGCTTGCTTCAGAGTTATTGCAATATTTTCTTGACCAATAATAGTATCCCAACTGTTAGGTCTATATTTTAAGGCAGATACTGCATATTTGGAATTGGACATATTTTAACAAATATAAAATAAGCTTCAAAGTAATAAGGATTTAAAGACAAAATATTTCCAAATAAATTTATAGATGGTTTTATTGATTAAAAAATTTTATTTTTCAGGGAATCTTATATCTTTGCAATCCAAATTTTAAATAACTAACATGAATCATTACGAAACTGTTTTCATATTAACTCCCGTTTTGTCTGATAAGCAGACAAAGGAAGCAGTAGATAAATTCAAAAAGTTATTGAAAGACAGCGGTGCTAAAATCAATAACAATGAATCTTGGGGGCTAAAAAAATTAGCTTACCCAATTCAGAAAAAATCTACTGGATTTTATTTTCTCGTCGAATTTCAAGGTGAAGGAGATGTTGTTCAAAAATTAGAAGTTGAGCTCAAAAGAGATGAGAGAGTAATGCGATTTTTAACAACGAAAATGAATAAAGATCATTTCGAATATGCAGAAAAAAGAAGAGTAAAACTCTCAAAAACTGCTTAAATTATTAATTTTTTAAAACACTAGCTATGGCTGATAATTCAGAAATAAGATATCTCAATCAAATCGATATTGAGATTAAAAAAGAAAAATATTGTAGATTTAAAAAATCTGGAATTAAATTTATTGATTACAAAGACCCTAATTTTTTAACGAAGTTTATTAACGAACAAGGGAAATTATTACCAAGAAGAATTACTGGAACTTCTGCGAAATACCAGAAGAGAGTTTCTCAAGCAGTAAAGAGAGCAAGACATCTTGCAATATTGCCTTATTTAGCTGACCAATTAAAATAATCATCATGGAAGTTTTATTAAAAAAAGATATAGATAGATTAGGCAGTAAAGACGAAATTGTCCTAGTAAAAAATGGTTTTGGTAGAAATTTTTTAATTCCAAAAGCCATGGCAATTTTAGCTACAGACTCTGTAAAAAAAATGCATGCAGAGACGCTCAAGCAAAGAGCTCATAAAGACAACCAGCAAAAAGAAGAAGCAACTAAACTTCTTGAAAAACTCACTAAGAAAACTTTTGAAGTACCTGCTAAAGTTGGTGAAAACGGTAAAATATTTGGTTCTATTTCTAATATTCAATTAGCTGATTCTCTTGAAAAAGCAGGTTTTAATGTTGAAAGAAAAAACATTACTCTTCCAGCCAATAACATTAAAACAATTGGAAAGTTTGAAGCAGATATAGTCTTACATAAAAGCGTTAAAGGTAAAATCTCATTTGAGGTTGTTGCTGGATAATCCTGTATTAAATTACTAATTTAAAGACTCTAATTATAGGGTCTTTTTTTGTCCTATTTTTTTTTAAAATGCTTCTCCTATAAAGAAATAAAAGCCACTTCCCTCTTTAGTCAAAGCATAGTCAATTCTAGTGTAAATATCTTTTTCGGGAAACAATAAGAACCGAAGACCTGCTCCGCCTGTGGGTAATAAGTTTTTAAATTGGAAATTGTTATCAGAGTTAAAAACTTCACCTGCAGCAAAAAACAAACTTGCACCCCAACGTTTGGCAAAAGAAAATGGAAGCATTCTGTACTCAACCTGACATGCCATTAAATGTTTGTCTCTATATCTCCCTAGATAATATCCTCTCATTAAACTTTCTCCACCCATTAAAGAAAGTAAATTAAATGGAGGACTGCCAGTGGTGAATTGTCCTTGCAATTGAAATGCTAATACATTATTTTTTCTTATTGGAAAGTAAAATCTATTATCTAAAAGATAAGTAGTTAGATTGTAATCACTTCCAATTCCCCCACTATAACTTAAAAAAGCCCATTCACTAAAAATTCCTTTTCTTGGATTCAATACATTGTGAATATTGTTGTAAATAATCCCCCATCCTAAGCCAATATTAGTTGATCCATTTCCTCCAATTGGCTTTAAAAAATTGCTAGCAGATTTCTCATAAGAAACTTTATTCATGATTTGAAGATCAAATTCAATTCCAGTATAAAAATTTGGAAAAACTTCTCTTAGAAATCTTTCCTTGAAATAAGTGAAATTTCCGTCGATTCTAGCTATGTGTTCTGAGGGCGATTCAGCTCCAATTCCATAATATAGTAGAGGAAAAGATTGATATCTTGCTTTTCCAAGAAAAAACCACTTGTTTTCATCAGAATATAGAGCATGATCTAACCAAATACCATATTGATTTTCAAGTGTATAAAAAGTAAAAGCTTTTATTTCACTAAGTCTATTTTTTAAATCTCTATTTGCAGAGTAAATATACAAACTAGACAATCCTATTTCCCAGCTTGTTTCAGGTGAAAAAGCGAGCGTAGGATAGTTCATGAATTTTGGAGCACTTAAATCATTGGTATCATTTATAATTTTATTAATGTACTTGTAAATAAAATTTGAACTCGAAATATCTTCTTGACAATTCCCTAGAAGATAGGTTGCAGATAACAAAATATAAAGGACGAATTTCTTCACTACTTTCAAATGCTTTTTTCAAATCTCTAACATTTTAACACAAAATTTGTATTATTATTATTAAATTATTAACAAGATTAATAGAAACACTACCTTTTTAAAATTAATACGTTAGTATTTTAAAACTCGTCCATGAAAAATTCATTTATTCCAAGAATTTTGCTTTCAATAACTATTTTAACTTTTATAATAGCTTGTAATAAAGAAAAAGAAATTGGTTGTACAGATCCTGTAGCAGTCAACTATGATCCTGACGCTAATTCAATTCCAGGATCAGATGTTGGTCACTGTATTTACGACTCCTCTTGTTTGACTCTAATTCAAACTGTAGATATTAATGATTATTTAGTGGACTCCTATACTATTGATACAGCATTTATTTACGGCGATTTTTTAAAAGTTAATGTTAGTTATATTGGTGGATGTGAAAACCATATTTTTAATTTAGTACATGAGTTTTTATTTTGCGGGACTCCTCCAGTTCATGTTCCTCTTTACTTAATACATAACAGTAATAATGATAATTGTGAAGCAGCATTGGTTCAGGAACTTTGTTTTGATATATCCAATTTATACGATTTATGTGCCGACACATCAGAACTATTTATTTCTTTAAACGATCCTAAAAACAATACTTTCATCTATTTCTAATTTAAATTTTTATGAAAAAAATAACTTTAATATTTCTCGCCTTTATTTTATTTAACAGCTGTGAAAACCCTCAGAAAGAGGAACAAAAA
>MDSY01156447.1_pt1 | contig 12796 bp, 12 predicted proteins | sample 811131 | NCBI WGS metagenome assembly MDSY01 (sample SAMN05326643, study PRJNA326480) | marine metagenome | isolation source: seawater | place: Atlantic Ocean: South West | collected 2010
GGCCTCTATTTTTCATCAAAATTAAAGTTTTAGCAATTCTTTCCTTATCTATACTTTTAGTACCAAAAAAACCAGCTCTTCCACACATAAAGATTTATTAAACTAAATGACTCTTTTTTAAAATTGAACCTGATACAACATCTTTTTTTAATTTCTTACCAATAACATTTTTTTTATCCTTATAACCAGCACCTGGCCTAATCATAATTAAATCATTTTTCGTAATTATATTTCCTTTTTTTAGATCCCTTGTAATACCAACAGACCTTCTTGAGGATAATAAACTCTCTTTCTCGCAGGGTGAAATTTTAATTTTATCATCTCCTAACAACTTTTCTATTAGTCTAATTTTTTTTACAAGTTCTCTCATTTGTCTTGGATCACATGAAAGCTTATGATCTCTAAAATTACTAAAGTTTTTATTTAACGTAAAATGTTTTTCTATTATTTTGGCACCCATTGAAACAGCTGATATACAAGCATCATTTCCTTTAAGATGATCTGAATAACCAATAATAAAATCTTTAAAGGAATTTTGGAGATTTTTAATTTCATTTAAATTTGCCTCTTCCACTGGAACTGGATAGCTGGATTTACAATGTAAAAAAGAAATAAACTTGTTTTTTGTGGTTTTAATTTTTTTTTTAATTTTAAACTCAATTTTTTTCAGAAGTTTTAAATCTGCCATTCCAGTTGAAATGATGATTGGTTTATTGAATTCTATAATCTGATCTAAAAGTTCAAAAAAATTATTATCTCCAGAAGCAATTTTAAAAATAGGTTGAATTTTATTCAAAAATCTTGCACTTTCTAAATCAAATGGTGTTGAAAAAAAAATAATTCCTAAATTTTCTGAAAAATGAGATAAATCTGCAAACTGTTCGTATGAAAACTTAAATTTTCTTAATATTTTTGTTCTTTTTTTTTCCTCTGAACTAACAAAACGATCTACATTAAATGTTTGAAATTTTACAGCATCGGCACCGCATTCAAAAGCTTTTTGAATGAGTTTTTTTGCTGTTTTAAAACATCCTTCATGATTATTTCCAACTTCCGCTACTATGAAAGTTTTTTTTGAAAAATTTTTATTTTTAATTATCATTTTGGAAATTTTTCAAAATTTTCATACCATTTTAAATACTTATTTATGCCTTTTTTCAAATCATAATTTGGAGAAAAATCTATTAATTTCTTTGCTTTGGATATATCTAGGGTTCCTCTTTCAGGAATAAGTTTATCTCTATTTTGATAATTAAATTTTATTTTTGGATATTTTTCTAAAATAATATCTTTCAAAAAATTGATTTTTGATGCTTTACCATAAGTAATATTAAAAGTTTGATTAATTGAATTTTTAGAATTTATTATTTTTTCAACACCCTGAAGTAAATCATCAATATAAGTAAAATCTAGACTATCTTCTCCATCTCCATCAATTAAAAGATCTTTACCCAAAATAGCATTTTCTAAGAAAATTTGTGTTACTCTTCTACTAACACATCTTTCACCATAAAGCGCTGATGGTCTAATGATTGTATAATCTAGGTCAAATACTTGATTATACGCAATGACTAACTTTTCACCAGAAAATTTAAGAGCACCATATATTCCTAGTGGATTACAAAGAGTTTCTTCATTAACTGATAAACCATTAAATTGACCATAGACCATAGATGATGAAAAATAAATAAAGTGAATTTTATAACCTCTGCTAATATCTAAGGCGTTTTCTAATGTTCTCATACTATGATCAATCGTTGAATAAGGGTCTTTATTCGCTTTTTTTGCATGAGCAACAGCAGCCAAATGTATAATTATATCAGGCTTGATATCATTTATATGAGATGTCAAAAGATTATACTCCCTGGCATCTACTACACGCAAAGGTATCTTTGCTTTTTGTAATTCATCTAATCTGCTGTATAAAAAAGGGAGATAAAATGTTGATTTATTTTTAGAATGTTCACCCAGATGGTTCACCTGAAGACCGTCAATGATAGTAACATCTGCTCCAAGGTTTTTTAAAAAAATGGCTAAATTATGACCAATAAAACCTGCCCCCCCAATTAAAACAATTTTTTTCTTCATTTCAGCTTACTTATTATTTTTATTAAGTTATTATAAATAATTTCAATGGTTTCTTTATTAATATGCGGTCCAACAGGAAGAGAGATTGAATGGTTACTTATGCTTACAGCATTTGGAAAAGCTTTATTTTTTAGTTCATATTTTTTTTTGTAAAAGCTGAGTAAGGGAACTGGCCCTGGATAATATACACTACATCCTATTCCACTGCTTTTAAGTTTTTTAGTAATTAGATCCCTTAGTCCATTTTTTTTTTTTTTTAGTATTATCGTAAAACAATAATATGAATTAACAAATTTTTTTCTTTTTGAATCCAAATATGTGAAAAATTGATTTTGATGGAATAATTTTTTGTAATGATTAAAATTTGATTTTCTTTTTGAAAGAATATTTTTTAACTTTGTCATTTGCATTAAGCCAATCACTGATTCAATCTCGTTCATTCGATAATTATATCCTAACAAATCAACATCATACAGAAATGAAGATTTTAGACCTACTCTGTTATATCCAAAAGCCCTAGTCCTTCTTATTATATCAGCTATTTTTATATTATTAGTAGTGACCATTCCACCCTCTATTGTTGTGATATGCTTAATTGGATAAAAAGAGAAAGAACCTATATCACCTATTGCTCCTACGTGTTTACTTCCTATCTTAGAACCAAGTGCCAATGCACAATCCTCTATAATAAAAAGTTTATATTTTTTTTTTAAATAAAGTAATTTATCCATATCAACTGGAATACCAATAAAATGAACAATACTAATCGCCTTTGTTTTGCTTGTAATTTTTTTCTCGATTAAATTAATATCTATATTTCCAGTTTGTGTTTCACAGTCTACGAATATTGGTTTTGCTCCAACAAATTCAATAGTATGCGCTGTAGCTACATGAGTTTGAGAGGTTACTATAACTTCATCTCCTTTCCCTATCCCAAGTGCAATATATGCTAAATGCATACCTGCTGTGCATGAGCCAACTGAAAGGGCATATTTTGAGCCAACAAAATTTTTAAATTTTTTTTCAAACTTTTCAACAACTTTACCATGTACCAATTTTGGTTGTCCTAAAACTTTTACTGTTGAATCAATTTCTTTTTTGTCAATTGTTGGTTGTCCGAAAGGAATATTAAATTTTTTCATTAACTAATAGCTTCATTAATTTTTAAACAAATTTTCATTGCTTTTAACATTTCATTTTTTGGAATAGTTAAAGGTTTATCATATATAATTGATTCCACAAAGTTTTTAATCAAACCACTTTTTTTTACTCCTGGGTACTCGGTATTTGCTTTTTTTCTATTAACATTCGGTCTTCCTTTAAAAAAATACTCAGAAGAAAAACTTTGTTCATAAGTTGCATTTGTACCGTAGATTATAACTCTATGAAAATGAGGATAAACACAACCAAAATTACAAGATAATTTCACTATGACTTTATTTTTCAGTTTAACCAAAGCTACAGCATTATCTTTAATATTTAATTTATTTTTTTTTGTACAAAAATCATTTGAAAATCCTTTAATTGAATCAACCTCTGAATCAAGAAACCAATTAAGTAAATCAACCATGTGAATTCCTCCACTCAAGAATACTGAAAAATCTTTTATTCTCCCTCTCCAACCACCTACTAATTTATGAAGTCTTCCGTAATTATAATCTAATTCAATATAATAAATTTCCCCAAAATATTTTTTTCTAATTTTATTTTTTATATCCAGAAATCTTGGGGAGGTTCTTAAAATTGTATTTGTTGTCATTTTTAAATTAGGTTTTGATGTTAATTTTTTTTTTATCAAATTAAGTTCTTTAGAATTTTGACAAATTGGTTTTTCACAAAACACATGCTTATTATTTTTTAAAGCATTTAGTATTTGTCTGCAGTGAAATTGATCAAATGAAGCTATTGAAATAATATCAATGTCAGTATTTTCAATTAGATCCTCTGCAGAATTTCCTAAAATTAATCCATTATACTTTTTTGAAACTTCTTTCATTTTTTTTTTATTGATATCAAAAATATAAATATCTTTTATTGCTTTCAGCTTTTTAAATCCAATTAAGTGTTGCTCTCCAACACCTAAACCTATAATACCAACATTCAACATTTTTTTTTCCACCTAATTCTTATAAGATTCAATAACTTTTTTTAAACTTAAATCATCAACTTTTCCTTTAAACCTTTCTACAAAATTCTCAAATTTTTTCAAATCGTCATTAACATCAATAGATAAGTTAATTTTACTGTAATCATTAAAACATTTAAGATTTTTTATTTTGAAATTTTTATAATTTTCATAAATATAAGATGTAACATGTTCTTTGTGATAATGATTCAAATTCAGATCATCAATCTGCTCAAGTATATTTGTTTTAATAATTTCAACTGATTGGCCACTTGGAAATGTTCGAGGAAAAGTATTGGTAATAATATCATATCTATTCTCTAAAAAAATTTTACTCATCCTATTTATTAAATCATAATCAATCCAAGGGCTGTCTGCACAAATCCTTACAACACCGAATGCATTGTATGCTTTCCCAAATAAAACGAACCTTGATAATACATTATCAAGGGAACCTCTGAAAAATTTAATATTATTTTTTTTACAATAGTACTCTATTACATCATCACTTTTTTGTTTTGAAGTTAATACAAAAATTTCATTAGAAAGTTTTGTTTTTTTAAGTCTATCTATAACAAAAGATAACAAGGGTTTATCATTAATTTTTTTTAAAACTTTTCCTGGAAGTCTTTTTGAATTAGTTCTTGCTTGAAGACCAATTATTATTTTCATTTTTTAAAGGTAAATAGTTTATTTATTTTTAAAGTTTCAAATGTTAATAAAACCTCACCAACTGAAATATTTAGATAATTTGCTATATCAAATAGATCATTTTTTCCATTTGCATAAGCTAAAAAATCCAAGTTAATTCGAAAATTTTTCATTTTTTTATCTTTTCTAGACATAGTAATTTTTGTGGATGTATTATTATATAAGTTTCTTTTTCCCATAAATGGTTCACATTTATATTTTGCTCGTGGCTTAATGAATGAATTTTCCAGACCATTTATTAAATCGATAAAAACTTCTAGAGAACCCTTTAATCCTTTTTGTGTCACAACATTAAAATCATCTCCACTAGTATGATATTCTGGATACTCTCCATATTTGCTTCTACAAAATCCACAAATGGGTAAATCAACTAAACTAGAACAATATTGTCTTTCATCACTGCCTCTATCAAGAAAACTATATTGTTTATAATTTTTTTTTTTTTTTAAAATTGTATGTAAGAATTTTTCACTAAAGTTATTTTGATATGGAGAATGTATCAAACTGAAAGCTCTTTCATCACCTACACATGAAATTGTATAACCAGCGAAAATTTTTTTTTTCATGTTCTTAAAGTTATCTGATATATAATTTATTGAGCCAATTGTTTCTGGAATAAATAAAAACCTATAAGTGTAATTTGTTTTTTTAAAATTGCTTTGTATATATTGTGCTATCCCCATTAATAAGCAAATACCTGATATTTCGTTATTGGCCATAGACGGATGACAAATATTAGTTGAGAAAAAAATTTCTTTTTTGCTTTTTCCTTGATTTACTATCTCAGCATAATGCATTTTTCCATTGAAATGTTCCGAATCAATAAAAACTCTGTATTTTTGATTTTTTAATTTTTTAAACTCATTGTAAGATATACAAAAACCCCATTTTTTTTCATAATAACTAGTAACATAAGGTATAAATTTTGGTTGATTTTTTAAGGTATAGAGATGTTTTGATAACTCTTTAAGCGAAACTGTTTTATCAATAGGTTCTGAGTAACCCAATAAATGCAAATTATTTTTTTTAAATTCACAAATTTTTTTTCCATCCTCTCCTTTTATAAAAGCATCTTTAATTTTCCATTCTTCAGGAACTTTCCAATCAAATACTTTTTTCCCAGAATTGGCTGATAAAATATTTAAATTTTTAAATTTTTCCTTAATAAAATTTAGAGTTTTTAAATTACCTTCACCGGTTAAAGATCTATTCATTGGCCATAGAGACTTTGCCCAAGACAACATTCTTTTTGAGTATTTATTTAATAATTCTTCATCATACATTTAGTTATCTCAATTCAGAAATATTTCTCAAAACTTTATTAAATATTTTTTCTATTTTTAGAAGGTCTTTTTCTTTGCCCTCAATCATACAACTACATAGACAAATAAACTTTTTCTCATGGTACTCCTCAGCAACTGGGCAAATGCCTTTATTGTAGTTTACCATTCCCTTGTAAAATTCTGATTTCCAAGGAATTCCTTTATTTCCAAAAGCAATTTTTTTTTGAAACATTGGAAGTAAGTGGATGTTAGCATAACCCCCATAAATTGTATTATTTAAACCTTCTTTACTTAAAGCATCAACAAGTTTTGAACGAGGAACACCTGTCAATTTTGGTTCATATAAAATAGGAACAACATAATATACATGTTCATAATTTTTAGGTGTTGGCAAAACTTTTATAAAATCATACTGATTTAAAATACCTGAGACTAAATTTCCAATTTTTTGACGTGATTTAATAATTCTTTTTAATTTTTTTAGTTGAGCAATTCCAATAGCGGCTTCAATTTCTCCCATTCTGTAATTACTTCCAATCATATTAGAAAGTGGTTCATTTTCGTTCATTATAGATTCTGCGTGATTTCTAATTAGTCTACATTTTTGAGCAATTATTTCGTCATTTGTTACTAAGACTCCACCCTCACCCGTTTGTATATGTTTGTGATAATTTAGTGAAAACCCCCCTATATCTCCAATAGCACCAACAAATTTACCTTTATATTTTGCACCCGGAGATTGGGCTGAATCGTTTATAATTTTTAGGTTATGTTTTTTAGCTATTTTTAATAAAGAATCCATGTCTGAAGATAACCCATGAATATCAGCTACCATAATTGCTTTAGTTCTTTTTGAAATACATTTTTCAACAGATTTTGGTGATAAATTTAATGTTTTGGGGTCGATATCTGCAAAAACTGGTATTGCCAACCAACTTACAATTGCGGAGACTGTTGCACACATTGTCCATGGAGTTACAATCACTTCATCTCCTGGTTGTATATCAATTGCCCCAACCGCTGTCTGCAATCCGGAAGTCCATGAATTTATAGAAATTGCATGTTTAACTTGAAAATAGTCACATATTTTTTTTTCAAAATCTTGAACAAATTTTCCTCCCAAGAATCCTTTTTCTTTCTCTCTTTTTGCAAAAAAACCAGACAAAATTCCAGATTTCATAACTTTTTTTACATTTAATAATTCTTCTTTACCAATTGTATTGAATGCCTTTAGTTCTTTACAAATAGGTTTGCCACCATTAATAGCTAATTGTTTTTTCATCTCATTTGTCCTCAATAAAATTTATTAAATCTTTGCAAGATATTGGCTTTGATTTGAAATGTTCTATAATTTTTTTTATTGTTTCAAACTCTGATTCTTCGTCAACCGTGAAAGATATATCTGGTCTATAAACTTTTTTTTCTGCAAAAAATTCAAAAATTTTAAATTTATTTTTATTTTCTTTGACGTACAAAGGTACATGCTCTCTATATTTTTCTTTTTTTGCTTTTTTAGAAACAAATTCTAAAAAACTTCTTTTGAATATACTTACATCCATTCCTGAAGGATAAGACCTAGTAAAAGTATTACTCACACAATCAAAATCAGACTCAAAAAAAAAATTTATCCCCTTCTTTATTATTTCAGGATCAATTAATGGGTTATCAGCTGTCAATTGAATAACACCATCTGCTTTAAATTTTATTGAAGCTTTAGTAACTCTCCCGAGCACATCAAATTCATCTCCTCTAAAATAAGAAATATTCAATTTTTCCAAATGATTACAAATTTTATCATCTTTAGTATTGGTTGTTGTCGCGACAACAATATCATCTAAAACACTTATTGTTTTTAAATTCTCAATTAGATAAATTAAAAGAGGTTTATTAGAAACTTCCATCATAACTTTTCCTGGTAATCTCGAGGAATTCATTCTGGCTTCGATAGTAACTATAAGTTTTTTCATGAATCTTTTGAGTTATTTATAAACTGTACTATATAATTGCCACTTTTTTTTATTGTTTTTGTACCAAATTTCTTCATTTCTATGTTTATCAATAATATCCAGAAATTCAGATTTTTTTAAATGAAGAAATTCCAGAACCTCTGCTAGATTTTTTTTAGGGAATTCTCCATCATAATTCTTAACATGCTCGACAGCTTTTTTTCTTGAAAGATGTCCATTTTGTATAAATCTTGAACAATCTCTTGAACACCTTCCAAAACCAAATTTTATAAATTGCATATAATAATAAAGATCATCAATTTTATCATCTAGACTATCAAAATTGGTAAAAGTTCCAGATGTTCTTTTTACAATTTTGAAATCAATTAAATCTTTAATTGCCAAATAATTTTTATACATATCAAATCTAAAAAAATAGGAAAAATAATAACTTTTAATTTTTTTTTTTTTAATATCCTCTATGTCTGGGTAAAGGTATGGTTGTATATCATTTTGAGAAACTTTGTCATTAACCCAATTAGAAGGATGATCTTCAATATGTTGCTCAATAATTGCATCATATTGCATTAGCTTTATACTATCCTTATTAAGAACTCTTCCACCATATTCACTTTCAGAATCTTCTGCATAAAAAATTGCTTTTATATTATATTTAAGAGCAATTTGAACTGGAAAACATGTTACACCAGCATCCCAATGCGTTTTAGGATTACCTCTTTCTGTAAAAAATCTTTTTGATAAATACTGAGAAATATTTTGATTTGGTCTTATCATTAGATTGTCAAAACCTAATTCAATTAGTTTTTGCCTGTTATGTTCCCCAACTTCATTCATTATAAGTGGAGAAAAAGTAACTAAAAGAGGGTTCATTTTATATTTAAACTTTAAGACATATGCTACATAGCTAGAATCTTTCCCTCCTGACCATGGAACAATACAATCGTAACTTCCGTCGGAGGAGCGAAGTTCATCAAGAATTTCAACTAATTCTTTTTCTCTTTTTTTCCAATCAGTATTTTTTTTTACAGTAACAAAATTACAAGCATTGCAAACTCCATCAGAATCAAAAACTACCCTTGGCCTACTATCTGGTGTTACACATTTTTTACAAAACTTTATAGCTTGATTATTTTTTATCATTTTAGTTTCCTAACATTTACATTGTTATTATCAAGAAATATTTTTGAACTTTTTATACTTTCTTCAGTAAAATGAAATATGTTTTGTGTACATACAGCATCAATTTCTGTTTTTTTAAATGCATCTAACATATGTTGCCAATTTCCACAACCTCCTAAAGCTAAAACAGGCAGTTTGACAGAATTTTTGATTCTTTTGCATAATTCCAAATCAAATCCATTTAAAAAACCATCTCTATCAATGGATGTAACAAGTATTTCACCTGCTCCCATTTTTTCACATTTTTTTGCCCATTTGAATGGTGAAAGACCAGTTGGCTTACTCCCATTATGACTAAATACCTCATATTCTTTGCCTTTTTTTTTTACATCTATTGAAATTACAACTGCTTGAGAACCATATCTGCTCGATACTTCACTGATAAAAGAAGGGTCTTGTAATGCCTTAGTATTAATTGAAACTTTATCAGCACCTGAGTTCATAAGGTCTGACACGTCCTTCAAAGTTTTTATCTTTCCACCAATAGTCAAAGGAACAAAACTATTTTCAGAGAACTTCCTTACTAAATTAATAAATTTTTTTTTTATTTCGTTATTATATTTTCTTGAGATATCAAGAATGATTATTTCATCAACCGACCATGTATCAATAAAACTTTTAGTGTAACGATAGTCAGGTTCAAAATATCTTGTTCTAAAAAGTACACCCTGATTAAATGTTAATGTTGTTATGACTCTTTTTGCTAACATTTTATTTTTAAAAAATTATCTAAAAACTTAAGACCATACAATTGGCTCTTTTCAGGATGAGGCTGAATTCCATAAATATTTTCTCTTTGTAGGACTGAAACAAATTCTCTTCCATATTTAGTTGTTGCGACTATATCCTTTTTATTATCAGGTATAAAATTAAAACTATGTATAAAATAAAAATATTCGTCATTTGATATGTGATCAAATAATTTTGATTTTTTTTTAAATTGAATTTTATTCCAGCCTACATGAGGAAGAGCCAATTTTTTCTTTATAACATAATCCATATACCTAACTTCTCCGGGAATCAAATTTAAACCTTCACTCTCTCCTCCCTCGTATCCAGTGCTGGATAACAATTGCATTCCTAAGCATATCCCTAAAATAGGTTTTTTTTTTTCTAATACCTCATCTTTAATTGCGTAAAACAAGTCAGATTTCAAAAGATTTTCTACAGCAGTTTTAAATGATCCAACTCCTGGCAAAATTATTTTTTCCACTGAACTTAGATATTTAGGTTCTTTTATCAATTTATATTCATAATTTAATTTTTTGACAGCAGATTTAATTGCCCCTAAATTACTTAATTCATAGTCAATTATTCCAATTTTTTTATTTTTTATTTTAGACAAAATTTCACGTGCTAATCAATTTATTAATAAGCTTTTCATTTTCTAAAGCACTACTTATAGGAGAGATATTTTTATATTTCTTTTTAATAATTTGAAAAAGGATCTTATATAAATTTAACATCGCAAGATCATAATCAACCTTAAGAAAATTAATTTTTTCATAATTTAATTCATTAAAACCCGATATACCTCTATGCTTTTGTAAGTACTGAATAAACATTTCTCTACAATCATTAAGAATTGATAACTTACCTTTTGTCCCAAAAATTTCTATCCCATTTTCCCTGAAATGTTTAGAATCTAAAGCTATTCCGTATAATGGAACTTTATTGAAAAAAACACCTGAAAAAAAAACATTTTTATCATTTTTTAAAGAATAAGTTTTATATCTTAAAGAATCTTTAATTTCGTAAAGAGTTTTAATCTCGCCTACTAAAAATCTAGCAAAATCAATTAGGTGAATTCCGTTATTCTTTAAACCATCAGTGTAAAAAATATTTACTGATTGAATATTTCCAATTAATTCACTTAATTTTCCTTCTGCTAATTTTTCAAATTGTGGAACAAATCTTCTCCAAAAATTAACTATTGTAACTATATTTCTTTTTGTACAGTAATTAAAAATTTTTTTTGATTCCAGATAACTAAGAGACAGAGGTTTTTCAAGAATTAAAAACTTAATATTTTTAATCCTCTTTAAGAGACTAAGTCTGTACTCAGGTGGTGTAGAAATTATTACAACACTATATTCATCAATATTTTTTACTTTATCAATTGAGGAATAAACATTTTGGATTTTAAATTGCTTTTTTGCAATATTTCTTGCTGTTTTATTTTTATCTACAACACAAGAAACATCAAAATTATTATTTTTTGTAAGACCTTGAATATGAGTAGAATACCTAAATTTCTTACCCATAATAGGATCATTTAAATACTGAGCTGCTACTTTTCCAAAGCCAATCATAATAACTTTAATTTTTTTCATATCAATCTAGTTTTATATTTCGTAAATGCTCTAATAAAATTGGTATATTTGAAACAGGATCTAACTTAAAAAAACTTTGATTTTGGTCAGTTACAAGTATTGGTAATCTAGGATAATAAAAGGTAAATTTTTTATATTTATTTTTCTTGCAAAAATTTTCTCCAAGAATTTTTGATTTAATGTAACTTTGATACCCATCTTGATTATTTTCGATAAAAACTGTAGAGGGATAAAAAAAAAAAAGTTTATTATTATTTTCTTTAAAAATTTTTACAATTTTCTTAAATTGCTGAAAAAAGAATAACTTATATATTTTAGAAATTTGATTGTCATGTTTTTTATTCCATGATTTAAGAATTTTGGGTGTTGCTAAATAGAAAACACAATTAATTTTTTTTACTTTTTTTAATTTATTCAAATGCTCTTGGTTTAAAATATTTAATTCAAAAATAGAATTATTTTTACTTAGTTTTTGAAATTCTTTTTTAATCTTCTTTGCCTCTTCAAAACCTTTGTAATATGTTAATTTAACATTTCCACCACCAGCAATTATCATTTTGGATATAATTTCCCCAATCCCTCTTGAACCTCCAATGACAAGTGCATTCATATTTTTAAACTCTTTATCATTGATAAATTTTTTTACTATCTTGAATGAAGGATTTTTTACAGGTTTTTGCCTAACAATTGTCTGAATATCACTTTCAATTGTTCTACCAAAAAACTTTAAATTAACTAATCCTATTCTTTTTTCAACATTAATGATTTTATAAAATTTTTTTTTAAGGACAATATTTGATTTTAACATAATTTTAGTAGATATAAATAAAGAATTTAAACCTGGCACTTCCATTCCTACAATATAAGAAAGAATACAAACCTCATAAACAAAACTTAAGCCATATATTTTTTGTAGATTAGAAAATAATTTTTTTTTTCTTTTTAAGTTACTATTACAATTAATAAAATTTTTTTTAAGCTGTAATTTTTCTAAATCTTTTATTGTTTTATTTGATGGAATTTTTCTACCTTTATTAAAAGATAGATAATTATCAATCTTCTCAACTTTTTTTACTTTTGTTATAAAAATCTTGCATAATGTTACATTGA
>MDSY01057477.1_pt1 | contig 12793 bp, 9 predicted proteins | sample 811131 | NCBI WGS metagenome assembly MDSY01 (sample SAMN05326643, study PRJNA326480) | marine metagenome | isolation source: seawater | place: Atlantic Ocean: South West | collected 2010
ATTTCCATTTTTTTGATAAGTTTTATAATTGAGTCAAGGCCATGAAACTCATTTTGCTGAAAATCAACTAATAAAGAATTCCCCTCTAGTCCAATATAGTTCCTAAAATTACTTGCGCCACCAGAAAAATATAAAACTCCCCATGAATGAAATAAAGCTCTTGCATGAGTGTTAAAAGATTCATTCAAAATTCCATTAAGTACAGCATCAAATACATATTGACTGCATTTCTGATCTCGTGCTAGATCGATTGAATTATTGGTATAGCAATAGTCATTAACACCATTATCTATAAAATATTTTAATTGCTCCTTATCTGAAATATTAAAGGCTTCTTGTTCAGTAAGCCCTGTCCTACCTCTATGAATCAAAGTTGTATAGTTATCTTTTATATAAGCCCCTGATTCTGATGTTAAAAAAAGCTCATTAGTATTGATATAGTTTCGTGCATACCATGGAGACATGACTAAAAATGCTACTATTACTGGAATTAAAAAATGGAAATTACTAAAAGAAATATAACGATAATTTTTTTTAGTAATTTTATTTTGAAAAAATTGAAAAGACTTAATAGTAATTATTATTACTGGAATCATATAAACCAAATAAAGTCCAGCAGGTCTTGTTAAAGTTAGCAAGCCAGCTGAAAGACCTATAAATATAAGATTAGTTATCCCCCCATACTTTATATATTTAAATAAAAATAATAAAGAAGTTACAACAAAAAGAGTAAACAAAGTTTCACTTTGTATTAGATGCGCAGTAGTAAGACTATTAGGATTAAAAATAACTAAGGTATGAATTAATATAGATCGTCTGCTATTAAAAAATGGCAAAAAACCTCTAGAAAGCCAACCAATAAAGTACAACAAACTGCATTGAATAATAATCAATGTGATATAAAAATTTATAGTTTGTTCAAAAAAGAAATAAGGGACGGCCAGAAGAATAGAATATAAAGGAGTTCCAAATGTGAATGGTTGCGATGCTGACATTTCAGGCGTCCATCCTGGAGGATTCATAGTAAAAGTGCCATAATCTACTAGAGATCTAGCGGGCCTAAGGTATTGACCTGAGTCTGCACCCGCCCGAAGAGCCGCATCATCTCCATAGGAAAATGAGTACATTAGTATATTAACTAAGATAAAAGCAACTAATAAAAGTATTTCACTCCGATTATTCAATATATTAATCATGAATCACCTTTTTTATTTTCAGACATAAGACCATTTGCATACCAATCACTTAGATTTAATAATTCTTCATGTGTTGACTGTGCATAAATCTCACCGTTTTGAAGTAAAACAATGCTATCAAATGCATGCATAATTGAGAAATCATGAGTTATAACAATAATTATCTTATGAGTATCTTTTTTAATCCTAAAAAGAGTATTAATCAAATTTTTTCTACTCTCATAATCTAGAGCACTTGTAGGCTCATCTAGAATTAATATTGGAGCATTAGACAAGAGAGCTCTTGCCATATCTACTCGGTACCTTTGTCCACCAGAAAGATTATCTCCATTATTATTTAATATTGTTTGATATCCATTCTCTAGATTCATAATGAAATCATGTGCTCCAGATAACTTTGCAGCATTTTCAATATCTTCTAAGGACTTATTTCTCATTCCATAGGAAATATGTTCAATAATTTCTCCATCAAATATTTGAGGCTGTTGAGGTACATATGAGATTAAACGTATAGTTTTATTTTTATGGTTTTCAACACCATCAAAAAAAACTTTTCCTGAATTTGGCTTTCTATAAGAAGATATAACATCAATTAAAGTTGACTTACCTGAGCCTGATGAACCAATAATTGCATTTATTGATTCTTTATTAAATAGCAATGAAATATTAGAGAGTGCAATACTATCTGAATCCTTATAACTATAAGATACATTTTCTAATTTAATAATATTAATTATATTAGTAATGTTATTTTCTGAATCAAAATTTATATAATCAGTCTTACTTTCTTTTGTTCGCATTTCTAATAAAATTCCATCAATAGCCTCAATAGGCCCTTTTGATTTACTAATAGTTTGCCGATGAAGTAATATATTTCTAATTATTGGAATAAGTCTAACTAGAATTACCATAAATAGAGTTATTGAGGCAGCAGTAAGCTCAAGATAAGTTATGGAAACATATAACCCAACTAAAGCAGAAAAAACTATAGCAGGCTCAAAGGCCAGTGCCATTTTTTCTTTTAATAAATGTTGAGTTAGAGAAATTTTTCTCTTTTTTTCTGTAATTACTGAATATTCTCTAATTTCTGAATTTCTTGTTCCAGATAAACGAACAAGTCTTGGAGACCTCAGTCTATCTAAAATGAATGAAACTAAGATAGAATTAAACTCTGTATCCTGTCTTCCTACCTTAGTTGATCGACGAATTAAAACTATTGGATATGGAAGCATTAAAAGAATAATTAAAATTATGTAAAAAGTTAACTCATAAGATAACAATAAGAGAATAAAAATAGAGCCCATCGCTGAAATTAATGAAACAATTAATCTTATAGGTGCAATAACGCCAACTACTGCAGCATTTAATTCAGAAGTTGAGGTATTGATAAAATCTCCAATCTTTACTTGATCATAGTATTCAGAATCTGCATTCAGATAATATTTAAAAAATCTATCCTTAATAGTCTTAGACATCCTACCATAATAGTAAGAATTTGTAATAGCTATAATAAATAGAGCTATTTGACTAATCATATAAAATAAAAATGCTGTGATTAATAGAGACCCTAAACTTAAGCTAATTCCTAATGTATTCATCAATAGTTTGATATATTGTAAAACAACATTTTGAGACTCGCCTGATGCAGATGTTGCATCATTTTGAAACATAAACTCAAATATTGGAAGAAAAATACCAAGCCCAACCATTTGAGCTATCATTGAAATAAAGGATAATGCGATAAGAAGTAATATAATTCCATTAGCTACTCCATATTCATTTAGTCTTTTAATCCAAATCATTATTTCTCCGACTACTTTCTATAGTGCTAATAATTGTATTAGAATATTTTTCAATTGCATTACCACTAAGATCATCAAAACAAATTGAATATAGGTCTCTACGTTTTTTCATATCATCCTTTGTAATTTCTTTTGAATTTAATGCTTTATAAAAAATATTTTCAAAATCGACTATATTATCAGCAACCTCAAATAAGTCCAAGTAATTTCTCCATGGAAATTGTTCAAAATAAGCAGTATCTTTGTAACCAGAAAATAAAGGCAGGATTACTCGCTTACCCATAAATAAAGATTCAATAGTAGTGGAAGATTGCCCACCACAAATTACTTCACTATCGATTATTAGACTGTGAACATCTGCATGAGCATCTACAATATAGTTATCAAGCTTGGTTTCATCAATCCCTGATTCAGCAACAACTTTTTTATAGAAAGTCCAACTTGCATCATTCATAAAACTTTCTTTTGGCTTAATAATGAAATCAATTTGACTATTCGCTTTAGCTAACTTTAATATTGTTTCATGTAATTGAATAAAATAATTTTCTTTTTTATCCCAATAATTACCGTCAGGATAATAGTCATTAACATTGACTCCACTATTATTTGTTCCAAACATTGATGAGTGGACTGGAAAATAAAATAGGGTAAAAATTTTTCTCTTAACTCCTTTGTCCTTATTAAAATTATTCTTAAAATAATTCTTATTTTTCTTGATTAAACTATCCATTCTTAAAGCACTGGCTACAGTTATTTGATTATCAGTAATAAACTTTGATTTAATAAAAGCTTCTTTAATTTTTTGGTTATGCACAATAACATGGCTACCCTTAAATGGCTTTTGATTCGACATCATACCTACAACCATATCGAATATTATTGGAGACATTACATTACATTCTCTATATAGCATAATGCAGGGTACATTGAGCATCTCTGAAGCAATTGTCCAGTAATAATCAGGAATATACTTAAAATGAACTATAGTGATACAATCAACATCTATAATTTTATAAAGCTTTGATAAAATGTCATATACTAATGACCCTGTTTGCTTATGCTGGATTTCTATGCTAGAGCCATTAGTTGCATTTTCAACATCATAGATATGCCTCTTTGTAGTTAAAAAAACTTGGGTTAATAATCTTTGCCAACCTTGTCGTATATGTAAAATTCTAAATTCATTATTTTTGCTTAAAATATCAATATCGCCCCTGTATCTCTCTGAATCTAAAGCTAATATCGAATACTTATTTTGGTTTTTTCTAAAGGCAAATCGATCTTTTCCATTGGGCAACCTCTCTTTAATGGCAATACTTAAAAAAATTGCTGTTATTTGATTAGGTATTACAACAATTATTCGACTTATGAGACTACTTATTTTTGAATTTAATTTTTTCATGATTCACTTAAAATAATTTTAGCTGCTTGATTTGCACCATCAAAATCAAGGAGTTTTAATTTTTTATTATGTATTATTTGTAAATCATAATTTACTCTGTATTTCTCTGCTTGACTCCATGCTTCAGCAATAGAGAAAGTTTTTTCTGCAATACCAGCTGAATAAATCTTACTAGCATTAAAAGTCATTTCAAAATTTTCATACTCAAAAAATGGGAATATTCTAGCTCCTGTTGAAAGTGAGTTCGTAATAGTACCAACACCTGGTCTAATTATTGATACAAGAATTTTTTTATACATTTCTTCAGTAAATGTTGCTGGAATCATCCAATCTGGATGATTAATAGGAAGAATATCAGGTTCAACCCAAACTTGATTAAAATTAGTTTTTTCTTTTTTTGCAAGGCTAGCAATAAACCTCGATGCTTCTTTCTTAACTGCTCCACCAAAACCACAAGCAATTAATGCATCTTTTTTTAAATCATAAGAATCATAAAAAAGATTCCTAGAATATAAGCCGACCTCATAAAGCTCTACGTGAACTTTTAATTGGTCAGATGTAAATAATTTACTTGAAATCATTTTGGGCTTATATTTTTTCAATAAAGCTAAAGACTGTTTCTTTAAATTTGTAGGAAAACAATCTAAAGTATCGTGCCAAAAAAAAGAACCAGAAAGCCAAGCATCAGGTCGAATAGAAAGAATTTCAATCAGATTATCACTCACTACACTATCAAATTTAGAGAGATTTGGTGCCAATTTAATCCATTTTGTAGCTGATTCATCTAACCAATTTTGTTTTCTAGTATGTGTATTAAAATCTACTATATTAAAAGTGCTAATCCCTTCTTTTTTTGCTATTGATTTTGCTATTGATTTTGGAGTAAAAAGCACTGTATTTGCGCCAGCATAATTTAAGGCTTCTGATAATAATAAAAGTCTCTTAATATGACCATAGCCATTAGTGCAAGTAAATAATGCTACATTTTTTTTTCCCATTAATATTTAACCGATTGGAGTCATATAGCCCATAGTTGAATAGACTAATCCTGGCGTCTTTTCAACTTCTACTTTATTTAGTTGATTCCAACCATCAAAAATCAACCTTCCTTTTTTTGAATCAATATAGATATCTGAGCATACATTATTAGGATTATTATTCATAATCAAAACGACCTCTACTTTACTAATAGTAGTTTTTAAATTCTTTACAGCCTTCATTCCTAAAATACTAATATCGTTTGAATTAACAACAGAATCCCACCCATAGACCTTTTTTACCTTTCCATTTAGTTCATTGAATATATCTATTGCAACTGAACTTCTGACATCAGTAGTTTCTGGAAGACCTTTGAATGCAATACCAATAATTAGAACACTAATTTGACTTAGATTAATTCCTTTTCTATCAAGGTATTTTTCAATTAATCTGATAGGATATAGTGCTGCTTTTTCATTTACTATTCTGCTAGATATTCCTAAAACTGCATCCTCTCTGAGCCCTTTTGTATCAGAACTAAACAAAATTGGATCTTTAGTTAAACAATAGCCACCTACACCTGGACTTGGAGAAGGGATTTTATTTCTAGGATAACCTTCATTTGCTGCATTAATAAGTTCAAAAGCATTAACATTATATTTGTCAGATAAAAGGGCTAACTCATTTGAAAAAGCAAAAGAAAGGTCTCTAAATGTATTATTAGCAAGTTTTACCATTTCGGCAGCCTCAATTGATTCAACTCGAACAACAGTGGGAGTTAAAGTTGCCCAAAAGTCAACGCTTAGCTTCGTACAAATAGCGGAGTAGCCCCCAACGACTTGTGGCAAAGTTTTAAGCTCATGCATCGCCCCTCCTTCAATCGTCCTTTCAGGAGCAAAAGAAATATAGAAATCTGATCCAGCAATAAGACTGGTCTCTCTTTCCAGGAAAGGTATTACAACATCTCTTGTAACTCCTACTGGAACAGTAGAGCGTAACATCAATTGATTACCCTTTTTTAATACTTTAGATATTGCATAAAGAGAGTCATAAAGTGGAGCTAAATTAGGCTTAGAATCTGATCCAAGAGGTGTTCCAACTGCTACTATATATATTTGATGAGCCTCAGATTTAATATTTTCAACAAATTCAATACTTTTGCGCTTAAGGTTTGCTTTAAGCATATCACTTAATCCTGGCTCAAAAATATGAGAATTCCCATTATTTAAAGAATTAATAATATTTTTATCAATATCAATACCAGTTACTTGATGGCCTCTATTAGCCAAAGAAACTGCTAAAGTTAAACCTACATAACCAAGTCCCAATATTGCAACACGATTGACATTTCCATTTTGATTTTGCAGAATTTTAAAATAATCAATAATATTAATAAGTCTATTTTTTTTATCCACAACTAATACATGCCTAATCCACTCAGAATGGTGTCTTTCATTCAGCTGAACTTTTCTAATAACTTCTGATGACACAAGTTCATCAGGTACATTATCTAGAATGGTTATTGGATCCTGGACCATTACTTGAGATATTGCGCTAGAAAAAGCTATATTTTTTTCATATGCCCTTCTAATATCTCCATCAGTCATCACTCCCAATAAAACTCCCTCTTTATCAAGAATAACGACTATCCCTGGATAAGAAACTTCTCTTGAGTCTTTTGCCATCCTTCGGATAACTAAATCAAAACTATCACTTGGACTTGCTATTGTAGCTAGTGACTTTATAAAATTTATCATACTAATGGGGTCTCCTCCCAATTAAAAATCATCCTATCTCCAGTTACAGTTTCTTTTCTCTTACTTGCAAAACGGCCTCGATAATAATCTCGATTCAATAATTCACCATCACTTAACTTTCTATCTTGATCTCCGATTACAATTCTCCATTCTGGATGATCATCATCAAGCTTAATTATCCGGTCGGAAACTGAAAGTTTAGAAAAATTATAAAGTTCATGAAGCTGATCTTTGTTAATAGAAACTGGACCATCTTTTGTTTTTTCTGGAGGCAAGATTGTGAAGTGCCTCTCAATAAGATTAGCTCCCAAAGCTAATGCTGCTTTTGATCCTAGAAGACCAGTTTCTGACACTAGAGAATGATCAGAGTAACCTACACTTGGTGTAAAGCTTCGAAGCCAATTCATTCTAGCCATATGCATTTCATTGACAGGCGTTGGATACAAAGTTACACAATGAAGAAAAGAGAAATTAGTTTTTTTAAGAATTTCTGCAGCATGTATAACTTCATCATCAAAAGTTGCACCAGTAGAAACAATAATTTCTTCAAAATTTTTAATTAATTCCTTTAAAAGAGGAAATGATGCACAATCATAACTTGCTACTTTTATTGAATTAAATCCTAACTCTGCAAGATTTACCACATGTTCACGTACAAAACAAGTTGTCATAGGTATTAGACCACTTTCACGACAAATTTTAATAAATTTTTCAGTATCTTTTGAGGATATTTCAAGATTTTTAAGTCTTTCATATTCAATTAAAAATGGGCGTTTTATAGATTTAATTTTTTCTTCTTGAATTAGCCCCTCTTCAAATTGAGGTCTATAAGAAATAGTATCTGCAAAAATAGTTTGCATTTTTCCATGAGTAGCCCCAGCTTCTGAAGCTGCACCAATCATTTTTTTTAATAATTCAAAATTTCCATTATGATTCTGACAGAACTCTGCAATTAATTTGGTCATAACTAACTTCCTAATAATAATTTATGAAAATGGGTTTTAGTTCAAAAAACACAAATACTGGTTCTTATTTTTAAAAAAATAAATAAAGTGAAAAAAAAATTAGTATTAATATAAAAAAGTTTAAATTTTTTTGGTATTTTTTTAATAATCATAATTTTTTTGTTAATTCTTCTTCATATTTCTTTAATATAAATAAATCTGTCTTTTCAACCGACTCATAAGTTGCCCCCCCAATATGAGGAGTAATAATTAAATTATCTCTCTTAGAGGCATATCGAACTAGAGGATGATTTTTTGCCAAGAATAAATGCTCATCCTCCATAACATCAACTGCAGCAGAATAAATTTTACTATTTTCTAAATTTTTTACTAAGGATTTGGTTTCAATAATTGCACCTCTTGAAGTGTTAATAATAATAACACCAGTTTTCATACTATTAATTTCCTTTTCACCAATTAGATGTCTTGTTTCAGGAAGAAGTGGGACATGTAAACTAATAATATCAGCCTCTGTAAGAAGTTCAAGTTGGTTTTTTTTTGATTTTACTCCCTCAGGAAATTTAGAGATAAATGGATCATAAGAAATTACATTCATACCTAATGCAATTGCACTTTTACAGACTTTAGTACCAAGTCTACCACAACCAATAACTCCTAATATTTTTCCAGAGACTTCATTGCCACGAAAAGAACTAGCAGACCATTGTCCATCTTTAACGGAATCAAAACTTTGAGGAATTTTTCTCATTACTGAAAGCATAAGTCCAATAGCTAATTCGGATGTACCTGAAATATCTTTTAAAAAACTCGTTTCTCCACGAAGATGGTACACTTTAACTCCATTTATCCTTGCTGCCCCCATATCAATATGATCTAGGCCGGTAGTAGGAGAAATAATAGCCTTTATTTTTGAATTTTTTTGAAAAAAACTATTGGTGACTTTTGTATTGAATCGTATTAAAAGTGCATCATAATTGACAGCAATTTTTTTAAATTCATTTTGAGTCAATGTTGTTGCAGTTAAATTCGCAAAGGTACTAGCATATTTAAGGCCTTTTTGGCTAAAACTATCTGGCTCAGGACAAAGAATCTTTATCATATATTTTTATTTTTGATAAGAATTTCTGCAACCATAAGATCAATATAAGTATCAATATTTACTGAATCTTTATTATTCATTTCATAGCCTAAACAATTACTACCAATCAACTCTTTATTCTTAATAAACTCATCTCTTCGTATCATATAAATAGCTCCATTTCGAATATATACCTCTGGTAGGACTTGCCTAGGAAGCATGTTCCAACTTTTTTGATCAACGTAATTAGACAATCTATTCCCATCTAATTTTTTCATCCTTAAAGGATGATTTCCACCAACGGACACAATCGAAACTACTGAATCGCACTCCTCTGTGTTATATAAGTCTATTGCCTCATTAATATGACTACTTGTCCTTAGAGGGCTCGTTGGCTGAAGCATCAATATAACATCATAATTAAATCCTCTTAATTTTTCCATATATTTAAGAGCATGCTCTATAACTGGATAAGATTGAGAATTATCTGTTGCTAGATTTGGAGGTCTAATAAAAGGAACATCTACACCAAGTTCTTTTGAAATACTGCCAATTTCATAATCATCAGTACTGACTATAATATCAGTCAATCTATCAACCTCGAGAGCAGAAGAAATTGTATAACTAATTAAGGGAAGTCCATCAATTTTAGTAATATTTTTTCTTGGTACATTTTTTGATCCACCCCTAGCTGGAATTACAGCAAGAATATTCATACCTTAATTACATTTTTTGTTACAAACCATCGTTCAAAATCCATAGACTTGAGTGGGTACATTTCTGGCTTTTCACTTTTATCCATAAAAAATTCATTGGTTGCTATTCGAGCACCAGGAAACTTTAAAGAATAATATTCATCTAAATAAATATAACCACCAGGAGTTAGTCTTTCCCATGTATAAGGTAAAGCAGTTGCATGACTTTCATAAAGATCACAATCCATCAATACTGTCATAAACTCTGCTTTAAAACTATCATTCATAGTATTTTTATAATCTCCATCAACTAAAATAATATTATCTAAACCTAAATAATCAATTTTTTTTTCTAAAGTTGACAATGATGTTTCAGAGAAATCCTTAGAAGTGCTGATGTTAGATGGTGATAGTGAGCCTCCTGAAACAAACTCTTTATGCTGCATATTTAGTTGAAAATCTTCATAGTGCTTTAATGATATTTCACCTTTAGAATAAAGGTAATTAAACTTTAATAAATCATCATTTTCATGGTAGGTAGGGAATCCAGAAAAACTATCAAACCCCCAGACTTTTTTATCACTTCCTAATTCTTTTAAAAGCATTGCAGTTGCGATAAGAGAATAACCACGAAATACCCCAATTTCACATATATCACCATCTAATATATCAAAATTATCACTAATAAACTTAAAATAACCTTCTAATTTACCTAAATTTTTGTAGTTATATATTTGAAGAACATTAAATTCCCAGTTATTTTTTAAATTCTTAGATCTCATTATAGTTTTCTTAGATGAGGATATTCAGAAAACAAATTGCTTAAGGTTTTTTTAGCAAGGTCAACATCTAATTTATTTTTAAAATGATTATTCCCGATTTCTGGGAAGTCGATAGAGCTCTCAATTTGGGCTTTTTGGAGAATTAATTTTGAATTCTCTAAAACATCTTCAGTCAAAGCATCACTATAAATATGGTCTATGGCTTTTCTCACCTTAGCAAAAGTATCAACAAAAAAAACAGTTGGTAAATGATTTACAATTTGATGGGCACCAAATGAAAGCAGTGGTTTTTGCATATAAACTGCTTCAATACCAACTGTACCAGTAATAGTAGCAATAATTTTGGATTTTTGAATCCAGTCCCAGCTATGTATATCTGGATCAGCCCAAACAACATTTCCAATTTTATTAATTTGTTCATAATACCATTTTGACCTAACTCCAAAACATAATGTCTGCTCTTTGACTACAAGAAGACTATCAGCAGGAAGAGATCTTGAAATCATTGATATAGCTTCCATCGAATTATTAAACTCAGGACTAAAGTTTAACAAAGCCAATTCAGGCTCAAGATGCAGAGGGAAAAAACAAAGGTTATATTGAGATAACTCTTTGGGTGTTTTTGAAATAGATTTTACAAAATTATAGTTAGTGATTCGACGAAATACAGAAGGTAACCAGCCTAAATAATGATAAGAATCTTTCTTTTGTTTTCCTCTTATCCATTTCTTGTTCTCATTCCAGATTAATTTAATGGCAATTCTAACAGTATCCATATATGTAAATCTTGCATTCTTATTTATCTTATCAGCATGGGATTCTATAAGGTACTCAATAGGATTTTCATTAATAACCTCAATTTTACTTTTTTTAATTCTATTAATAAAATTAGTACTAGTAATATAATCATTATCACTCCAAAATCTTCGATCACCAAATTTAATTGGCACAAAGGTAAAACAGCTCGCTCCAATATCCTTAGAAATCATTGTCGTTATTTTATCTGGCCATTGGCGTATAACTATGTCACAGCCATTTAATGCAATTTCATGGGTTTTAAATATATGAATAAACTCATTTAATTTTTTTTCATGAGACCATGAGGCTCTATATACATCTGGAATTTTTTCTACATTAAATAAATAGCCTTGGCCTAAGGCACGATCCTCCGACATTAGCATTGATATTTTTTGCTCATATTTCTTTTCAATTTTAGAGGCCTCAGAAGTAATATTACCTAGTTCACAACTAATATCTGTTAAAACAATATCTTTACTTCGATTAGGATAGAATTTATCTACAAATTTTTTTACACCCTTGTCTCTTAAAATTAACTTTGTATTAAATTTGTATTCTTTTTCAAAAGCTATTGCTAAAGAGAGTAATAATTCTTTTTCTTCAGAATTTATAAAAATAGCAACAGTTTGATTCATGAAAAATTAAAACTACATTTAAAATTTCAATTATAAAGGCAACTTTTTTTTTTAGTACATTCTTTATCAAAATAAATGGTTACATAATGTCATGAGATATTCTCTAAATTACTAGTCAATTATTTTGAAAACGGCACAGCAACTGAGTTCCACGGTATAATATATCATTATGAAAAAAATAACATTTTCTATCTTAAAAAAATATTTAGTGTATAAAAACAGCACTAAAGTTTAAGATATTTATTTAAATTATTACTTTTAGTTCATTTGATGCAAGTTTAAATAACAGGAATTTGATTTTGTTTAATAAAAATATTAGAATCCATAATAAGATCATTTCTCAGTCTTCTGCTACCTTTGTTATTGCTGAGGCAGGAGTAAATCACGGTGGTGATATGAGTATTGCTAAAAAACTTATAGATTTAGCAATTCTAGCTAAAGCTGATGCTGTCAAGTTTCAAACATTTAAGGCGGATCATCTTATTCTTAAGAATATACCAAAAGCACCATATCAGAAAAAAACAACTGACTCCTCAGAAACTCAATATGAAATGCTTAAACGATTAGAAGTTACCAAGGATCAAAATATTGAGTTATATGAATATTGCTTAAAGAATGGGATTATTTTCTTAACCACCCCTTTTGATGAGGAAAGTTTAAGTGATCTAGATAATATAGATTTACCTGCATACAAGATTGCATCAA
>MDSY01059898.1_pt1 | contig 12793 bp, 13 predicted proteins | sample 811131 | NCBI WGS metagenome assembly MDSY01 (sample SAMN05326643, study PRJNA326480) | marine metagenome | isolation source: seawater | place: Atlantic Ocean: South West | collected 2010
ATTTAGAAATTCATTTATTCATATTTATTTATTAATTAAACATATTTTAAAAGGCTCTACAAGTATTCCAAGAGAAGGATATTCTCAGTTTATTCAAGGTGGTCAACCAACTGGAAATAATAATATTGTAGAAGAAACATTAATTAATTTAATTAGTTAATAATACATAATTTAATTATATTGAATAATTAAATGATGTTTTTGTACATTTTCTTATTTTTTCTTTATTTAGCAAGAGCGATGGAAACAATAAAGCTAAATTCAACAAATAATATAATTTTAAAGGGTGAAGTAAACTCTAAAATGGTAAGTAATTTTATTTATGAAATAAATAAAAAATCAAATAAATCGAACATTTATGTTTATTTAAATACTAATGGAGGTTCAGTACACGAAGGTATGAAAATAGTGTCCGAAATTAATAAATATGGATCAACGTGTATTGCTGAACGTGCATATAGTATGGGATTTGTTATACTTCAAGCGTGTAAAGAAAGATTTATATTGCCTCATGGTAGTATAATGCAGCATCAGATTTCATTGGGAATAATAAATGAAAAAGGAAAAATAGATCAATATATGAATTATATTGATCAATTAGAAGAAGAAATGACAAGATTACAATCATTAAGAGTTGGGTTATCAAGTGAAGAATTTTTAGCAAAAACTGCAAATGAATGGTGGATGTATGGCGAAAAAGCCGTAATATATAGATGTGCTGATAAGGTAGTTAATATTGAATGTACAAAAGAATTAACAAAAAAGAATTATACAGAAAAACGACATGGTTATACTTTTGTATACTCACATTGTCCATTAGTATCTGAAGAGATAGATAAGAAAAAAAATAAAGATAGTGAAGGATACGAAATACCTATATATTTTATATAGATACAATTAAATTTGCAATTTCAGCCGTTTTACAAATTCCATATGATTTTCTATGCCATTCTGTTACACCGTGTTCGTGAATACCTTCAATATGTTTTTTGGTACCATAACCTTTATTTTTATCGATATTGTAAAATGTAATTAATTCAGGATGTTTTTCACATAAGTCTTCAATATAATTGTCTCTTTCAACTTTTGCAAGAATAGAAGCAGCAGCAATACATGCATATTTATTATCTCCACCTTCAACACAAAAATGAGGTATAGATTTATATCGCATAGCTAACGAATCAAAATGCGTATACGGTTTAAAATTGTTTCCATCAACAACTAAACAAGATATTTCACCGTTATTTTCAAGAATATTATGAACAGCTTTATGCATTGATTTAAAAGTAGCTTGTAAAATGTTGATTTTATCAATTGTTTTCTCGTCTTCATATGTTACAGACCAAGCAACTGCATTTTCTTTAATATATTTAGCTACCTCTCTAATTTTTTTTATAGAATGAAACTTTTTACTGTCTTTCATCCATTCATAATGAAAGTCATCACTATCTTTAGGTAAAATAACTGCAGCAGTATATACACGACCAAACAAAGGTCCTCGTCCTGCTTCATCAATCCCAACCTCATAATTTTGATTATCATTATTAAACACTTTTTCTAAGCATTGATGCGTTTTCCTCTTTTTAACAGTCTCCATATTATTTGTAATAATTAATTATAAATAATATGAAATCAATTATTTTTTAAATTTTTTCCTTATATAAATTATACAATGAAATTGAAACCAATACATTTATTTTTAATTATATTAATTGCATTATTTTTTGCTTGTTGTTTAGGAACTGTCGTTGAAGGTTATACTCAAAATACAGTAGAAAATAGTGATGGTGATAGTACAACAGTATATACAGGTAAATATGGAAATAAAGCCGTAGTTACCAATGAAAATGATGAAAATAATGATGACGATAATGACAATACAACTACTATATATGGTCCTGGCGGTGGATCAGCAACAACAGGTGAAGGTCCATATGGTGCTCAAGTAACAAAGGTAACTGGCCCTGCAGGTAATTCAGCAGTAGTTGCTAATCCAAACGGAGTAACACGCGCTCAAATTCCTCCAGGTGATGAAGATTTATATGTATTAAAATCTAAAATAGTACCTCCTGTTTGTCCAAAATGTCCTACAGTATGTCCTGACACACGTAGTAAACCACCTCCACCATGTCCTCCATGTGCTCGTTGTCCTGAACCTGCATTTGATTGTAAAAAAGTACCTAATTATAGTTCAAATAATGACAGATACCTACCAAAACCAATGCTTAGTGATTTTAGTACATTTGGTAGTTAAGTAATTACATTATTAAACATGATAAACTACTAAAAAAATCTTTTTCTTCATAACTTCTTGGTTCGACATAATTTCCATCGTTATTATACCAAACCGTTGCTTCTGAGAGTTTTACAACTCTACCATTATAATCATGTACTTTATGATCTTTTCCGCGCATTTCAATATCGTCAGTTCTATTTAATGCTATTTTAATTACAGTTGCCATTTAATAAATAAATTAATAATATTTTTAAATTATTTATTATTTAAATTAAAATTCACTACCAGCAATAGTTCTGTTGCCACCGCGTTGATTTAAATATTGTGATTGATCTGAAGAAATGCATGCACACCCTGTACTGGATGTATATGTAGAAGGACAACATTCTGGTTTAAATTTATTATCTCTAAAAATAACCATTGTATCTTGTAAAGGAACAGGTGTACCTACATTTGTTTTTTGACTTTCTAAAATGCTTTCATAACCCATACCACTTGCATATTCTTTTGCTTTATTTGACCAACTATTTGGTGAATCAGTCATTATTTGATCATTTAATCCTGACATATTGCTTAATCCTTCTTTTACAGCATCTTTTGCTTCAGAAAAGGATAATTTACTACAAGAGCATGTTGTTAACATAAAAATAAGAGTACCTAAAATAAGGCATAATAATATAATTTCTAATCTCAAAGTTTGACCTAATAGTTTTAATTCCATTATATACATAATTAATAGATTAAAAAATGATTAAAGAGATAATAAATTAGGAAGTTCATTTGTTAAAAATCCATCTAACGCGCCATTATAATCACAAAACATATGTCCATTAATTTCAAACTTACCTTTATCCGTAATTAAATGATACAATTTTTTTGATGATTTTGATATTTTTTTAGGGATTTGATTATTTAAGGTATGTAAAATTCCTAAATTTGAATTAAATATTTGCAGATTTGGTGCTCCATTAATTTCAATATTATTATTAAAATAATATGTATAATTATCAATATCATTACCTTGAATTTCAACAATACCTAAAACTATTTCATTGTTCTTAAGCTTATCTAATAGTTTTATATCACTTATTTTTTTAAATGTTCCATTACTTAATTCTATTTTTGTTTTTTTATGAAATCCACTTTCAAGATTTTTATGAATAAACTGTGTACTATTTACATATTTTTCAGAAATATGTTTTTTACAATTACTTCTTAATTCATTTAATTCACTTTTTGTTAACTCATCCCAATCAGTAAAAATAATATTGTTTAATGTAATGTATTTCGTGTTAGTACTAAAACAATAGATAATAGGTTCAGAGAAATTATTTAATTTTACTGCATTTGGATGATCAGAAACTGGTATTAATTTTCTTTTATAAATTACTTTGTGTTCACCACTGACAATAATATTGTTTAAATTATACATTGTATGTCCTTTTGCATTTATTTTCATTACTGCTGTGACTACAGAATCATCAGATAAAATAGTTCCTATTTTAAGATCTTCAATTAAAATATTACCTTGATTTGTAGGTATTAATGTATTTTTAGAAAAACATCCTGGTTTAGCTGGAATACCCGGCAAAGATAAGTCAAAAGCACGTCGTAATGCATCACCAATCATTGCCAATGGAATTGCTATTGCAACAAAAATAATTGTCATAGCAATAGCCATACCCCATGTAACAGGGATTGACCAGAAAGCAATAACCATTGCTGCAAGAATAATTAATAATAATACAACAAACTCAAAAAATGCTCCAACAGCTGATTTCATAGTATAATATGTACCGATACCAACATACAATCCAGAAGCTAAAATACCCTGAATTTTTCCAAAAAGATCATTAATGCTCATAAACATTTTTTGAAGGGGTATCATAATATTTAATATTTGTCCCATTAAGTTTTCAGCAATAGCCATTATTTTACGTCTTATTCTATCAAACATCTCTCTAATTGCATTTATAGCTTGTTTAATCATATTGAATATAACAAGCATAAATTCAACAAATAAATTAATAGGTAACAAAAAGAACCCAGTAATTTGTTGAAGAATACCTTGTGTACAAAAAGCAAAGTTATCATTTGTAAATTGAAAAGCCGAAACATCTGGGGGAGGATTAATTAAACCTGCAAATGGCATAACACCTGGACTACAACGTTGATTTACCCAGTCATCTTGAATCGGTTTCATATTTATCAAAACATTAAAATATGATATTAATAAAAAGAAAACTATTATGGTAAAACCTGTAACAAATAACGAACCTCCGTATTTTTCAGTGAATCCTGCGTCTGTGTATAATGAATTTAATGATTTGAATATATTTGCCATACCTATATTGTGTTTGGAAAATATAAAAGTAATAAATTACTTAAGATTTGCAACCATTTCAGGAGTATCATCATAATCCCAGAATATATGGTCTCCAATATGAACTTTATTATCAGATGTTATCAAGCAGGAAAGTTCTTTTGAGTTTTTATCGCTTATTGAAGCATGTTTGTAATTTCGTACATAGTCAAATTTTGTACCATTAAATACTAAATGTGTTCCTGTAACATAGATTGATTCTTCATTCTCTCCATTCTTTATTTCATATAATTTATTTGCATAAGTTAAATTATCATGTAATGTATTCTTAATTTTCAATGTGCCAAGGACTGTGCTTCCATTTTTTAATACATCTCCTAAATTTAAATCTTTCATTTTGACTAATTTATTATTTTTCAATTTCAAAGTTGTATCTGGATGAAAGCATAGTGCACGCAACATACCACCTGGTGGACCATTCCATAAACCTTTCATGGTTTTTATTGTTCCATCTAACATAAACATCATAGTTGCCATAATACCTGTTAGTTTTCCAACTAAATCAATAATACTAATAGTCACTTTTTGAAATTCGATCATAATGTTTAAAAAGATTCCGTATATAGATTCAATTATGTTTTGAACAAATGTTCTTACAAAATGAAACATATAACGAATTGCATTAATAGCTTTCTCAAATTTTTTGGCTAAAGTGCCCATAATTGAAAGAGAATAATTTACAGGCATTAAAAGGTAATCCATAAAACTTGTTTGCATATTTTGTACACAATATGTAAAATTCCCAACCGGATCAATATTTCCTAACGATTGTGAGAATGGCATAACTGCAGGATTACATCTATGTACAGGCCAATTATCTTTTATATTTTGTATATTTACTACTAATACATTGAATGTTAATAATCCAATAAAAACTATAATAATTAATAATGTTAAACCAATATCAGATGATCTCATATTAAATTATATTGTTATTTTATATTTTATAATAATCATTAAATATAAAATGCATTTTATCTAAACATGTTATAAATTATCTTCTCTCAATACTTGATAATTGTATGTTTCATCATCTTCGTTATTTTTGTATTTTTGGGCAAAATTTATTGTACTATGAGTTGATTTGATTGAAATCTCTTGATCAGATATCCAATTACAATTATAGCACTCATATACTTCTTTTGAACTTGGATGAAACGCTTTTAAAGGGCGTTTTGTAGGAATAAATGTCTGTAATAATAATCTATTTTCACTATCTTTATTTCTCATGTATTGTTCTGCAGGCGTACTTGAATGTATAAATCTTCTATTGTTAAATATTGCAAGGTCATTCTTTTGCCACTGAACACTTATCCTATAAGGTAATACATGTTTATTCATAAACATTTTAATCCATTTCCTTGAATCATCGACGTTCCATCCCACAACTTTTTCAAAAAAAGATGGCATTATTAATATTCTTGGTTTTTCAATATCATTTTCAGGAGCAAATAAAATAGGTACAAGATTATTTCCCTCAAATTCTTCATATTTTTCTAATCTATTAATTCCTGCATAATCTTGTTTTACGTTATCTGTAATAAATTTACGTCTGTTAATTTCAAGTAATATATTTTTACATGCAATCTTTTCTCTTTCGTTTAAATTTTCGTATACTGTTTCACCTGATATAAAATCAGTGTCACCTCCTATTAATGGTTGATGTACAATATAAAATCCTGTAACAACATTTAATAACTTATAATCGTGAGCTAATAAATCAGAATGCCAAATATAATTTGTTTTAAAGGGTCCATAAGGTTCAATTTGAATATTTTTAATATTATGATAGTCATTTAAATTAATATAACCTCGTGGAGCAACATGTTTACAATTTGGAAATTGATCAAAAGGTTGTAACATTTGATGTTGATATTTATCAGGTTGGTTTATTGCTTCTACATCAGCATCATCGTCAAAATTAGATGTAAATTTAATAAAATCTTCTGGAGCAACATCTTTTATATCCTTAAAAATTAGTAAAGGGTGTCTAATAAAATCAGCTTTCAGTTTATTGATAGTTTTATCGTCAATTGTTTTGATATCATTTATACCTCTTACATAAGCAATTCTATTTTCAAGAGGATGGGATATTAATTTATATGATATTATACAATTAATAAATGCTAATAAAATATAAATTCTTAAATACATAACTTATATTATATAAGAAGGACTAATTTTTATATATTTATAATTAATATATAAATTAATATCTTATCTTTTTTTATTTGTTCGTTTTTTACGTGTAACTTTTCTTTTTTTTCGTAAAGATTTTCTCTTTCGTGTAGTTCTTTTTTTTCGGTATGAACGTTTTTTTCCACCTTTTCTTTTAGAACAACCAATTTGAGAAGTATTTTTTCTTCTTCGTCCACCACCTTTACCAACTTTACTATCAAATTCGGCATCTGCAGCAGATGTTGTTAGTGTACCAGTTCCTTGTGTAGTGTTTGCATTTGCATCAACAGGTCCTACTGGGTCGGCGATTGCTGTAGGCTGAGGAACTATAATTTTACCTGGTGGAGGTTGATCTCCTCTCCCTCCTCTATATTTTCTTTTTCTATATCCTGCCTTTTGATTGTTAATTGCATTTTGTTCATTTGCTGCATTTGTATTTTTCATTAGTGCACTTTCTTGAGGTGTTTTTGCTCCTGGTTCTAATCCATATTGTTTCACAGAAGGTATTGATTTAGAAGTATCCACTGGCATAATATAATATATAATGCGATAAAAAATATAATTTTATATATCATTTAAATTAAATGAATAAAGAACAAAAACAACAACTTCAAAAAATGATAGAAGTAAATTCTGTTCAAGATAATACAGAATTAATTAGAGAATCTAAAAATAGTGAAAAAATTATTAGTGATATTCAAACAATGATGATATTAAAAAAACGCCATGGATCATTAAGTAACGACTCAGCAGAAAAACAAGAATTATTTGAAAAAGAATGTAGTTTTTTGTATAACAATTTCAAATATTTGTACGAAAAGATATACAAAGACCAATTGGATTTACACATATTAAACTACATGTTACAAATTTTAGCTAAAATTGAAACTCGTGAATTAGATCAACACACGGCTTCTTTTGAAATTGGTAAATTTTTAAAAGAAGTCTATGTTGATACAGCAATCTATGATGATAAAAAAGAAGTAAAACAAATAAAATGGGGCGATTACAAATTAATGACTAATTTTAAAAATAATTGAAATCATAATAAAGACAAGGTATATTTATAGATAAATGACGCGGTTAGTAATAGTAGAATCTCCTGCAAAATGTGCAAAAATAGAAAGTTTCTTAGGATCTGAATATAAATGTATTGCTAGTTTTGGACATATTCGAAAATTAGCAACTTTACAAAATATAAATATTCAAAATAATTATAAACCAACATATGATGTAGACGAACGTAAACAACAACAAATATCGAAGATGCGTAAACTGATAGATTCGTGTAGTGAAGTTATATTAGCTACAGATGATGATAGAGAAGGTGAAGCCATTGCTTGGCATATTTGCGATTTGTTTAACTTACCAATAACTACAACAAAAAGAATTGTATTTCATGAAATTACACAATCAGCTGTTGTAAATGCAGTTCAAAATCCTGGAATAATAAATGTTGATATGGTTTATGCTCAACAAGCTCGTCAAATATTAGATTTACTTGTTGGGTTTATATTGTCACCAATATTATGGAAATATATTTCAAGAAATTCAAAACAGGGTCTTAGTGCAGGAAGATGTCAATCGCCAGCATTAAAACTAATTTATGATAATCAAAAAGAAATTGATAAATGTCCTGGTAATATTATTTATAATACTATTGGGTTCTTCACATCACAAAATTTACAATTTACGTTAAATGAAACATATGAGACATCAGATAAAGCAGAAAATTTCTTAGAAGAAACTGTTAATCATGATCATATATTTACAAAAGAGAATGTAAAACAAACATTTAAAAATCCTCCGATTCCTTTTATTACCAGTTCATTACAGCAAAAATGTAATAGTGAATTAAGAATTAGTCCAAAAGAAACCATGAAAATATGTCAAAAATTATATGAGGGTGGTTATATTACTTATATGAGAACTGATTGTGCAGTTTATTCAAAAGAATTTATTGACAGTGCAGTGAAATATATTACAGGTAATTGGGGAAAAGAATATGTTAAAAGCGATGTAAACTCGCTTGCAGAACGTTCTGAAACAAAAAAGAAAACAAAAAAGAAAAAAGAAGACACAAAAGCTCAGGAAGCTCACGAAGCTATTCGCCCAACCAATATTAAGGTTACATCGATTGATGATGGCGATTTCTCGCCTCGTGAAAAGAAATTATATAAGTTAATTTGGAGTCACACATGCGAAAGTTGTATGGAAAAGGCAACATATAATAGTATTTCATGTATGATTACTGGAGCATTAAAAACAAAATTTAAAATGAATACGGAACAGGTAGTGTTCCCGGGTTGGAAAATTGTAAATGGATACGAAAAAGAAAATAAACAATACTATTTTATTGAAAAGTTGAAAAATAACAGTGTATTAAATTATAATAAAGTGACATCCAAAACAAGTATTAAAAATTCTAAGTCGCATGTTAATGAAGCTAAATTAGTACAATTATTGGAACAACATGGAATAGGACGTCCATCTACGTTTTCAAGTATTGTTGATAAAATTCAAGAAAGAGAATATGTAAAAAAGGCAAATGTTGAAGGTAAGCAAATAATGTGTACTGACTTTGAATTAGTTGATTGTGAGATTAACGAAATAAAAGACAAGAAAACATTTGGAGCAGAAAAGGATAAACTTATTATTCAACCGTTAGGAGTTATGGTGATGGAATTTTTGGAAAAACATTTTAATAATATTATTCAATATGATTACACAAAAAACATGGAAAATTTGTTAGATGATGTTTCAAAAGGTAATTATATATGGCATCAGATATGTGATACATGTTATAAAGAGTTGAATGAATTGATTGAAAATATTGGAGATAGTGAACAACGTCAACAAATTAAGATAGATAATAATCATATTTATATGATTGCTAAGTATGGACCTGTAATTAAATGTACAAATAATGGAGATGTATCATTTAAAAAGGTAAAAGCAGATATAGATATAGATAAACTTCAAAAAGGAGAGTATACGTTGGATGAAATTGTTGATAAAGCAACAAAAAGTGGAAAACATTTGGGTAAATACAAAAAAGAAGACATATATTTAAAAAAGGGTAAATTTGGGTTATATATTGAATATGGTTCTGAGAAAAAGTCATTGAAATTTATTAGTAAAGAGGAACATGAAATTACAATTGATGATGTAATTTCATATATAGAAAAACCCAAGGATGTAATATTGAAATTAAGTGACAAATGTTCAATTCGTCATGGAAAATATGGTCCATATATATTTTATAAATTAAAAACGGATTCAAAACCAAAGTTTTTGAGTTTAAACGGATTTAAAAGTGCATTTGGACAAAATGAAGTGGAAAATGTAATGGAAGATTTTAGTGATGAAGACGAATTAAAAGATTGGATTCAAGAAAAACATAGTATTACTATATAATTAATAAATATTTCTTATTTTCATATTTTTTTCTTGATCAGATAAAACTGTACCAAACTCAATAGTAAAATTAATATCACTATTGCCAAAATCAAGTAATGTTCCATCGTGAAATCTAAATTTGACTTTTAGTTTTTGTACACGTTCTTCTAATTGATTAGAAAATAATGTAATTGTTTTAATGTCATCAGCATGAATATTAATATAATTTTTATTTTTTTCGTTAGGCATAGATAATTTTGCAAAATAACTGTTAATACGACCTCCATAATCACCTGTTGGTATATGATTAGTTGAAAAGGCATTGCGAAGTTTAATATTGTTTGTTCTATTACTACTATCTAAACCTCTTTTATATGATAGTGTATCAGTAGTCCCGCCTGTATTACATGTTTCTTTTAACAAGTCACTGGATTTTAAGTTATGTGTAATATTAAATGCTGAAATATTATTTACATGAGGTACAAGTTCGTCACTATTATTATATTTATCAACTTCCATATAAATAGTTGTAGGTAAAAACATAATAGGTAATACAGCTGAGGATAAATTTCTACCATTTCCTGCTTTGGCAAGTGGTAACCATACTTTTGATTGTTTGGTTACTAAACTATCACTAAAATTATCACCACTTACTGTTATTTCAGAATTTATTTCATTGTGATTATTGATTGGTGTATTAAACATTAAACTTCCTATATTGGCTGCAGCATTATATACTATTTTTTCAAATCCTAATAATGCTCCTAATCCCCACATTTTTTTTGTGTAATACTGATCATTATTTTGTGGACAAAGTCCATAACCGTTATTTTGTGATAAAATGTATTTATGTGCTCTTTCATCAAAAAAGAGTGAGAAATCTTTAGCTTCATTATTGCCAAAATAAAATTTCTTATCGGAATTATTGTATTTTACAAAAACTTTTTGAGCTTCATCTGCATCTATTTGATAATTATTTCCAACAACAGCAATATTTGCAAGTGTTTCTAAGGCGGATGCCAATTCAATTGGTGTATAAAGACCATTAGGAACTGTAATAACATAAGGTTTTAACTTAGTTGATATGTTATAAGTTCCAGAGGTAATAGTATTAGGATTTAAAGGCATAGTTCCATTAAGAGTACCGGCATTGAATACACCACTACCATTTATATCACCAGCAACAATTGTATATGTTCCTAATTCAATACCATTTACTGTAACAACAATTATTTCACCTGCTTTATATCCAGTACCACTTGAAATAGATGTAATTGATGTTACACTACCATCATTGGCTATAACTACTTCCGAGACAGTTGCTCCTGTTCCACAACCACTTGTGTAACTGATTTTTAAATCATTTTTTATATATGTATTGTTATTAGCAGTTCCATGTTCATAGCCAAATAATAATTTATTATTTTGATATGTAGATGAAATATTACATAAATTAGAAGGTAAGGTAATATCGGTTAATTTCATGTATTGGACTTGTTTTAAAGCTTGAGGGAGTTCAATTTCAAATTCACTTGCATTAGGCCATTTAGATTTATCTCTATCATCAGAATGAATACTTACATTTTTTTTAATACTCACATAAGTGTTTTCACGATGTATAAGAGGATGATTTACATTTACGTTGTTATACATGATTTATATATAAATACTAAATATATTATTTAATTTTATACACAAAAAAAATAAAAACATTATATAAGATGGCATTGAAATTGGCAAACTTACAATATAATATAAATGTTATTTTTTCAATTATTGCAGTTGGTTTTATTGTATTATTTGTAGATATTAAGGCAGCTATTATAGGATATGGAATAATAGCTTTTTGTACAATCGGAATTATTTTCTTATTATTTGCACTATTAAGTCAAGGACAATTAAAACAAAGTGTATTTTCATTAATATACAATATTTTATATAATAGTACACCAACAATTGCTGTTCTAATAATATTAACATGGTTAATATCAATGAATGTAGTAAATTATGACAAAATAACATCGGAATCAGTTCCGGACGATTTTTTAACATTTTTAAATATTGCTAATTTTATTCTTATAGTTCAATTCATATGTTTGAAATATTATATAAGTGATCAACTTTCAGCCACAAAGAATGCTATTGAAGGTAATGTTGCTGCAAGTAAATTGGGACAGATTACCAGCTCTTATTCAACAATGTCACTTTATTTATTTTCAACAATGAATTTTATAGTTTTAGGCATTTGTCAAGTAATTATTAAATATTATACAACAGATGGTTAAATATATAATATGTAATTAATGTTCTATTGGAATAAATTTAAACGTTACACCATATGTAGTATCGTTCTCCCATAATCCTGATATTTTTAATATAAGCTGAATAGAGTTATTTGATTTATAACGATTTGGATTTGATGTAAATATCTTGATGTAACCATTCATAATCTGATTATAAATAGAATATTCGGGTTTTTTATTACTATTCTTATATTTTTCTAATATCATTTTTTCAATCTTTTCTAATTGATTGATAATATGAGCATTTTGTTTTTTACAAAATATACACTTATATTTATTATAATATGATTCCAA
>MDSY01003810.1_pt1 | contig 12792 bp, 13 predicted proteins | sample 811131 | NCBI WGS metagenome assembly MDSY01 (sample SAMN05326643, study PRJNA326480) | marine metagenome | isolation source: seawater | place: Atlantic Ocean: South West | collected 2010
CTGCTCCACCCCGCGATCGATACAACTAATATTTGGAATATTTCGTTGAACTCAGCGTCAGTAACGCCGAGAGACGCGATTATAGCAGTGATATTTCTTCCGTGTCAAACACTATCTAGCTATTTATTACACTTTTATTACTTTTTTCTACTAAACCCTATCTAATCAACCAAAAACAATGTTTATTTTACTAAAAACCGGTTAATTTTCTTCACAAAATTAACTGGGTCATCCAATTGCGCTCCTTCAGACAACATTGCTTGATCAAATATAACTGATGTATATTCATCAAAATCATCTGTTCCCTCAAATTTTTCTAATTTTTCAATTAATTTATGCTCTGGATTAATTTCTAAGATTGGTTTGTTATCAGGTGTGTTTTGTCCAGCAGCCTTAAGAATTCTCTCCAAATTACCTGAAAGATCATTCTCACCAACTACCAAACAGGCTGGAGAATCAGTCAGTCTGTGCGTAACTTTTACATCTTTTACTTTGTCGCCAAGAGAGGTTTTAATTTTTTCAATTAAAGATTTAGCTTTTTCCTCTATCTTTTTCTTTTTTCCTTTTTCACTTTCGTTTTCTAGTTTGCCAAGGTCTAGGTCTCCTTTAGCGATTGATTGAAACTTTTTACCATTAAAATCTGTTAAATTTGAAATTAGCCATTCATCGACACGATCGCCCAGAAGTAAAACTTCAATATCTTTCTTTTTAAATATTTCTAAATGAGGGCTATTTTTTGCAGCCATAAATGAATCTGCTGTTATATAATAAATTGATTCTTGTTCTGGCTTCATTCTCCCAATATAACTATCAAATGATGTACTTTGCTTATCCGAGTCACCATGGGTTGAGGAAAACCTTAATAATCCCGCAATTTTTTCCTTATTCACAAAGTCTTCTGCTGGGCCTTCCTTTAAGACACGGCCAAACTCATTCCAAAACTTTTCATAGTCATCAGGACTTTTCTTTGTCATATTTTCAAGGGAAGAGAGAATTTTTTTTACTGTCCCGGCACGAATAGACTCAACCGCCTTACTATCTTGTAAAATTTCTCTTGAAACATTTAATGGGAGATCGCTGCTATCGATAACTCCCTTTACAAAACGTAAATATTGCGGCATCAGCTTCTCGGTTGCTTCCATTATGAAAATACGTTTAACATACAGCTTCACGCCTTGATTTCGCTCTCTATTGTCATACAAATCAAGTGGTGCTTTACTTGGAATATACAACAATGAAATATATTCTTGATTTCCTTCCACTCGATTATGAAAATAAGTTAATGGAGCCTCAGAATCATAAGAGAGGCTTTTATAAAACTCGTTATAGTCTTCAGCTTTAATATCTTTTTTATTACGAGCCCAAATAGCAGAAGCATCATTTACAGTTTCATCCTCATCAGTTTTTATTGTTTCGCCTTCTTTGAAGTCTGTTTTTTTCATAATTATTGGTAATGTAATATGGTCAGAATATTTTTTTACGATCTCTCTCAAGCGCCAATCATCTAAAAACTCTTCTTCATCTTTCTTTAAGCTTAATGAAATAGACGTCCCGCGTGCTTTTTTATCAATTGATTCGATTGTAAATTCACCATCACCCTTTGAAACCCATCTAAAAGCTTCTTTAGACCCGGCTTTTCTCGTTTCTAAAGTAACTTGATCTGCGATAATAAACGAAGAATAAAACCCCACACCAAATTGCCCGATCAAATTAGCATCCTTAGCTTGATCTCCGGAAAGCTTATTTAGAAATTCCTTTGTACCCGAGCGAGCTATGGTTCCTATATTATTAATAATGTCATCTCGATCCATACCAATTCCATTATCATTAATTGTGATAGTTTTATTTTTTTTATCGTAATCAATTTTAATTTTTAACTCAGAATCATCTTCGTACAATTTACTATTATTCAAGGCTTGGAATCTTAATTTGTCGGCTGCGTCACTGGCGTTAGAAATTAATTCACGTATAGCAATTTCTTTATTACTGTATAAAGAGTGAATCATTAATTGTAAAAGTTGCTTGGCTTCTGCCTGAAAGTTTAATGTTTCTTTTTGTTTTGCCATTTTATGATTATCCTAAATTAATTAATTATTTGATGTTATTTAAAGTGGGGACTAAAAAAAAAATTTCAATAGAAAATTTCAAAGACTTGATAATATATAAGATGCCGCCATAAATGCGAAACTTGCTGTTACATTTACATTTGAGCCATATCCCGCACAGCTCAATCCAACAGGTGATTTATTTGATTGAGTTTCCTCTGGTTTTATTGCAGTTTCAGAAGAATAAACTGTGGGTATTTTAAATTTATGTTTGGTTAGTTTATTTTTTTTATTAAAATGCTGTCTAATTTTAGTCAGTAATGGGTCACCGAATGTTTTAGCTAGCTCATCTAATTTAATTAACTCAGGATTAACCTTACCACCTGCGCCTCCAGTCATAATAAACCGGAGTGAGTGCTCTAAGCAAAACTCAGCTAATAAAATCTTTATTTTTGTTTGGTCAATTGCATCAACTACAAAATCAAATCTCTTAGAAATTAAATCAGTTATGTTATCTTCTTCTACAAAAAAATCATGGCAATTAATTTCGCATTCAGGATTAATGTCTAAAATTCTTGCTCTCATTGCGTCTACTTTCGATTGACCAATTGAACTGTCCATCGCATGAATTTGTCTATTAATATTTGACTCTGCAATATGATCCATATCAATTAAAGTGATTTTACCTATGCCATTTCTTGCCATCGATTCTGCAATCCAGGATCCCACTCCTCCTATACCTATAATACATATATGTGAAGATTGAAAAATTTTAAACCTCTCTAGCCCATACAATCTAATGACTCCACCAAATCGCCTACTAACGTCTTGGGTATCAATACTCATTATTTCTCAAGGACTACAAATGCCGCAGCAATATTCTTTTCGTCTGAAATTGACAAATGGCAGTGCTTTATATTGTGGCTTTTTACTAGAAAAGTAAGCTCTGGTATTGTTTTAATTTTTGGCTTACCAAGTATGTCATGAATAACTTCGATAGATTTAAAGTTTACTGGTGACCTCATTCCAGTTCCTAATGCCTTAGCAAAAGCTTCTTTAGCTGCAAAACGTTTTGCAAGAAAGTTTTCTTTGCCTTCAGTTTTGTTATAAGTGATGAGCTCTTGAGAGGTTAATATTTTTTTTGCCAAAGCAATACCATGTTTATGCAAAGCCTCCCTAATTCTTTTAACCTCAACTACATCAGTACCAATTCCATAAATCATTAGAGGGTCTGCCTTGTTATTATTTTTTTCATATCTTTAATAGCTTTTTGCCAGCCAACAAAAAGAGCTTCAGCAACAATAGAATGCCCAATATTTAATTCGTAAATATCATTAATTGCTGCAATTGCTTGAACATTACTATAATGCAGTCCATGTCCTGCATTAACAACCAAACCAGCTTTGTTTGCAAAATTTACCGCCTCTTTGATAATGGACAGCTCTTTTAACTTTTCAGCTTTATTTTGGAGATTTGCATAATGGCCTGTATGAATCTCAATGACTGGTACATTCATCATAATCGCTTTTTCAATATGCTTTATATTAGGAGCAATAAAAAGTGAAGCCTTTATCCCAGAAGATGCTAATCGATCGCAAGCGTCCTTGAGTAAGTCGTAGTTATTTACAATATCTAACCCCCCTTCAGTAGTTCGCTCCTCTCTTTTTTCTGGAACTATACAAACATCTTGAGGCTTAACATCTAAGGCAATTTTAATCATCTCCTCAGTTGGAGCTAATTCAAGATTCATTTTTGTTGTTAGCAAAGGTTTTAGCTCATATAAATCTTTATCCTGCATATGTCTTCGATCTTCTCTTAAATGTAGAGTAATACTATCAGCACCTGCTTTCTCAGCATCTAATGCAGCTTTTACTACATTGGGGTAGTCTGTTCCTCTTGCTTCTCTGATAGTAGCTATATGATCAATATTTACACCGAGTAACATATTTTTAATCGCCTTGTAAGTTTGTGAAAAGTTGTTTTGAGTTTAATGGCTTATCGCCTAAGTAATATGCAATTAAATATCGCATTAATTGTTTGCTTTCTAATTGAGTATTATCTTCTTTATACTCATCCCCTGCCATATCTAATAATGTTTTACCAAGAATCTTTACTCCATTTTCAGTTTTGGATATCTCAGATGCCCCATATTCAGCTTCGTAAATATAAAATTTATCAGAAACAATTGGATCTCCATTCTCGTCATACTTTAAGGGAACTTCGTATCCCAGTTCTTGAAGTAATTTAAGCTCAAATTTTCTTAAAGCTATCTCGAGGTTTTCCCCATTTGCTAATGTCTTCATCGTGAAATGATAGAAATTAAAAAGCTCTGGGTAACTATCCTCTCTGGGTAATAGCCTTATAATTAATTCATTAATATAAAAGCCACATATTAATGCATCGCCATCAACTTGAAGGAATTTGTCGCACCACTCAATATTATGCAAAGTTTTTATTTCTCCCCTGCCAGACCAAGTCGCTTGAAGTAATTGAAATGATTGAAGCATTCCTCTCAGAGAGGACCTAGGCCTTCTTGCACCTTTAGCAACAACCGGAATTCTTCCATGGCCCTCCGAGAATAATTCTGCAATAAGGCTTGTCTCCTTAAATGGGTAGGTATGTAAAATGTAGACATCTTGGTTCTCTTGTTTTGATTTCGTAGCCACTATTTTACAGGCCTAATGATTTTAGTGCTCTCAAATCGTCAGACCACCCTTTTTTCACTTTAACCCAAGTTTCAAGCCAAACCTTTCCACCAAAAAGCTTTTCCATATCCATCCTGGCATTGGTTGATATTTCTTTTAACCTTATTCCTTTGTTACCAATAATCATAGGTTTATGGGGATCTCTTTCAACTATGATTGCAGCAAATATTCTTCGAACATTTCCATCATGCTCAAACTTTTCTATTTCAACAGCAACAGAGTAAGGAAGTTCCTGACCGGTAAGTCTAAAAATTTTTTCTCTGATTATTTCTGAAGCCAAAAATCTTTCATTCTTGTCTGTTATTTGATCTTCTTCATAAATAAAATCTTGTTCAGGCAGAAATCTTCGGGCGCACTCTAAGAGTTGATTTAAATTATTTCCTTTTTTTACACTCGTTGGAATTATTTCCTTATAACGTCTATTTTCTTTAAAAACGTTAATCAATTCTAAAATTTTTGTTTTTTCTTTAAGACGATCGACTTTATTAATCACAAGTATTATGGGTGTACCCTCTGGAATCATTTGTAAGATTTTTTTGTCAACATCAGTCATTTGACGAGGTTCAATCAAGAAAAAAATCACATCAACCTCCTGTAAGGTTTGTTTCACAGTTTTATTTAAATTCTTATTGAGTGTGTTTAAATGCTTTAATTGATAGCCTGGTGTATCTACAAATATATATTGTGTTTCAGATGTTGTGTGTATACCTAACAATTGATAGCGAGTTGTTTGCGCTTTTCGAGAGGTAATACTTAACTTTGTGCCTAGAAAATAATTTAGCAGTGTTGATTTTCCGACATTTGGTTGGCCAACTATCCCTATAGTTCCGCATTTTTTTTTCATAAGTCAGTATTATTTTGTAATTTTTTTATTGACTCTTCTGCAGCGCTTTGTTCTGCAACTTTTCTACTAGCTCCTTCACCCTCGATACTTAAGCCTAATTTTGGAATGGAACAACTTACTTTGAAATACTGGTTATGCGCTTCGCCCTCAATTGAAACTACATTATATTCTGGTAGAGGAATTTTTTTTGCCTGTAGCAATTCTTGAAGAACTGATTTTGAATCTTTTTGAATATTATTAGGATTAATTGCTTCAAGTCTCTCTTGGTACCATCCTCTGATTAATTTATTTGCGCTATTTATTCCACCATCGATAAATACTGCTCCTATAATTGCCTCAACTGAATCTGCCAAAATAGATGGCCTCCTCCATCCAGAACTTTTTAACTCTCCTTCTCCAAGGATTAAGTAGTCACCTAGATTTAAAGCTATGCCAATTTCACTTAAGGTAGCAGACTTAACCAATTGTGAACGTAAACGGCTTAAGTCTCCTTCAGACAATAAATTAAACTCCTTAAATAGTGATTCTGCAATTATAAAATTTAGAATACTGTCTCCAAGAAATTCTAATCTCTCATTATTTTTACCTTGAAAGCTTCTGTGGGTAAGCGCTAATTCTAATAGGCTTTTATCATTAAAATGATAATTTAAAATCTTTTCTAATTGCTCTATATATCTCTTATCCATTATTATTTTATCCAGGTACCTATTCGACTAAATTGAGAAAAGTTAAGCCAAATAAAAAATGCCTTTCCTACTAATAATTCATCAGGAACAAATCCCCAAACACGACTATCTGATGAATTATCCCGATTATCTCCCATAGCAAAATAGTGTCCCTCAGGAACATTGAATTTATAACTACCACTCGGCACGTCGTGGATTAATATAGAATAATCACCAAGCGTTTCAACAAATTTGGTAGCTTCCATCATTTCATTTTCATTAAAGGCATAGATATATTTTTCTTGAAGAATTTTTTTTATATGTGTTCCATTGATAAAAAGATCTTTATTTTCATATCTTATCTCATCTCCAGGGAGCCCTATGGCTCTTTTTATATAATCGATCGAGGGGTCTTTTGGGTAATGAAAAACAAAAACATCTCCTCTGTTTGGTTTTCCTACTTTTATGAGCGTTTTATTCCATACTGGGAGACGGATACCGTATTTAAATTTATTAACAACTATAAAATCACCGGCAATTAAAGTAGGCATCATTGATCCTGAGGGAATTTTAAAAGGCTCAACAATAAAAGATCGTATAACAAATACCAAAAGTAAAACAGGGAAAAAGCTTCTTCCATATTCAACAATCCATGATGGTTTTTGTTTTTTTGGCCTAAATCTTTTAAGGATTAAAATATCGAGAAAGTATATTAGCCCAGTAATTATTGTGGCTGCCATTAATAATTTTACAAACATCATTTTTCATCGACCTTTAAGATTGCAAGGAATGCTTCCTGAGGAATTTCAACATTACCGATTTGCTTCATTCTTTTTTTTCCTCTTTTTTGTTTCTCTAATAATTTTCTTTTCCTCGATACATCACCACCATAACATTTCGCTAAAACATTTTTGCGCATTGCTTTTACAGTCTCGCGCGCGATTATATTTGCACCGATTGCAGATTGAATAGCGACATCAAACATTTGGCGTGGTATAAGTTGTCTCATCTTAGAAGTCAATTCTCTCCCCCTATAAATACTATTAGCTCGATGAACAATTAATGAAAGTGCATCGACTCTCTCGCCGTTAACCATAATATCTAATTTTACTAAATCTGAAGGGCGAAATTCTAAAAATTCATAATCCATTGAAGCATAGCCTTTAGAAATTGATTTAAGTTTATCAAAAAAATCAAGAACAACCTCACTTAGAGGAATCTCACAGGTAATCATGACCTGTCTACCCAAATATTGCATGTTCTTTTGAATTCCTCTTTTCTCATTAGTTAATGTCATGACTGGCCCAACGTAATCATTAGGCAAAAGAATTTTTAAATTTATAATTGGTTCTCGAATTTCCTCTATTACAGACAAATCTGGCAATCTTGATGGATTCTCAATCATTTTAGTTTTGCCGTCTTTTAATAATAATTCATAAATGACAGTTGGTGCAGTTGTGATTAAATCCATTTCGTATTCGCGCTCAAGTCGCTCTTGAATAATATCCATATGAAGCAACCCAAGAAAACCGCATCTAAAACCATAACCCAAAGCAGTTGAGTTTTCTGGCTCAAAATGTAGTGAGGCATCATTTAGCCTAAGCTTTTCAAGTGCCGTTCTCAGAGCTTCGAATTGATTTGATTCAATTGGATAAAGTCCAGCAAACACTTGAGGCTTTACTTCCTTAAAATCTGGGAATGCCTCAGTTGCTTTGTTTTTTGCAAGTGTAATCGTGTCTCCAACTTTGGCATTATCTAATTCTTTAATACCACATATAACAAAGCCAACTTCACCAGCACTTAATAATTTTTTATTCAAAGCTTTTGGGGTAAATATACCAACTTGTTCACAATTAAATTCTGAAGCTGTTGCCATAAGATGAATCTTATCTTTTGGATGTAATTGCCCATCAACTACTCTCACAAGCATAACAACGCCAACATAGTTATCAAACCAAGCGTCAATTATAATTGCTTTTAAAGGTTTATCAGTATCTCCAAGCGGGTGTGGAACTCTCTCAATAATAGCCTCTAATATTTCCTCAATCCCAACACCTGTTTTTGCTGAGCAAAGAATAGCGTTCTGAGCTTCAATACCAATAACATCTTCAATTTCTTTCCTTACCCTATCAGGATCAGCTGATGGCAAATCAATTTTATTTAATACAGGGAAAACTTCTAAATTTTGATCAAGAGCTGTATAACAATTTGCTACTGTCTGAGCTTCTACCCCTTGTGAGGAGTCTACAACTAAAATCGCTCCTTCACATGCAGCTAGAGAGCGGCTGACCTCATAAGAAAAATCTACATGGCCTGGTGTATCTATTAAATTAAGTGTGTATATATTTTTATCTTTGGACTGATAGTTTAAGGTAACTGTTTGAGCTTTAATAGTGATTCCCCTTTCACGCTCAATATCCATAGAATCTAATACCTGCTCTTCCATTTCACGCTCAGCAAGGCCACCGCAATGCTGAATAATGCGGTCAGCTAATGTAGATTTGCCATGGTCAATATGAGCAATAATGGAAAAATTTCTTATTTTTTTCATAGAAAATAGTTTGTTTAGAAGAATAAAGACGCAGTATGCGCCTTTATTTATAACTTGATTTTACCTTATAGAATAAAATTTTTAAGAAAATTATTTTTTTACTTTTACTGGTACAAAAAGAGTGTCTCCATTTCGATAAAGCAATATAGCGATTACCTTACCATCAGGAATTTTTCTTAAGTTATTATTAAAGGATTGAATCGATTTTACGGGGGTATTATTAACCACAAGTATAATATCTCCCTTCATAATTCCTGCGGCCAATGAGCTTCCTTGAACATCCTTAACTAAAAGTCCTTTTCTTCTACCAATTTTTTTCTTTTGTTGAGCTGACAAATTATTTAAAACTAATCCAATACTGTTGAATTTATTTGGTTGATTTTCAAGTCTTGAATTAGCAATTTTCTCTTGAGATGGAATTGTGCCAACTTTTATATTCAGTGTAAGAACTTTGCCATTCCTTAAAATTTCAACTGGAACAGTTGTGTTAGGTTTGGTAATTCCAACATACCTGGGTAAATCCGATGATTTGTTAATAATATTTTTATTGAATTTTATTATCACGTCTCCAGGAAGTAGCCCGCCTGAATCTGCTGGAGACTTTTTTTCAACTCCAGCAACAAGTGCGCCTTGTATATTTTTCATCCCAAATGATTCAGATAATTCTTTTGTAATCTCTTGAATGACTATTCCAAGCCATCCGCGAATTACCTTTCCGTTTGTTTTTAATTGCTCAGCTACGTTAATTGCTACATCTATAGGAATGGCAAAAGAAAGACCCATTGATCCGCCAGTTTTACTATAAATTTGTGAATTTATTCCAATTACATGACCCTTAGTATCAAAAAGAGGTCCGCCTGAATTTCCGGGGTTAATTGCAACATCTGTCTGAATAAATGGAACAAAATTTTCCTGCGGAAGAGCTCGATTAATAGCGCTAATAATTCCAACTGTCATAGTATTCTCTAGACCAAATGGAGATCCAATTGCTGCAACCCACTGACCAACTTTAATTAACTCGGAATTACCAAAGGTCACTTTAGGCAAATTCTTAGCCTTAATTTTGAGTAAAGCAACATCTGTTCTTCTATCAATACCAACAATCTCAGCATTAAATTCTCGTTTATCAGCTAGCTTAACTACTACAGTCTCAGCTTGAAATACTACGTGAGCATTAGTGATTATGTATCCTTCACTCTCAATAATAAAACCTGATCCTGTTCCAGAAATCGGACTTTTACGACGATTTTCACCTGGAGGCGGCATTCCCGGCATACCTGGGATACCAAACCTTTTAAAGAATTCTTGTAATTGTTGCTCTTCTCTGCTTAAACTTATATTTTGATTTGTTTGCCCCTTATTGACCACACTAATATTCACCACAGTCTTTCCTTGCTCCTCAGCAATTTCAGAGAAATCAGGTAAATTAACTGCATTTAAACTATTAAAAAATAAGAATAATGCAAAAATAAAATTGACCTTTAAAAACCTCATATTTAATAAATCCTTTTAAAATTTTAATCCATCATTACTAAGATTGCTTCGCTAAAAAAACTTATTGTGATTCTTTGCTACTATTAAATAAATTAATGAAATGATTCCTGAAAAAGCCTACCAATATAACGAAAAAAATTCAATAAATAATTATTACAATCTGTAAAATTATCAAAATTCTATAGATTCACTGAACTTATTACAAGTCGAAGTTGGCACTGAACCAACGGCCATAATCTGATAACCATCCTGATACCGAGCGCAAATGTTATTAGTGCCAACTTTTACGTGGCCAACTCTCGGTTTCTGTCCTCGTGAAATTGGTTTAATAAACAAAGATACAAAAGACAGTCCATCTGAAAACACTAATTGATGACTAAGGAAATTTAAACCGGACATACGTTTTGTTCTAAAATCAACTTCTTTAAAACCAGGGGGTATTTTTTTTACTCTCCAAAACCTACTTTTAACAATGCCTTGGTCAACGATTTTATCGTTAAATATATAATTTTTTGATGAATCAACATCAGGCTTAAACCAGTCTAGATTTTTATTGTTAATCATATTAATTTGAGTGAAAGAAGCTTGCTCAATTATATTTTCATCCTTATCAATTACAACCATCTTTAGCGGTAAAAAACTTTTCTTGTCTAACCAAAAATAATGAGAATATCTAAAGTCGTCAATTGGTGACAAAACTACTAATTGAGAAAGTCTTCCAGCAATTCGCTCAGTTTTTCCTATACTTAAGAGGTAAATATCTCTAAGTAATTCTACATTCCTAGGAAAAATAGCTGGAAACAGTCTTTGTTTCTTTCTTTTTTGAATAATTACATTATCCTCAATGGTGTTGTAGACATAAGTAGTTTTACCTTGGGATAAAACTTCTCCAGGCGATCCATCTAAGACGTTCATTCTTAAAAATTCTTGGCCATTATTTGTTGCGTGAGTGATTTCTATTGATTTAATTTCTTTGTTATGTTGGCTTCGAAAAATCCCTTTGTAGTTTAGAAATTTTGTTGCTTTTGCTGCTTTGTCGATAATTAACCAAGGATCTTCACTACTGTTGCTTGAACTTATAAAAGAAGTCAGCAGAAATAAAATAAAGAGCAACTTATGAATCATGCGGTTATTTGTTATAACTTGTTTTAATAAAGAAATTTACATTTGAAGAAGCATTTGCAAAGTGATCGTTAATTAATTCTGTTGGTACATCCGATTCGACAAGTATTACAGAATCAACAGCTTTATACCCTTCAAGATTTATAGCAGTTAAGCCAATAACAAATAAGGCAGCAAATGATGCAGCTATTGGCCAATAATGCCTCTTACTATCTCTAGGTTCATCATTGTGCTTTCCAAATCCACCTAATTGCGTTGGTTCTCTCTCAATAGCATCAATAATTTTTTTTGTAAGTTTATCTGACCCAAGATGGTTATTTTGAATGACATCACGAATCAGTTGGTATTGTCCCCAATGATTATTTTGCTTATGTTTGCTTGTTTGTTCAAGCAATTTATCAATCTCAGTATTATTTAATTCATTATCAAAAAGAGATGAAAGTTTTTCATTCATAATATTATCCTTCTTAAATTTACCAACGTTTATTTGTATTTTCTATTAATGGTTTTAATTTTTCAGAAATAGCTTCTCGCGCTCTAAAAATTCTCGATCTTACCGTTCCAATGGGGCAATTCATTAAGTCAGAAATTTCTTCATAACTTAAACCATCCATCTCTCTTAAAGAAATTGCTTCTTTTAATTCATCAGGTAAAGCTTCAATAGTCTGATTAACCGAAGCTACTATTTCACTGCTCATCATTGTACTTTCAGGAGTCTCATGATTCCTTAAGTCTGGTGCATCATCAAAGTTTTCAATCTCTTCAATTTCAACATCATTCATAGCTTTAGGTCTTTTACCAAGCTTTACTAAATGATTCTTAGCTGTATTTATTCCTATTCTATAAAGCCAGGTATAAAAAGCACTATCACCACGGAAATTATTAATAGCACGATAAGCCTTAATGAAAGAATCTTGAACTATATCTTCAATCTCAGACTGGTCTCTTACCATTCTTGATAGAAGGCGTGTCAATCTACGTTGGTATTTTTCAACCAGCATACTAAAAGCTTTTTTGTCACCTTTTTGACATTTCTCAACTAGCTTTTGATCAATTGCTCTTTCAGGATTAACCGGACGAGATTCCATTGGTTTTTCTTCAATATTATTAATTTTTTTAATATTGTACACATTACTTTCTGAAGCTAGTACTTTTAATGTATTCATCTTTATAATCGCTTTCAAATAAAATTAATATTTTTATAAACAATGTGGTTACAATAACGAGACCACAAAAATATATTTTAAGTTCCTTAAATTTATAAGATTTATGTTTAATTTTGATGTTTTAGTAATTGGAAGCGGATTAGCCGGTTTAAGCACCGCGCTCAAATTAGCTGACCATAAAAAAATTGCGATTATTAGTA
>MDSY01149796.1_pt1 | contig 12788 bp, 13 predicted proteins | sample 811131 | NCBI WGS metagenome assembly MDSY01 (sample SAMN05326643, study PRJNA326480) | marine metagenome | isolation source: seawater | place: Atlantic Ocean: South West | collected 2010
TAACAACCAAACTTAAGCCAGCAATAATTGCTGGCCGAGCCATCGGTAAAGCGACTTTCCAAAATATATTTGAAGGTGTATGCCCTAAGGTTTTCGCAGCTTCAATCAGTTGATTACCTTGCATTAAAAAAGAAGCTCTAGTGGATAGGTACACGTAAGGGAATAGAACAGATGTCATGACCAGTGCGGTTACTAAATAGACCATAATATCATTAAAATGAATCATACTTTCTGAACTGACATTTGTTCGAATCCAAATCATCATAGGGGTGAACATTTCAAGTAAGTCATAATATGAATAAGCTGCAATATACGTGGGGATTGTTAGAGGAAGAATTAAAGTCCACTCAAAAAATTTTCGCCCTGGAAACTCACAGCAAGCAACGAGCCAGGCACATGTCACTCCTAAAAAAGTTGATAAAATAGCTGTGCTTAAAACTAAAATTAATGTTGAAAAAATATAGGTACTCAAAACAGTCTGCTGAATATGATCCCAGTTTTCTGTATTATTATTAAATTGAAGAGCGACTAATGCAATAGGCGTAAAAATAAGAATACAGACGAAGAGTGAGAACAAAGTCCATTTATTTCTTTTGAATAAAAACTCATTTTTGAATTGATTTAGAATCCTTTTATTTGAAAAAAAAATATCTTTCAATCGATTATTCTTTTATTCCCAACCTGCTTTGTCAAATATTTTCACAGCATCCGTATTATTATCACCAAGAATAGAAAGTTGTAACTGATCATGCTTGAACTTTCCCCAGCTTTTTAGAAGCTTTGACTTATTTTTTCTAACTTTTAAAGGATACTCGTAGTTTTCTTTTGCGAAAACTTCTTGGGACTTTTTACTTGTTAAGAACTCTAAAAATTGAATTGCTTCTTTTTTATTTTTGGAACTCGCTGTTACTCCTGCACCACTCACATTAATATGGGCTCCTCTTCCATCTTGATTTGGGAAAAAAACACCTAACTTTTTTGCAACTTCTTGATCTGCTATATCCGGTGAATTAGACAGAACACCAAGGTAATAAGTATTGATGATAGCAATATCAGCTAATCCAGAAGCGACGATACGTGCTTGATCCCGATCACTTCCTCTTGGAGACCTAGCCATATTTCCGCGAACCGATTTTGCCCAAGAAAGTGCACTTTCACGGCCATTGGCAGCTAGAATAGAAGCTAACAAAGATTGATTATAAATATTGTTAGAGGAACGGACTGCTATCCTCCCCTTCCATTGTGGTTCAGCAAGGGCCTCATAAGTAGATAAATCCGTTGGTTTTACTCTATCTTTCGCATAGACAATAACTCGCGCCCTAACGGTTAAACCAAACCAATTATTATCAGGATCACGCATTAGTTGAGGAATATTTTTTTTTAAGGTTTTAGATTCTACAGGTTGTAAAATACCCATTTTTTTTGCTCGTTCTAAACGTCCTGCATCTACAGTCAGTAAAATATCTGCTGGTGAGTTTTCCCCCTCCGTCACGAGACGCTGAATTAACTGATCAGCACTCCCTTTTACCACATTTACTTTAATACCTGTCTGTTGTGTGAATTTTTTAAATAAAATTTTATCAGAATCATAATGGCGATGAGAGTAAATATTGATTTCGCCTGATAAGATTGAGAATAAAGAGAATATTTTTATAAGTCGAATCAAGTTGGGAAGAACATTTTTTAGCATTATAACTCCAAAATTATTTATATTTTTTAAGACAATAAAAGATCTTCAATATTTATTATAAAAAAAAACTCTTATTGATCATTTTTTTTAATGTACTCCCTACATGAAACTAGTATTTAAGGCTTGATATTATCAATATAAATATCTGTAATATTGTTCTCTAAAAATTCTTTTTCACTTTAAAATAATGATACTCAGTTTGCCAGTAGGTTAATCTGTTTGTTATTTAGCTTGATTTTTTAATTTGCTAAAATAAAAGAAAAAATATGGACTTTTTATGTTTCGGCTTTAAAGATGTTTTCTGAAAGAATCTCTAAACAATTATAGCTAATTTTATATTTTAGAAATAAGAAAAGGAGCAATAATACTCCTTTTCTTATCAAGTACCCGGGGCCGGACTCGAACCGGCACGTCCTTACGGACAATGGATTTTAAGTCCATAGTGTCTACCAATTCCACCACCCGGGCAGATTTACGAGGCGTCGGCCGGATTCGAACCGGCGAATGACAGTTTTGCAAACTGGTCCCTTAAACCACTTGGGTACGACGCCATAAAATTGGTAAATAACTTATCTAAATTTATAACATGTTTTCGTTCTAACAATTCCGTTTTTTTCAAAAGTTTAATAAACATAAATTAGTATATGGATATTAATAGATTAAACTTATACGAACGTCTAAGGGACTTCAAAGTGCCTAGTACTGTTTTAGATAATATATTTGCTGCTGAAGAAGATGTTAGAATTCTTGAAAATGCGTTTAATTCACTATTAAAAGATAATTTTTCGAAGGACCAAGCTGCAGAAGAAATCTCAAAAACAATTTTTAAAGAGCTAAACATTGGGCCAGATCATTCAATAAAAGTAGAAAAATAGTTTTCTCTAAACTTTTTTTCCTTTTTTATTTCAAACAAATAGTCAAACTCTTCACCACTTAAAGATTTTCTTCTTAAATCCTCCGCTTTAGGTAGGTGGCGAATAGCTGCATGATAACCAGAGAGTCCATTATCCAGACTATCCATTATTAAGTTGGAAAAGTATATTGTCTCATGTCGCGAATATCCTTCTTTTAAATCCATCCATAGTTTAGGACTATCTTTCATTTTACCTTCAACAACAACCAAATGATTATCGACAAACACAGAGAGAAAATCAGGCTTTTTTCCTTTTGTAGCAGATACTGAGATTATTAATAGAAAAATAAATTTAGAAAAATTATAGGTTTTTAACATCTATGTCTTTTAACCATGTATTTATATTCTCAACAACTTTTTCTAAGCATCCATCTTCAAAAGGGAGATTTAACTTCGCTAATTCAACAAGCTTTGTAAAAGGTAAACTTCCACCAGCTTCACATAAGCGTATGTAATCTTTCCAAGCCTTATCTTGGTTAGTTTGACTTTTTGACCAAAATTGGAAAGCACATGTTTGTGCAAGAGTATAATCTATATAGTAGAATGGCATTTGATAAATATGGAGCTGCCCTTGCCATATTCCTCCACTCTTAGGATATTCTAAATTATCATAATCTCTTCCAGGTAGATAAATAGATTCTAAGAAAGACCACTTATCGTTTCTTTCTTTTGGAGTAGCCTCAGGGTTTTCATAAACCCAGTGTTGAAAATGATCAACACATGCACCATAAGGTAAAAATGCTAAACTTCCTACAATGTGTTTATATTTAAATCTTTCAGTGTCTTCTTTAAAAAAACCATTCATCCATGGCCATGTAAAAAACTCCATACTCATGGAGTGAATCTCTGCAGATTCCATTGTGGGCCATAAATATTTTACTAATGGTTGTTTCCTGCTAGAATAATTCTGGAATGCATGACCTGCTTCATGAGTCAGCACTGTTATATCATGGTCTGTACCATTGAAGTTTGAAAAAATATATGGTCTATCATATTTAGGAAACGATGTACAAAATCCTCCAGGTCTTTTCCCCTCCCTATTCACTAAATCCATTAATTCGTCTTTGACTAATATATCAAAGAATTCTCCCGTTTCTTTTGATAACTCATGATACATTTCCTGAGCAATTTTAACTAACTCTTCTGGAGTTCCTTTTGGAGTTGGATCTCCATTTTTAAAATTAATACCATCATAAAAATAAAGTTTTTCTAAGCCAAGTATTTCTTTTTTCTTTTTTTCTAACTCATTGACAAGCGGAACAACATGCTTTATAATTTGTTTCCTGAAATTAGAGACCTCTTTGGGACCATAATCAGTACGGCCCATTCTATTATATCCAAGTTCAATAAAGTTTTCATAACCCAATTCTTTTGCAATTTTATGACGCAGTTTTACCAATTGATCATAAATAGTATCGAATTGCTCAGAGTTTTCTTCAAACCATTTAAATCTAGCTTCATAGGAAGTTTTTCTAATATTTCGATCACTATTAGAATGAAAAGGACCTAAACCGGCTAGATTATAGTCAGTTCCGTTAAATTTAATTTTTGCACCTGCCGTAAGTTGAGTATATTGGTTACAAAGCTTAATTTCTTGATCAAGAAGATTTTTTATTTTTGGATCAAAAGTCTTGAGATCTACTTCTATAGATTTAAGAAATGTACTTCCCCATTTTTCTTGTAATTCTTTTTTAAAAGGTGAATTATTTATTTCTCGATCAATTGAGTTAAATATTTCCTGCATGTCAGAGCTAATTGAATCATAATACTCTTTTTCTTTTAACGCATTTTCATCATTAATATTTTTACTAAAGTTTAAACTCGATATTGAATCATACGTTTGATATTCACGGTTTAATTCTTCAGCTTCTTTTAATAAATTTATTTGATCATTAGAGTTCTTAGCATTTTTAAAATTAATTAACCAAATATCACAAAACCTTCTTTTCTCTGATACATCAATTCGTTCGTAATGCATGTCGCTATATTTCATATTTTCCTCTAACTAATCTTTTTTGAAGCTAATCTTTCTTTTTTTCTTTCATCTCTACCAATAGGGTCCGGTTGAGGAATTGCCCTTAATAACTCTTTTGTATATTCATGTTGTGGGGATACAAAAATATCTTCAGTCTCATTAATTTCAACTAGCTCTCCAGCATACATCACCCCGACTCTATTGGAAATATGCTTCACAACAGATAAATCGTGAGCGATAAAGATAATAGATAAATTCAATTCTTCTTGAAGATCCATCATTAAGTTAATTATTTGAGCTTGAATAGAGACATCTAATGCAGATACAGATTCATCTGCGATAATTACCTCGGGATCGGTTGCAAGTGCTCGAGCTATCGCAATTCTCTGCCTCTGGCCTCCTGAAAATTCATGTGGATATCGATTTGACTGTTCAATCGAAAGTCCTACTTTATCCAGTAGCCATTCCACCTTTTCTTTTTTTTGACTTTTTGACAAATCAGTGTTTATATCAAGAGGCTCTTGGATTATATCTTTAACCAACATTCTTGGATTAAGTGAAGAATAGGGATCTTGAAAGATCATTTGGATATGCTTTCTAAAAGGTTTTATTTCAGTTCTTGAAAGACCTAATAATTCTATTTCATCTGTCGAAACGGATAGAGATACTTTACCTGATATTTTGACTTCAGGTGCGGTTAGCTTTAGAACATTAAGGATTGCATTCCCAAGTGTCGACTTTCCAGAGCCAGATTCACCCACTATTCCTAGAGTTTCGCCTTTAAATAAATCAAAACTGACATTATTAACAGCATGAACAGATCCAACTTTTCTTTGAAGAAGTCCTCCAAAAAAAGGAAAATTAACAGATAATTTTCTTATTTTTAAAATAGATTCTTTTTTAGGCTTCATTTATTAACTTTTCATTTATTCTGACAAAATGCCCCTTCTCAACTTCAATCAATTTTGGTTCAATTCTTGTTCCAGCACAAGCACATTCGTGAGGTTCAAACCTAGAGCATAATTTACATTCATCACCTAAATCTAAAATAGATGGTACCATTCCTTTTAATGTTTTTAATCTTTTTGAACTAACATTCATTTTTGGAATGGATTCCATGAGTGCTTTTGTATAAGGATGCATGGGATTTTTAAATAATTCTTGAACTGTTGCAACTTCGTGAATTACTCCACCATACATTACAACCACCCTATCACACGTTTCCGCAATAACAGCAAGATCATGAGTTATTAATAATATAGCAGCATCTTTTCTTTTATCTTTTAAATCCATCATGAGATCTAAAATTTGAGCTTGTATAGTAACATCGAGCGCTGTGGTTGGCTCATCAGCAATAAGGAGCGCAGGGTTACATTGAAGAGACATTGCAATCATTATTCTCTGTCTCATTCCACCCGAAAACTCATGAGGATAGTTAAAAATTCTTCTTTCTGGTTCTGGTATTCCAACAGCTTTCAACATTTCAATACTTTTATCAGTTGCTTCCTCTGCCGTTAAACCTTCATGTTTAATCAAGATTTCATTCATTTGGGTTTGAATTCTCAAAACAGGGTTAAGCGATGTCATAGGCTCTTGAAAGATCATAGAGATATGCTTCCCTCTGTACTTGGACATTTCATCATAACTTAATTCAAGTAAGTTTTTTCCGTCGTATAAAACTTCACCACTAACAATTTCGCCAGGAGGATTTGGGATTAATCGGTTAATTGATAATGAAGTAACAGATTTACCAGAGCCTGATTCACCAACAATTCCAAGAACCTCATTTTTATAAATATCAAAAGATATATCGTTTACAGCTTTTACTGTTCCAGCCTCAGTATAAAAATAGGTTTTTAAATTTTTTATTTCGAAGAGTTTATTTTTGCTCATCTCAATCTCGAATAAACTTTAGGATCAAAAGCTTCACGAACGCCCTCTCCAATAAATACAATTGATAATAAAGTTAAAAATTGTGCAGCAACGGGCGAAAATACCATCCACCATTTACTAATATTTTGAAGACCAACATCTAGCATCTGTCCCCATGATGGCGTGGGCGGTGCTAAACCAAATCCAAGATAATCAAGCCCAACTAAAGCTGAAATTCCAGCCACAACGGAAAAAGGGAAATAAGTGATTATTGGTACCAATGAGTTTGGTAAAATGTGTTTAAACATTACTTTAAAATCAGACTGCCCCATACTCAAGGCTGCCGCGACATAATCTTTTGATTTCTCTCTGTAAAACTCAGCTCGCATCAGATAAGTCATACTTATCCAATTGACGAGGGTATAAATACCTATTAAAAGAAAAAAAGATGGCTTTATGATAGAGGATATTATAATGATTACAAATAGCATCGGTAAGCTAGACCAAATTTCAATAATCCTCTGAAAAAATAAATCAAATTTTCCTCCATAATACCCCATGCACCCACCAATTAATATTCCAAATAAATAATTAAGTACAGTTAGAATCAGAGCAAAAGAAATAGAAATATTAAAAGCATAGCAAAGTCGTGAGAAAACGTCCCTTCCCGTATTATCAGTTCCTAGCCAGTGTTTTGAGGATGGAGATTCATACATTTTATTTCCATCAGAGGTAATGTCTTCATAAGGAGAGTATGGATAGGGAGGTAATATTAACCAATTACTTGATTCACTTTCCTTAAAGCTCTTTTTTAAGGGCCTATATTTTGCTTCACCAGGAACAACCTGGCCAAAGGTCTTACCTGGAATATATCCAGTTAGAATAGGAAAATAATAATTATCATTGTACTTAACAATAATTGCCTTATTATTTATCAAAACAGGTAACAAAAAAGAAAGAATATATAGAGATGATAAAATAATTAAAGAGTAATAACCTCTTTTTAAGGATTTAAACTTCTTCCAGCGTTTTTGTAAAATTGACGTATTTTGTGAGTTTTCAATCATAAAGAATATTATTTAAATCTTATTCTTGGATCTACCAAGGCTAATGCTAAATCAGAGATTATATTTCCAATTAATCTAATAATGACAACAATTACTAAAAAGCCGAGCGTGATGGGATAATCTCTGGATAGTATAGCTTCGTATGCGAGTCTTCCAAAGCCATCAATGTTAAACATACGTTCAATAAAGTATGATCCTGCAATGACAACCCCCAATATATGTCCAATTCCAGAGGCAATTGGTATAAGGCTGTTCCTCATTGCATGTAACCAAATAACTCGCTTCTCACTTAAACCTTTAGCAAAAGCTGTTCTTATGTAGTCCTGGCTTAAGTTTTCCATAAGACTATTTTTCATTAAAACAGTCATAGTTGCAAAGCTACCTATCGTCCAAGCAATAATAGGAAGGATCATATGATAAACTTGATCCACAATTTTTTTAAAAGGTGTTAAGGTATCCCAAATTTCAGAAGGACTTCTAAAACCACCTAATGGAAATACATCAAAGAAACTTCCACCTCCAAACAAGACAAGCAAAACTCCACCTAAAGCCCATCCCGGAATCGAATATGCGATAAATATTGCAACACTTGATCCAAAATCAAATACAGAACCATGATTAAGCGCTTTTTTGATTCCCAGAGGAATACAAATTAGATATGAAATAAGAATTCCAGTCAAACCAAAAAATAAAGAAATTTTAAAACGTGGTTTCATTACCTCTGTTACTGGTTGTAAATAAGTATAAGATTTACCGAGATTACCTGTCAATATACCTGAAAACTCTTTTTGAAAGATAACAGACTTCAAGTTTCCTATATCATCTATTTCATCTATTTTAGCATGCCATGTTGATTTTTTATTAGAAATTTTCTCTTTTACTTCTAGTTTATTGTTTTCCGCTACAAGAACATCTACTTTCCAAACTTTACCGTCCTTTTTACCAACTCGCTTTTCAAATGAACTTTTATTGGAAGGAATAGTAAAATCTCTATGTTTTATTTCGCGTGGCCATACACCTAGCCAAATTAAATACCTTTGATAAATAGGTTTATCAAAACCATAAAACCGTTCTAACTCTTTCATTGCTTCTGGCGGTAAGGACATACCTGCGCTCGTCATTGAGGATGCAGCTCCACCCCCACCTTCTGTCCCCATCGAACCACCCATTTGCATTTGGAGCATGATTTGTTCGATAGGCCCACCTGGTGCCATCTGTAGGATTATAAAAACTAATATTGTGGACCCCAAAAATGTTGGGATCATTAAGAGTAATCTTCTAAAAAAGTATGTTGCCACCGAGATGTTTTTTGTTAGTTATTTTTAATTAAATAATCAGGCCAATATTTCATGTCGATTGGTACCTTTGATAATTCTTTACTATTCTCCATAGCATTGCTTAGTTGTTCGACCTTTTGATCATCAATCCACCAATAATAAAAAGCATCCCAGTATTCTCCAACATAACGAGATAGCATCCAGTTAGGAAAACTAAATTTATCCCACCACATCATTCTAGAATAATTCCTAGCAATACTAAAAGCTATCGGGTGAACCTCTCCAAAAATCCCATCGATTTCTTGTATAATTTCAATTCTTCTTTTCTGGTCAAAACAAATATCATATTCATCCAAGAGGTCGTCAACCCTATCACTTTTAAAACCCCAGACATTATTATTATCATTTTGATCAGCTAGCTCTGATCGCAGCGAACCTTCAGGATTTGGAAAAATCAATCCAGAATATGCCAATACACATATATTAAAATTTCGAGCGTTGACATTTTTAATCATTGTATTGTAGTCCATAAATTTTATTTGCATGTCAATGCCATATTCTTTCATCATTTGTTGTACTGGTGTTACCATATAAGCACTAGTTTTTTGAATCGCTATTTCAAATGAAAGTATTCTTCCAGTTTCTTTCTGTACTAACCAACCGTCATCGTTTCTTTCTGTATAACCGGATGCTTTCAATAATTGGATTGCTTTTTCGGGGTTATATTCAAAAGGATTATTGGTGGGATTTTCATAAACCGTTCCAGAATATAAAGAATTCATCATTCCATATTCATTATAATACATTTCTTTATTCATTTTTTCCCTATCATAAAGATAGCAGAAAGCATATCGTATATTTTTATCATCAAAAGGCCATTTTCTCATATTAAAATAATAGCCTGAAGTTCCAGCTGGTTTTTCTGAAAATATTCTTTGCTTTTTCATCCAACCTTTTTGCGTTGCTTCAAAATCTGTTTCTTCAATCCAACGCCTAGATCTATTTACATTGAATAAATCTTGCTCACCTTTCTTAAATTTTTCATACTGAAGCGCATCGTTATCTTTCACAGCAGAAACTTTAATCTTGTCAAAATTATATTTATATCTATTGAATGGACTTTCAGAAGCCCAATAATCAGTCCTTCTGTCAAAGGAGTATGACTCCTGATTCTTAATGTTTTTTTCATTAATAATATATGGTCCCGTTCCTGGAATAACAGAGAAAGCATATTCCTCGAGGAATGCCGTTCCGTCTAAATCTTTTAATACATGGTTTGGATGAAGAGGCATTGATGCAAAATATAAGAAATTCCTCCAACTAATTGAATTAGCTCTTACTGATACAATGTACTTTGATTCGGCTATAGGTCTTTCAAATTTACCATATGTCATCTGCTCAGAAGGTGAGAGTATCGTTTCATCCATCCTCAAATCCCAAGTTGCGATAACATCATCAGCGGTAACAGGGTTTCCATCCCACCATCTTGCATCTGGATTAATTCGAAATTTAAAGTGCCTTTTATCGTCAGAGATAAACCAATGTGATGCAAGGCTAGGGATGAAATCTAGCGTTATAGGATGCTGAGAAAGCAATCCCTCATAGCACAGAGCTGAAATTGTTCTGGAATTAAGGACTTGGCTTGAGTTTTGTCCAATAATTCTCATCGTTCTTGGGAAAAGTGAATGAATATAGTTAAGAGTACCACCTTTTTTTGCATTGGGATCTCCAAAATAGGTTTTATCTACAACCTCGCTCCATCCATAGGTAGTATACCCCAGTTCGGAATATATTTTTTCAAAACCATAACCGCCTAATTCTGCAGGCACGTCTAAATCCTTCTTGAAAATTTCTTTACTTTGAGATTTTATTTTTTTTGAAGATTTATCGTTTCCCCCGCAACCAAGAATGAAGGCTAATATTAAAAAGGTACTAATTGTGTTTTTAGTCATTTTTCCTCGAAAAAGGTTTATAGGTTTTTAAAATAAAGGTTGAAATATAAAATAAATTAATATGACAAATGGTGATAAAATTTTTATTCACCAGGCTTTGTTGCAATAACTTGGCCGACAAAGTAATAAGCAAAAGAAACAAAAACACACATCGCGTGCGTAGAAGACCATGATTGCATTTTTTTCGCCTTTTCATAATCTCTTTGCCAATCATTATATATCATTCTATCAATTTTTTCTTTACCTCCTAATCTTTCACAGTCTTCCACTAATTTTTTAAATTTTCTAAGATCTTTAATAGGAATAGCTTTTATTCCTTTTTCTTCAGCTAAAAGGATTAAAGGGTCTTCGCATGGTGTTGGTTCAGCCGAATTGTTTTTTTGACTGTAAATAAAGTTAAAGAGAAATAGTACTAAAAGAAATTTTCTCATCTAATCCCGTAAACAAATTTCAATGAGAATACAGGCAAATCATCTATTTTCATTTTAGGGCCATTTACTTTTTGTCTTTGTACTCGCCAGCTTTTTTCATTATAAAAATTATTCATAAATCCACCTTTGATATCGATTGCCATTCTTGATGACAAATAATATCTTAAACCTAGCATACTTGAATAACCAAGCCAATCATTCAACATGGCATCGGTTGCCCCCATATCATTTAGTTGGGTACTATTACCGCCAAAGCTAGTGATAACATAATCCCAGTCTTCTTCTTTATCTCCTGGAGTAGTATCAATTTCAATTCTGCCTCTTCCCCATATTGGCGCCAATGTAAAATTCATCTCAATTTTTGGCTTCCATCTAAAGTATGTTTCAATTGGAAACATTCTATATTTGATAGAACGAGTGTATGCAGCTTCCGAATTGACAAGTAATACGTTTTTCCCAATTTCAAATGAAGTAAACGAATTATAGCCTATTCTTGCATTATTGAAAAACTCATAGTAAACACCCCAATTAATCAACATATTGCGGTTAAATAGACTTTTTGTCGGAAATTGAACAGATTCATTTTGGTCAAATCCTGTTAGAGTCGGTTCATAAAAACCCATACCAAAGTCAACGCTTAGTCTTGGTTGAGCACTTGTAAATGATCCAAATGCTATAGACCACATTATTATAAATACTTGAATTTGACTCTTCATTATCAGGTGGTAATTTAGGACCTATGAAACAAAACTGGTGCATAATCCTTTTATCTTTTTCTGTATTGTTTAGTGAAAATAAAAACTTAGATGTAAATCACATGTTTGTCCAATACAATGGATTAACAACTAAATGTATTATTGATTCCATGGATAATGATTTGCTCTATTTTGTTCCAGAAGATTCAGTTGATCAAAAAACAATAAGTCTTAAAGAAGTCTACTATGCTTATAATGATTTTAATCGAGTATTTTATTATAGTTGGAGCTTTAACGAGAACCTAAATAGAATACAAAATACAACAGGAAAAATTTATACGATTACAGGAGAAACAATAACTTACATTGATATTCAGTTTAACAAAGATATGATAAACCCTGAGGTCTTTATTAAAATGAATGCAAATAAATCAATCTATATTGATATGTTATCCATTGAACGTGTCGAAACAGATTTCTCAATTCTGAAGCATTCAGTTAAAAGAGGATTCCATTATTCGTATTATCCATTTTTAATTTTGACTTCATTAGATTTATTTTTGAAGTGGGACTCCAAGAGAAGATATGTGCCTCAAATTTGGGATAATTATAATGACTTGTTTCCTGGAATTGCAACAATTGGCTTACAAAAAACTGGAGTAACCTACCAATCTTTCACCTCCATTATCCCATCTTCAGTGATTGTTTCGATGTTATATGACTACAAAAAAGAAAAAAATATTTTTTATTTTACCCCACTTTTAAAACAGAAAAAATTTGATAGAGCAATGAAGATATTTTCATTTAAGCGAATGTTTAAAGAGTCTTATGAAAAGCTAATATATAAAATTAAAAAATAGGCCATACAAAAACGACCAAGATTAAGTAATGTATGAAAATTTTAGTAACTTCATGA
>MDSY01035662.1_pt1 | contig 12787 bp, 5 predicted proteins | sample 811131 | NCBI WGS metagenome assembly MDSY01 (sample SAMN05326643, study PRJNA326480) | marine metagenome | isolation source: seawater | place: Atlantic Ocean: South West | collected 2010
CCCCCCCCTGGGTTCCCCCCCGGGCGAATTGTCCCACGACTACGCCGCGGACCTTCAGATGATCCAGGATGCGCGGGAACGCATCGCCCCTTATGCGAAGAAAACTCCTTGCATGAGATCAAGCACCCTGGATGCGATGATGAAGCCCGCTATGGATGCCGACCTGGAGGAGGGTTCAACCGATACTAAGTTGAAGCTGTTCTTCAAGTGCGAGACGTTCCAGAAGGGCGGGGCGTTCAAGTTCAGGGGCGCCATCAACGCGGTGCTTCAGCTGCGGGACTGCGACAACGGGGTGGTGACGCATTCATCAGGAAATCATGCCGCCGCGTTGGCGCTCGCGGCGAAGACGCTTGACATTCCCGCGTATATCGTGGTACCGGACGGGGCGCCGCAGTGCAAGCTTGACGCGATCGAGACGTACGGCGGCCGTGTTACGCGATGCGCCCCCACGGTCGAGGCTCGAGAAGCGGCGTGTGCCAAAATCCAAAGCGAAACAAACGCGTCGTTGCTTCCGCCGTACAACCACCCCGACGTCATCGCCGGCCAAGGCACAATCGGGTTGGAGTTTCTGGAACAGGTTCCTGACTTGGATTGCGTCGTAGTGCCGGTGTCCGGGGGGGGCATGATTAGCGGCATTGCGCTCGCCGTGAAAGCGTTGAACCCTAAGTGTCTGGTCATTGCCGCCGAGCCGGGCGGCTCGATGGGAAACAGAGCGGATTGTCATGAGAGCAAGCTGAGGAACGAATTGGTATCAAACTTTCCGCCGCCCGACACGATCGCGGACGGTTTGCGGGCTAAATTGGGCTCATTAACCTGGCCTGTTGTTCGGGACTTGGTGGACCATGTCGTGGTGGTCAGTGACCGGGATATTGTTGAAGCCATGAAGTTGATCTATGAGAGAATGAAATTAGTGGTGGAACCGTCGGGCGCGGCGGGTTTAGCGGCGGCGTTGAGTCCGGAATTCGCGACGTTCAACGCGAAAAACGCTCAGTGGGGCAAAACCGTTCGGTGCGAAAAAATAGGCATAGTGCTCTGCGGAGGGAACGTAGACCTGGACGTGCTGTGGAAAGCGTACGGGCTGTAGGTTAGGGGGGAGTTGTAAGAGTAGTTAGGCAGGTAGAGGGTAGAGTACATGTAATAGTAATATTACAAACAACCCGACTTCAATAGTTATTTATGCTTTGCAATCGTTGCGGCTCGCTTTGTGGAACGGGCGCGGTACGGTCTAGATCGCCGTTCGAGGAGTGTAAACCGGAAGACCCTGGCTTTTCCGGTATGTCAAGCTCTGCTATTTCACTCTCCGACAAAACCGACCGATCGGGCCAACTAAAAGGCCACGACCTCCACCGCGACTGGCACGCCCGACACGCCCACGTAGGGTTGCCTTCCACTAAATAATCACCGCCGAGTAACACCGTACCAGCCCGCATCGCCGTCACTAACGCAGGGCTCGGGAACCCGTACACCATAGGTGTCACTTTCGCGGTCAAACACTCGGGGCAGGTAAGGTGCAAATCGCGAACGTGCCTCGCGCGGTATTCATCATGGTAGTTTATTATTTGTGGAAGGACTTCTTGTACTTCTTCTTGCGGAGGTACTTCTGGAGCAGGCAATCCACTGCTCCCGTCGTAGCCTTCGCCGCCTATAGCATGCACAGGTGTGTCATCGAAACACGGGACAACCGCGGAGGTTGTCGCATTATTATTTCCATTTTCTCTTCTTGTCATAGCCCGGCGCTCCAAACTCTCCGCCGCGTTCGCGCCCCACCGGTTTACGAACTGCGCCCTCCACACCGTGTTTGACCCCGCGGCTTCTCGTGTGCAAGGGTTTACTCTTGCGATTCGCACCGCGTCCGCTAGGGAAACACGAGCTAAAATCGTTTCCCACGCCAGGGGGGGCAAGGAAGGGACGTTACCAGTGGAAGACGTTTCATTCATTTCGGAAGACGCATTTTTTGACTTCACAATTCCACCCTTTTGATCCCTCCCTAAAGGCTTGGGTTCGAAGTCCCGTCGGCTCCTGCCTGTGGTGGTGGGGATCACCACGGTGGTGACGGCTTCCCGGAAGTACCCGTTCGCGGACCAGTGGAGCTTGCCTCGCGCGGCGCGTAAATGCGCGCGGAGACACTCCTGGTCCGCGAACGGCCCGACCTTTTTTCTTAAAGTTCGTAGCAAGAATGCCTCATTCTCCAAGGGCGTCGCTGCGTCCCTGGACTGTGCCCTGGCCAGCGCGCTGGCACCCCACAAATTGCGCTCCTCGTCCAGCGGGCTGCAGGATGCGTCCGGAACCGCGGGGGCGTCGTCGCCCAAGCGCGCCGCCCGCATCACGCGCGCGCGACCAAGCTCTGGCGAGTCAAAAATCATGATGACGAGGACGAAGTCACTGACAAACCCGCCAAGTCAAAAAGTAACAAGGGGCGGCGCACGCGTTCACTTCCGAAGTCGCGACGCACGCTTTTGTGATGTCCGCGCATGCATTCGCCTCCGTGACATTCGCCAGTCCCCGTGTGGCTGCGCGATCGCGCACCCGGGGCTCCGCGAAACCCACGAGACTTGCCGCAGCTGCTGATGGGTCTGCATCGGAATCTGGATTCACCGATGCGAGCGTGATCGCGAACAACGCCGCGAGTTTAGACGGCAAGCTAAGAACGTTAGTTGTCGGCGTGGAGGACAGCCAAGGCGACGAAAGGTTAAACCACCGGAACCCCACTTCAGGAACGTTGTTCAAGCACAAGCGGTGGCTGGACGAGTACACCGTGCCTGGGCAAGAAGTCACGCTGGTTGATTTGGATTCGGGCAAGAAGTGCACGTGCCCGATTTCGGTGAGCCCATACCGAGCACGCGCGACTGCTCCGAACACCGACGTCTCGGTCGTGGAATTCTTACTGGACACTGACTCCGACGATGGCGACGAGAACTTCTTTGCCAAGGCGCAGCCGCCGAACCGGCTGGTGGTCAGTGCTGTGACGGGCGTTGGCTTCGAGAACCCGATGTTCCCGCTGGATTTCAATTTAAAAGCGGCGGTAGATAATAAACACGCTATTGTTTTGATTGCTGGAGGTGCTAGGGGTATAGGCCCCATGAGATCAACCCTAGAGTGGCCTATCGTCGCTAGTCACGCGGACAAGTACCCCGTGACCCTGTTCTACCTCCACGCGGGCGCGAAGGAGAGCAACGGGAAATCCGCCGCATTCGTCGCCGAGTGGGACGAGTGGCGGGGCGGCGGCGTCGCGGTGGTGCCCCTGTTCGGCGACGACAAGAATAGTAATGTGTTTGCTGTGCAGAGCTCTATCGCTGGAGGGGCGCCTGTTGAGTGTGGCGGCAAGGGCCGTAAAGTCTTAGGCAATGACTCAACAAACGTCACCGTGCTGATGGCGGGCTTAACCCGGGACGAAACCAAAGCCATGATCGCCGTGTTCTCCGATACGCACGGCGTTCCCAAATCAAACATCCTCGCGCTGCCAGACAAAAGGGGAGTCAAGAAGTAGTAGAAGGGTTTTAGGGTTTGATATACATTGGATGTACGCATGTTAAAGCAATGACGTTATCCACTTCCTTTTGTTTCCAGGCTACCAGCACTGCTCTCGGCCAACACGAGTTTTTCCCACATGCCCCTCAGCAAGTGTTCGCGTTCCTCGAGTGTTTTTTCTTTCAAGTGCTCGTACGCTTTGCGCCACGAAATATGCTCAGACGCGTGTGTTTCTTTGCTTTTTAGACTATTTGATCCTACGATGTCACCCTCCCCATCGCTTCCGTACCGGTGGTGCCCCCAGCTCCGAGGCAGGGTCAAGTCGTGTCTCTCCGCGCGTTTCGCGAGCGATTGCTTCACAACGTGTATCACACCCTTGTTCTTTTCTTCTCCAAACCGATCGATGTACGGGCCGTACACAGGTCTGCCCACCGCCAGTAACACGCACCCGATTATTATACTCACGATCGCCCTTCGGGATTGGCGTGTGCCCCGGTCGTGCGCCTCCCGTGAACGGGGCGAACGAAGGGAAGAGCACGTTGGTAACGTGTGTTGAGATGTGCTCGCATTTCCCGATCCCCGGTCCTCATCCTCGTGGGTCCACCCCCGACCCCTGCCGCCCACGCGTTTCATCGCACACCCTGGTACGAAGACGCGACGCCAGCCACGGTCAGGTGAAGGGTAGGGTAACCCCCAAACGTCGGCAACCCCGAGGTCACGCGCGTGGAGGAGTGCCAGCGAAGGACAAGTTTCGGAGAAGAGAAAAAGATAGTTTCGAAGTTTTTGGACGATTAAAACTTACTACCGCTCAGTTGTTATCGTCGTCGTACGCCGCTCTGAGCGCGACGTACCGCCCACCTGTTTTCATGAGCTCGTCGTGCGTCCCCTCCTCCACCACTCGCGCGCCAGCCCCGTCGTTTTCCAAAATGCAAATCTTGTCCGCGTTGCGAATCGTCGACAGCCGGTGCGCAATGACGATTGTGGTTCGCTTCTTGTGCACAAAGGAACTCGAGGAATCAAATGAACCCTTTGATGAACTCAACAACCCGTCCAGTGCAGCTTGCACGAGCTTTTCACTCTCGTTATCCAGCGCGCTGGTGGCTTCATCCAGTAATAGAATATCGGGGTTGCCGATGATCGCTCTGGCGATCGCGATTCGTTGTTTCTGACCGCCCGACACCAAGCCTCCACCGACCCCGACTTCGCTGTCGTATCCGGAGTCCATCTGCGAAATGAAATCGTGCGCGTTTGCAATTTTAGCCGCTTCGATGACTTCCGCTCTTGTAGCGTCCGTAACCCCGCCTTTTCCCGCAGCGATGTTATCGTGCACGGACCCAGAGAATAGCGTGGGTTCCTGTTCCACCAGTCCGATCCGTGAACGTAACCATAACGGGTCCAACAGCTTGATATCCACGCCGTCGAAAGATATGACGCCGCTGTCGGATTTTTTGTCAGAAACGACGTCGATGGAACTGAGTTCTTCCGCGTCTTTCTTCCCCACGCTCGCGGATGAAATCTTGGCCAACTTCTTCGTCTTTTCAAGCGCGATAGCTTCACGCAGCTCCTCGGGCGTGACCGGGTCGTAGAACCGCTCCACAAGCTGCACCGCGGTTGATTTACCGCTCCCGCTCTGTCCGATGAGCGCGACGGTCTGCCCGGGCTCGATTGTCAAGTTCAGACGATTCAAAACGGCGCTCTCCGGCCGCTGAGGGTACGAGAATTTGACGTTCTCAAACATTACCTTTCCTGTGAAGTTTTCGATGATTTGACCCTTGCCTGATGATACGGCTTCCGAGTTCGTCATCGGCACATGCCGCACTTCCATTCCTTTGTCCACCAGCCCTGGCTTGTCATCCATAAACGGCTTGGCGTCAATCAAAGGCACTCGGTCGATGAGTTCGAAAATCCGCGACGCGGCGGTTTGAGCGGACGCGGCGTCGCCCGCGAACGCCGCGGCTTGCCCCGCGCCCGCGGCGCAAAACCCTAGCGCCCACAGCGCCTTCATGAAGTCATAAAAGTCGAGTTCGCCTTGCGAAATCAACTCAGCGCCCCACCAGAACGCAAAGGCGTAAAACAGCATGGTCATGGATTGCGCTAACCCAAACGCGGCGGCGCCTCTCAGGGCTTTGTTTCTTTCTTCAGTTTTGGGCGCGCTGAGCAACGCGTCGTACGCGGCGAACATCCTGTTTTCCAACCCGAACGCCTTCACCTCTCGTATCATGGACGCTGTTTCACCGACGTGCGCTGCGGATGCGCCCATTGATTCGCTTACCGCGGCATCACCCGACGCCAAGTTCTCCATGTTGATCATCTCGCCGACGCTTAGGATTGGTACGGCGGCTAACAACACGAGGCCGTACTTCCAGCTCGCCTCCATGGCGATTGACAGGCCAAAGCACAGGGAGCCGAAGGTCTGGACGGCGGAGCCGAGGGACTGACCGGTAGCGGCGCGCACTAAACTAGTGTCCGTGCGTAGGTTGCTGGTCAGCGTGCCGACGGAGTTCACGGGGTCGTCGAAGAAGCTGGTGTCTTGCCGGAGAATGGAGCGGAACAAGTGCACACGCAACCGGGTGGTGAGCCGCTCGCCCACGACGGCGAACACGCCGCCCTGCACGCCCGCGAACATCCAGCTCGCGCCTGAAATCCCGATGAAAATCAACCCGAAAGTCAAAGCGCCTTCCATGATGTACTCCGTGTCCATGGAATAAAACAGCGATAACATCTCCGCAAACACGAACGCAATTGAGGGAAAAATACACCCGTTCGCCAAAGCGACAAACGCTCCGAAAATCAAAATCTTGTTCTCCGGTTGGCTATACGCCCAAATGCGCTTGCTGTTGACTTTGGGAGTCTTTTCTTCGTCTTCTTTTTTATCGGATTTCTTGTGCTTCTTCTTCTCGTCATCATCATCGCTAATACCAGCGACGGCTTTCGACAGCGCCGTTAAGTCAACCTTACTACTACTCGCGCTCCCAGCTCCGAGCTTTGAAAGTTTCGCGGAGGAGGCGTTTTTCGATCCGCCGCCGCCCAGCCCGACGAGCGCTTTGTACCGCCCGTTCGGTTTTTGCATCAACACGTCGTGCGTGCCTTCTTCCAGCACCATGGAGCCTTCCGCTGAGCCGCCACCGGCCATCCCGCCCGCGGCATCTTGGCTACCAAGCACAACGATCTTGTCCGCCCCCCGTACCGTGGTGAGCCGGTGCGCGATGACAATCGTGGTTCGCTTTGAAGTTTCAACTAAAGAGTCCAAAGCGTCTTGCACCAGGCGTTCATTTTCCGTGTCAAGCGCAGACGTGGCTTCGTCTAGGATCAGTATGGGCGGGTTCCGCAACGCTGCTCGTGCGATCGCAATCCTTTGCTTTTGGCCTCCTGAGAGTTTGGCGTTCTTGCCCCCAACAATAGTGTCATACCCGTCTGGGAGGGATTGGATGAAATCGTGTGCCATGGCAGCGTGCGCAGCAGCGACGATGGATTCGAGAGTGGCAGATGAGGAATCCGATGAAGAACCTGGCATCCCTGCCTCGATGTTCTCCCGGATCGTGGCTTGGAACAGAAGGGGTTCTTGTGACACGACGCCGATCGCCGATCGCAGTTGCGTGATTTTTAAAGTCGAGATATCCACGCCGTCCAACTTAATACTTCCACTAGTGGGGTCGTAAAAGCGTTCCAACAGTCGGCCTATGGTTGATTTGCCGCACCCGGATTCGCCCACCAGGGCGACGGTAGCGCCGGCTGGAATTGTAAGGGATAGGGATTTAAAAATAGGTTTCACGCCGTAGGAAAAGGAGACGTTTTCAAAGGAAATCGCGCCTTGAACGGAACTCGAAACCAACTCGGTTCCCTTTGGGGATCGAGCATCAGCACCTTGGCCCCCAATCGGCGCACGGTCAATCACCGCGTGCAGCTTGAACGCAGCTACACGGGCTTTGACGATACTCTCAATACTTGCACCAGCCGCGCCGAACATGAACCCCCCGAACAGCACGGAGAAGAACACCATAATGACGGTACCGCCGCTAGTGCACGGCGACGAGCCGGCGTTCAGGGAACCGATACTACCCACGCGGTACCCGCACCCGCAGTTCGGGTTTGTCAACGGAGTCTCTAACAAAGCGTAATCGAGAGAACAGGCGCATGTGAGGTACGCGTCGCCTGTGTATTGCTTCCCTGTTTTGGAGTCATAGCAGAACGCCAGTGATTGATTGGCGTGCGCGCCCCAGGTCGCGTCGAGCGGGTTCGTCAAATTAACAGGCGGGGGGTAGTCCTTCATGGCTTGGTCCGTTGAATCAGCAATCAAGTACGCCCCGAACCACAGCCCGAATGCGTACATGAAGAACATCGAGCCGAACAAACCGCCGTTGGCGAATGAAATCCTCCACTGGTTCTTCGTGGCGTGCGTCTCGGCTTCGCCTAGGTGCGACTCGTAACGAGAAGCGGCGGAGGCTTGGGAGTTCAACGCAGATACTACTCTAGCAGCTCCAATGGATTCTGTCGCGATCGCGCCAGCTTTTTCATAAGCGGGGTTGGCTTGCTGAAGCCGCGTAGTGGCTTTAATAAGGAACCAGGTGGCTAGCGCAAGTAGCGGAACGCCGGCGAGGATGACCAGCGAGAGTTTCCACGAAAAATAGAAACCCACGCCGATCCCTCCGACCCCAGTGAACACCGCTTGTACGAACTCGCCCAACTTCTTCGCCGTGCCGTTTTGAAGCTCCTGGCACCGCTCGGATGTCGCGGCGGCGAGCTCGCCTGCTCTGGCGTCGTCGAAGAATTTGACGTCCTGCGCCATTAGGGCCTTGACGTACTCTCGTCTTGTGTTGTTCGCGCCCCTCACGGCGGCCCAGCTCACGAGCCCGAAGCCCAGGAACAGGGAGACGCCGAGGACGCACGCTACGCCAATCATAAACATTACCGCATTTTTTGTCGTCTCCGCGACGTTCGCGAGTGAGGCGGTGGAATCGAGCAGCTCGCCGAACGCGATGTTGATGCATGGGAAGGATGCACCGCCGATGGCGCAGCACAATAAGCCGAACCCAAGCATCAGTTGCTCCGTAGGGCCGTAGAACCGGAACAGCTTGGAAAACGGAACCATCGGGGATGAGATTTCGGCGGATGATTTCTCATCGCTCGCATTCTTCTCCTCGGAGGAGTCGACTGCGATGTCCTTGACGGACACCGCGACCGTCGCATCGGAACTCATGACAACGTCAATGCGTTGGCGTGACAACGTCGACGGGCGGCGCGCGCGTGAAGAGTGGCGAGGGGGACGGAGTCACCGAACCGTCGGAGAGGCGTGTGCCCACCACGTGTCCAAATAATAACGAACTGAAAAGTGTTATGCATGCCTTTCTTTCAACATGTCTTTAAAAGCAACCAATGAAAATTTTAAAACCTGAGCTTCCATTTCAATCCCCCTTTCACTCCGCCGCAAAGTCTCAGTGTCGGCGGTGGTTTTCATCTCTCGTCTCAATCTTCCGAGCCGCCGCCTCTCACACCCGCACGCGCGCGCGCTCCCCGCGTCGCTGCACGGTAGTTCGGCGTCATGACGCCTTCCGCGCTTCCCGGGTTCGCCGAGGGCGACCCCGTGGCGGAGCTGTGGGACCGCCACTCGCGGTCGCGGCAGCCTGAATCCAAGGCAACCTGCGCGGTTCTCGAGGCGGTGGCGGACATCTTACAGCAGGAAGGCATCGCCCCCTCCCCAACCGCGGTGTTCGTGGCGGTGATGAGTTCGATGGAGCGTGCCGATGACTCGACCTCCGCGGAGCAGACTGTGGCGATGCTCACCGTTCTGGCCACCGCGCTGGAACATGCCCCGCCCGCGCCTGTGCTGTCGCGCCTACCCGCCACCGCTAAAGTTTTAATGTCCGCGGGAAGAGCCGCGCAGGAGTCGCCCCCCGCGTTAAGAGGGGTGGTGAGGTGCATCGGCCTCCTCGTCTCGACTCTGCGCGCGGCACCCTCAGACCAGGCGGTGATGGACAACTGGGAGCACTGCGTCAAGCCGTTCGCCGCGTTGAGCAACCTGTGCGTCGATGGGCGACCCAAGGTTCGGAAGCAAGCGTCGGCGTCGGTAGCTGAGGCGCTGCGCGCGCTTCGAGACACGCCCGCGGCGGACCCCGCCGGGCACGCGTTCGCCGCGGTCGCGGTGAAGTCCCTTCGCGCACCTGGAAAAGCAGCCAGAGAGCTCGCGGACATGCACGGCGCGGCTGGGGCCAAGGCGGCGGAGCAAAGAGCGCAGGCGGCGGCGGAGGAGAGTCTTCACCTTCTCGGAGCGTTGAAGCGCATAATAGGAGAGCTGCGTGAGCCCGCCGCCGGTGAAGTGGCTGGTGCGGTGGGGAGCCTGCTGGACCTCGCCGAGCCCATGTTAACGCAGCACGCGTGCGACGTGTTGGTGAGTTTATTCGCGCAGACGGGCGCGTCCGCGACGGTGGCAGCCGCCAACGCCGCCGCCGCGCTCGCCAACAGCGGAGGCTTCGGCGCCACACAAACTCAACCTGAAACCAACCCCGTGGCGGCGGCGACCGCGGCCGCCGCGATTTCCCCTCTGGCCAGCGCCGCTGCGTCCGAAGCGGCAAGGCGGCCCACGCTCGCGGTGTCGTTAACCAGGGCGCACGCCGCCGCTGTCCGACGCCTTCACGAGCTTGACCCCGCGGACGCGGGCGCGCGTGCCGTGCCTTTGGCGTGCCACGAGCTCGTCAAGATGCTCAACGCCGTGCACGAAGGCGTGGCGATGGAAGCAGCTTCTTGCCTATCCACGTTCGTGACACGGTGCGTCGATGCAAACATGGTGCGTGAGGGTATTAAAGCAGTCGCTGCCGCCCGGGCGCAGGGCAGAGACGCGCCCGCACGACCGCCCCCCGTGATCGGCGTCGCCACGGCGTTGAAACAGAGTCTGGGATTCAGGTACAGAGCGGCGTGGCCCGTGGCGTTGCCGGTCGTGGCGCAGGCGTTCGACAGACTGGGCGCCGCCGCGGGTCCAATTCTCGGCAGGTGCCTTGAAGCGCTCGGTGAGATGGGTGCGCACGCAGAAGGGCTTCAGTGCAGGGCGCAGCTCTCTGCGTGTCTCTCTGCCGCGGTGCGGGCGCTCGGTCCGGAGCAAGTCCTCGCCGTGTTGCCGCTGCGGTTAGAGGAAGGCATCAACGCGGAAATCGTGGCGAAAGAAAAGCTCGGCATAGCAGGCGAGGATGCCATGGACGAAGACGACAACGATAATGAAATCGGCGCAGAACTCAACGACGACGGAGAGAACATCGCCGGCGTTGACGGCGCACGGCTGTGGCTCGTGCCTCTGCTGCGCCAAGCCCTGCTCGGCGCGCGGATGAGTTACTTCACCGAGGAGCTGTTGCCGAAGGCGAGGCGGCTGGGGAGCCGAGCCGCGAAGGCCAAGGCGAACGGCGAGGCGTTCGAAGCGCAGCGGTGCGCGGCAGCGGAAGCGGCGCTGTGGAGTCTACTGCCTGCGTTCTGCAGGTGGCCTGAAGACACGGCGGATTCGTTTTCTTCGTTGGCTCCGAGTTTAGGTAGCGCGCTTTCCGCTCGAGCTGATTTGCGCGGGCCGCTCACCGAGGCGCTGCGACGTTTGATTCGCCAAGCGCGGGCGTGTCAGAAAGCGGACGGTGACGAACACGATGAGTCTGACGACGAGAATGATATTTTCTTCGACGAGGAGGACGCCACGAAGCAAGCCAACGAGCTCGCGAACACGCTGGAGGACAGGCCTGACTGGTTCACTTTGGAAATTGCGAACGCACAACTCGCCGCCGTTGCTAAATTTTCTCGAAACTTTCTTCCCATTCTGTTCAACCTGTTCGTCGCGGCGCCGGCGGACCGCAGAGGCGAGCTCGCGTCAACGGTAGGCGCGTTCGCGCAAATCATGGATGCGAACGCGTTGGGGGGGTTCTTCCGTACCGTGATGAAAAAGCTGGTGAAAGTTACCAGTGACGCGGAAGACGCCCCCGATAAACTCACCGAAGGTGGCGACACGAAATCGCAACGCAGGTGTACGTTTATGGATTTGAGTTTAGCCATGGTCCCGGGGTTGGACCTAGCAGCCAGAGATTTGGTGTTCAAAGCCGCGCGACCCGCGTGCACGGAAAAGGACGCAGCGGTGCAGAAACGGGCGTATAAATTGTTATCGGCGCTGATGAAGCCGAAGCGAGAGGGCGATGGGGATACAAATTCCTGGCTCGCTTCGAACCGCGAAATCGCGGAAGAAACCTTGGTCGCGGGGTCCGGGAATTGCGCCCCTGCCGCGCGGCGGTACCGTCTTCGGTGCGTCGCTGCTATTCTGCCCGCGCTGATGGAGCGTGAGAGTTTAGAGGAGGAGGCGGACGGTATGGGGGGTAACGCCACGATGTCCGCAACGGGGTCCTTCGCCACGCTTCTCGGCGAGCTCATCGTCGCGACGAAGGAAACCAACGCGCGGACGCGAGTGCAGGCGTTTAAACTGCTTGTGGATATCCCCCGCGCGATGGAGCGCAGGGCGGGGCGCGCTTCCTCTGGGGGGCGAGGCAGAATCGGAGGAGGCTCTTGCGGCGGGGGGGGCATGCTCGGCGCGTGGCTCGCGGAAGGCGCGGGAGATGAGGATGAGGATGGGAATGAAGATTCTGATGACGGCATGGAAGCGGAAGAACAAGACGCGGACGATTCCGAAATGGGAACCGGTGTCCGGAAATTTTTCCTCACCGTCCTCGCCGGCGTCGTGGGCGCTACGCCCACCATGCAAAGCGCCTCGGTGATGGCGCTGGCGCGGCTGTTGTACGAATTCTCCGCCGCATTAGTCACCACCGTACCAGAACTACTGCCCGCGATTTACGCGCTGCTGGAAACAGGCGACAGGGAAGTCGTCAAAGCGTGTTTGGGGTTCGCGAAAGTCGTCGCTGTGCGGTTGCCGCAAGTCGAGCTCGCGCAAAAGCTTCCCGAGTTTGTCCCCGCTTTACTAAAGCCGTGCGACGACGACGACGGGTTCGCGCGGTTCAAATCGAAAACCCGTGTGGTAATCGAAAGGCTGGTGAAGCGGTGCGGGTGGAAAGCCGTCGAGGACGTCACACCGGTGCTGCACGCCAAACTGCTGCAGCACATGCGGCGCGAAGAGACGCGGAACGAGCGCAGGAGGAAAGCGAGCGTGGCGGGGAGCGAGTTCGGAGGGAGGGCGAAAACGGAGGCTGGAAGGTCGACACGCACGGGGCGCAAAAGCGCGTGGAACGATGAGGATGTATTTTCCGACGGGGACGACGATGGTGGCAGGGGGCTGGGAAGAGGCGCGCGCTCAGCGGTAGGAGGGAAGGGCGCGTACTCCATCGCGGCGTCCAGGCGCGACGCCGGCGAC
>MDSY01091277.1_pt1 | contig 12782 bp, 11 predicted proteins | sample 811131 | NCBI WGS metagenome assembly MDSY01 (sample SAMN05326643, study PRJNA326480) | marine metagenome | isolation source: seawater | place: Atlantic Ocean: South West | collected 2010
TTATGATGGAGATATCGAGGGGAGCTTCGGATTAGTGAGGCAAATAGTTGACTCAGGAGTACAGCAAAATTCCGAAGGAGTACCATATGAAGTCGATAAGATTCAGAACGAGTTCTGGTGGAATGTATCAGCTACTCCGTTTGGACCGATTTCACAAGAATGGGGGGCAGAGCATAATCTGACATACGAGTTTGTCGCCCCCCAACAAGATTGGCTGAATAGAACGGTAAGGTTGCAATATGTTGAGGATAATGGAACAATATCGGACGAATTTCCACCTGATTCTCCAATTATCGTGAATCCTTCAAGACCACAAGCAAGCCCTCTCTTATCTAATCAAATATCAAGAGAAAGCGGGGTCTCGCCTAGTGTCGTAGTACCAGGGGATTTTTTCACTCTGTTCTCAAATCCATCTAATATCTTGGAGGTCGGAGTCCTCTCAACATCCGAGAAAGAAATGGACGGTCATTTGGTTAAAGTTGCGGAGTGGGCTGGAAATATAGGATCTGAGGGGATTTCTGCCTCCGGGTTCTTCGTCAACGAGGGCCCACTCTCCGGGCTTTTGTATGAGGCGAATAGATGGATTTCGCTTACAGGTGAGGAAGATGATCCTCCCTCAGGTCTGACATTTATGGAATATCAGAAGGTTGACAGGGTACTTTATCCAACTGTCATCACTGAAGATGAGAACAGCCTCCCCTCCTTACTCTCGGTCTCATTCAGAGAGGGTTTCTTGCACACGGAGGGAGGGGTTTCCCACATTGAAGTAATGATTGAGGATATAGATACGGATGTTATCTCAGTTACTGCCGATCTATCGTCTATAGGACTCGGAATGGTCACACTCTCTGATAGTGGACTATTGGGGGATATGACGATCAGCGATGACGTATGGACCTGTATAATTTTTCACGAAGGACTTGAGTTTGGTCAGTTCACGGTACCCGTTATCATCGACGACTATTGGACCCAAGTAACGGATTACGGAGAAATAACCGTAGAAAATCTTCCTCCCAGAGCGAATTTAATTATTCTGTCAGATCAATCAGCATATCGGGGCCAGACACTCGGAATATCGGTGGATTCTGTGGATGGTCATGGTGTTGATTCGGTCTCAGTGGATCTCCTTAGCGTAGGAGGGGAGTTGTACAATCTAAGCTACTCAGAATCTACAGGTTTTTGGTCTGGAGAGTTTACTATTCCCTACACAATTCCTCCAGGCGAGAGAATCATACCGATTCGCATGTCTGATACGCAGGGTGCCGAGATTTTCTCCAATAATTTAGTAGAAATGCCGGTTTTGGAGATAATCAACGAATTTCCAACCTTAATTTCTCTAGAAATTTGGAAGGAGGGAACACCCCTTACTCATAAGACCGAAAATGGAGATCTGATACATCCTGTGATGGTTTCTAGTAACGGTGGAAAAATTGCCCATCACATAGAGGTAGAAGTATCAGATCCGGACGGTGTATCATCAGTTCAAGCAATAATTGGTAGATTGGCGGATATTGGTAAATCTGAGCAATGGTTGTTGCTGGTTGACGATGGAACATCTGGAGATAGAGTTGCAGGAGATGGGATTTTCACACTATTTTTTGAGGCGAGGTCGACAATTCCCGAAGGTGAATTGGAGATCAAAATCCGTGCCACAGACATTTTTGTCTCATCCACTCCTCCTGAGAATCAGGGACACATACTCTCCGTCCAACACTCAGAATGCTGTGATGGGGAGTCATCATGGATTTCACAGAATTTTTCCTCTGTAGTCTTAATCGCCTCATTTTCTATCTTACTTATTGGGATGGCGACTGTAATTCTTCAAATCAGAAAGTCAGACTTTGAATGATTATGGTACGAGTGCCGGGATTTGAACCCGGGTTCCGGCGTTGGCAACGCCGGGTGATAACCACTACACTACACTCGTGTGTCTTCAGGGAAACAAGAGTCGCTTTTCTAAGCGTCGGTCTGGTCATCGGCCGAGTCTCTGATCAAATCTGCGATTCTCTGCATAGTAAATCTGTAGAATTCAATTGACTTTCCGAGAGGATCTTCCAACCCCCAGTCAATATCGATAGGGATATTTGGACATTGAACTCCACAACCCATACTGATTATCTTATCATGGCCCGAAGTATCAATGTCATCCAATGACTTGGGATAAAGTCCCGAGCAATCTATCCCTGCTTCTGAAAGAACCCTCATCGCATTAGCATTTACTTCCTCTCCGGGATGAGTACCAGCTGAGGTCGCAATATGCCCGTGGCTCCTGGCAATTGCCTCTGCCATTTGGCTCCTACAAGTATTTCCGACACACACAAACAAAATCCTCATGATTATAGGAATTAGGCATACTAAATTAATGGATCCCACATAGTATATTTTTCCTAATTTAGTTTGAATAGCATTGAAGTATCTCCACCTTTGCCATGGGTTATGGCAGATTCCCCAGTGTCTCACCATTCTCCCGAATCTCCTCCTGACCAAGAGGCAAACTCGAATCAGCGAGCTCAGATGGAACAGGCATACCAGCAGATGCAAAGGAAAATGAGAATGTCCAAAATGAGCGAGACAATCAAGCACAAGATCATGGTTCTTTCCGGAAAGGGTGGTGTTGGAAAAACCACTGTAGCGACTGGAATAGCCTTATCTTTAGCTAAAATGGGAAAGAAAGTGGGACTGATGGATATCGATATAACTGGTCCAAATGTACCAAAAATGATGGGTCTGGAGGGTACTGAGTTACACATTGAGGATGGCCAGATTTTCCCTGCAATCGGCCCCCATGGGATAAAAGTCATCTCAATGGCATTCTTGATTGAGGATCCTGACAAGCCGGTAATTTGGAGAGGACCTATCAAGCTCGGAGCAATTCAGCAATTCATAGGGGATGTTGCTTGGGGGGATTTGGATGCGCTCGTTATTGACTTCCCGCCCGGGACGGGAGATGAGCCTCTGACTGTTAGCCAAACTCTACCCAACTTGGATGGAGTAGTGATTGTTACTACGCCGCAAGAAGTAGCACTGTTAGATAGTCGGAAATCTATAAATTTCGCAAAAACAATTTCAGTACCGGTCCTCGGAGTCGTAGAGAATATGAGTGGTTACAAATTATCAGGTGTTGCTAGCCCTAGTGCCGAATTCTCAATTACCGGCCCGAATGGTGTTCCAATCAGCATCATAGCATCGGAAGATGGAGCATGGTCTACTACACTGGATCTGTTCAAATTTGGAGGTGGCGAGGAATCCGCTCAGGATTTGGAGGTCCCATTTTTGGGAAGGCTGCCATTTGATCCAGGAGTAGTTAGGGGCGGAGATGACGGAGTTCACAGGATTGTGGCAGATCCAAACGGAGAAACAGCCAGAGCTTTCGGCGACGTTGTAGAAAATATTCTGAATTCTTTGGAAAATCGGAATAGCCACAACGTAAAGATTACTTAAAAGGAGTGAATCTAGGGTCGAATTCATTTCAAAGATGCCTCTCGGTGGATATTGACATGGCTGTTGGCAGTGGGATCTACATCACCTGGATTACTGGTGCAATATTGCTCAGTATTGCCATGATGCCCATATTTAAGCCCCCATATACAAAAATCAGAATCGAGGGTTTCATCGATATGTTCAGAAGATACTGGGCCCATATGATAATCGTTTTCTCGGTGTATCTGTGGAAGGATATCCTTGATGGTTTAGACAGGGTACTCATGGCAAACACTCAGCTCGACATGACCCCATATGTTTACGCTATTGAGGGGGACATAGTGCTATGGGTTCAAGAGGCGTTCAGAACTCAACTACTCGATGTTCTCCTGACCCATTTCTACGTTATGGGATTCATGACCGTAACCTTTGCATCTTTCGTATATCCAATATACTTTGATGATAGGTACATGGCAGATAGAGTGTCACTTTCGATGTTCTGGGTGTATATTCTCGCCATTCCATTCTACTTGTTCTTCAATGTAAGAGTAACTGGAGACTACATACCCCTAATGGAAACCGTTGCTTATGATCTCACCCCAGAAATACACAATTGGTTCACTAGGATTGACCCATTCACAAATGGGATGCCAAGCTTGCACATAGGCTTGCCATTCGCGATCTGGTTGACTATGACTAGATGGGATGAGGATGGTAGATGGATGAAGTTCAGAAGACTTCTGGTGGCCTTCATAGCACTCACAGCTTTCTCAATAATCTATCTCGGAATTCATTGGGCGATTGATATCATAGGTGGAATGTTAGTAGCAATTGCTTCGGTCACAATCACCGAAAGAACTCACAAAGGAATCTGGACAGTGGCAGATGAGAGGCTTTTCACCCGTAAGCTTGCAAGATTAATTGACGATCCAAAGGGTTTCATGAAAGAACTCAGGACTTATCTGAATCAGAGGTTTTCTCCCCTGAAAGAACCTGGAAGCAAGCAGACCAGCGTATTCATCGCCGCACTTTTACTATCCACAGGGCTAGTTCTACTGTGGGATGCGACACATCAGGATTTTCCTGTAGAGGGTGTTGAATGGCCAACATCTGCGGCAGGGTCGGATGATTGGCTGATCGGAATCGAGGTCGACCCCCAGATGGACGGAGTGGATGACATTGAGATTTCTGCATTGAATATCAGTCTAGAAGATTCCAGAGACCCCGTGGTACTATCCGGGCCAAACTGGTACGAGGAGCCAAGTGTTTCCATCTCTGGTCCATTCTTGTTACTCAACAATGAAACCAGACTAGATTTATATGACCTCGAGTCGAAATTAGACCCCCTAATCCCAATCTACTCTATCAATACCGATTTTGATATAGAGATGTCCGACATTGGCCAGGATCAAGATGGGAGTCCTCTGATCATAATTTTTTCTGGAGATGAGGTAATTTCTATGGACTATTATCAAGAAATAAGTCAAATTGAGGGAATACCTACCAATTTAGAAACTCTAGAGGTTTCTGGAAACTCTATAGCATGGTCCCTGAAAAATGATACTTCCGGCCCGACTGTGTACTCTTCCTTCCTGACGGGAACAACATCTGAAGCCTCTGTTAACTTGGATGTAGTAGCCAAGGCAGACCATGATCAATTTTTGATTGATGAATCAGGGATTGATATCGATTACGCCAACGCGAGCGTTGTGGAAATATCCGTCGACGGCCAATCAATTGTGGCAGTAGTTGACATAGGCCCGATCAAGAGAACAGTATTCGTGGATACCGTCTCAGGAATGCAGACATTAATCTCCAATCCTCTCTGGGAGTCCTCCTCTCCAAGCATAGGGCATGGCCACGTCGCCTTCTTACAGATACCAAGATACCAACCAGGATCGACTAGTCCAGACCAATCCGAGACCCCTCAGGTATTCATCTATGAACTGGATACGAACCAAACCAGACAGCTTACTTTTGATGACCAAGAGAGCCACTCCAGCCCACAAGTTACTGTTGGTGGTGTGGGTTGGATTGTATCTGGCATAGATGGTGAGGCAGAGTTGACTTGGTACGACATGGAGGAGACATTTGAGCCATATTCGTCAGTTCTCTTGCAATCCTCGGTTGTTCTTATGATTCCATTGGTTTTCACATGGGCGAGACAGAAGCAAAGTGAAAGGTGATCACAGTTATTCAGCCAGTCTGAACATTTCATCCAATGATTTCTTGGCTCTATGAATGACATCATCATCGATCTCAATAATTTGTTCAGGCTCAGGGTTCCTCAATGCCTGGAGAATGTCCTCCAATTGAGTCCTCTTCATATGTCTACACATGACACACGCCCCCAGTAAGTTGATGTCATCCTCACTCTCTGCAAGAACCCTTTCCGCTGTACCGCATTCGGTTATCAACATAATGTCCGGCTTGCCCTCAGAGGCGAGGCGCATCGCCTCTCTCATTAGGAGCTCGCTACTACCAACAAAATCACTCTGCTCGAGCACCCCCGCATCACATTCTGGATGTGATAGGACCTGCAAATCTATACCATGTGACTCCATCCTTTTCCTCCATGATATCACCTTCTCTCCCGTAAACTCAGCATGGACCTCGCACTCGCCATCAAAAATTATCACCTCCTTCTTTCCCAGTAGGTGGTTCTGCACATGCTTTCCCATGAACCTATCAGGGACGAATATTAGCTTATCACCATGTAACCTCTCACATATTCGCAGATAGTTACTGCTGGTAACACAAACATCACACTCTGCCTTCACGGCGGCAGTAGTGTTGATGTAACACGCAATTGGGACGCCCGGATATTTCCTTCGTAGCTCTACAACATCTTCTGCAGAAATCCCATCACTCAATGAGCAACCAGCCTCTGGTGACGGATGCAAGATCGTTTTGTGAGGGCTGACTATCTTAGCAGTCTCAGCCATGAATCTAACACTTGAAAAAAGAATCCTTTCTTGTGGAGCATCCCTAGCCGCCTTTGATAGAGTGTAACTGTCAGAAACAGAATCAGCTACCCCGTACACTATATCTGGGGTTTGATAGGAATGAGCTATCAAAAAGACGTCCTTCTCTATCTTCAATTTGTTTATTTCCAGAGTCAATGGCGAAATTGCCCTGCAAATTCGCATATCCCATCTTTCTTTCTGCCCTATAGCATCAAAAATCCTCTCAGCCTCAGTTTCAATCTCCTCAGGAGAAAAAATCTTAGGCACCAAATGTCCTTTAGGTGAAGGAACGTTCGGCATCTGCATAGTTAATCCTCAACCTTCGCTCAAGTGGAATCGCTTTCAAGGTATGTGACTTCCCGCAACCATGGCCGGGCTCCATTTCCAGTATTGGGAAGAGCTTGAAACAATTCATGAAGGTGCAGAAGCGAGGGTGACTTCTGGGCTATGGCTGGGAACTCCAGCTGTATTGAAGACAAGAAGAAGAAGGGGCTACAGACACCCAGATTTGGACTCCAGACTCACAAAGGGCAGAATTTCTGTCGAAGCAAAGATACTTTCAAGGCTTCAGTCAAAAAACTTCCCAGCTCCTAGACTGTTGGAATTGGACTTGGAAGCAAGCTGGATGGTTTTGACTCACATAGAAGGAAGACCAATCTATGACTCTCTGCTAGACAAATCCGCAACCGACGAGGACCTTGAAATGATAGGCTCAATAATTAGGCGTCTCCACGAACTAGGTTTCTCCCATGGGGATTTAACGACTCATAATATAATGGTCGATAAAGACCGTAAAATCTCCCTTCTAGATTTCGGTCTTTCAAGAATATCGGCCGAATTAGAGCATTTTGGTCAAGATTTGCAGGTATTGAATGAGTGCTTATCGGCGAGCCATTCCGAATTTGAGGGAGCAATAGAAAGAGTAATCTCAGGTTACAGAGATGCTTCAAACTCAGATTTTAAACCGAATGCAGAAGCAGTAATTTCCAGGTTCAACGATATCAGGAACAGGGTAAGGTATCTGGGGTAGTAAAATGAGAGTTATTTTTGTCACTGCGAACACAAACAAACTAGAAGAGGCGAAAAGGTATCTTGAGCCACTAGGTTTTGAGATTGAGCAAATGATGATAGATGGAGAAGCTCCAGAAATTATCGAGCCCCAATCCGATGACTTGGAACAGATAGCAATCTCCAAAGCCCATCAAGCAAAATCATTGGTTCCAGAATCACAAAAATCTGATTGTGCAATTCTTGTCGAAGACTCAGGATTATTTATTGACTCATTAGATGGTTTTCCTGGCACATATTCATCATTCGTCTTTAGGAAAATAGGACTTGATGGAATACTAAGTCTGATGAGCGGGAAGAAAATGAAAGGTTGCGAATACAGAGCCGTATCTGTGTTGGTCCTAGGCGAGAGGAAAATTATCGCCGAGGGTGTTTGTAGAGGAAAAATAGGTGAGAAAATCTCAGGAACAGGAGGGTTTGGCTACGACCCAATTTTCATTCCCGATGAATCCGATGGCAGATCATTCGCACAAATGAGCAAGGAAGAGAAGACGTCAATTTCGCATAGAGGGAAGTCATTGAAGGCGCTATCTGAAGCAATCAGTTCCCCGTCAATGTGAAGTCATACCCCCTCCTGTCAGGTACGCGAGTGACATGGTTTCCCTTACCAGACTAATTAACTGGGCGGCTCTAATCGGCGGCTCACTCCTGTTTTTTTTGCTCCAGGGTGAGGTAAATATTATTCAGAGAGTTGCAGGAGCGACAATTCTCTTAGCACTCGCCTCTCTACTTATTTTCACCGGAAGAGAGAGACTCGAGATTCCTTCAAAAGATGAAAAAATAGAAATCGAAAAAGAAGCAAAACCTTTGTCAGAGAATACAGTAGAAATCAAGACCGAAGTTGTGGAATTGGAATCCGAGATGAGAAGAACCCGGGGAAGTTCTAACGTTTCGATGAACATGCCCACTCCTCCTCCCTTGCCAGTAATGCTTCCTCCCCCAACACTTCCTACTCAACCCCCTGAAATCAGCGGACTTCCGAGCCCACCTGTCCTAGATACTCAAAACGTCACACCGCTTATGCCTGAGGGTACCAACATAGCTAAAAAGTACATAGCAAAAGTAGATGCGATTTCCGATGAGGAGGAAAAAATCGAGGATTTTATTGCACAAAGGAGACAAAAGAGAGAGAAGATGCTCTCAGATATAGAGCGGAGAAGAAGGATGAAACTCGCCGAGAGAAAGGCTTCAATGGCAAGAAAATGGTCTGAAGCAGAGGACGGCGAAGACCTGGCTTCGATCCTCAGGGAGGAGGGACACGGATTGACTGTTTACGAAGAACCCGAGAGCCCCAATACTGGGAAGCCTCTGGGCATAACCTACTTCAGAATCGATGAAAATAGAATCCTGATGATGAGGAAACCTCTTGAAGTAATTGCCAAAGTTTCACAAAATAAAACATCCGACGTTAATTTGGAATCAGAATTACAAACTCCTCCTCAGATGCCTCCTCCCGGAATGCCCCCTCTGCCTCCTCCCGGAATGCCCCCTCTGCCTCCTCAAAATTTCGTTGATACGGAATGATACGTTGAAACCCAATACTCGTCTGGGATGTACATGGAAGGAGGCGTTTTGACGGTCAAAGACGTGCTAGTCGAGGGATCAAGTCCGACTGGAGGAATTATTTCAGTATGGACTTTAAACAGGCCCGATAAGCTAAATGCATTAAATGCAGAATCACACCAATCAATCAAGAATGAGTGCTTGAGGGCCGAATCTAACGACCATATTAGATGTGTAGTGATCAGAGGCGCACCCCCGTCTATTCCGCCGAAGGGGAAGAAGGCGAAACCCCATGCATTTGCAGCTGGAGCAGATATCTCCGAGTTCTCTGGGAAGAACTCTGACGACGTTAGACCATTCTTTGAAGATAATGCATGGGAGGCTGTCTGGAATCTGTCAAAGCCAACTATAGCAATGATAGATGGGTTTGCACTCGGAGGGGGAACCGAATTAGCACTTTCTTGCGACATAAGAATCGCTTCCGATAGAGCAAACTTTGGACAGCCCGAAATCAATCTTGGATTAATTCCAGGTGGAGGTGGAACTCAGAGGCTATGCAGACTAATTGGCTATGGAAGGGCTATGGAGATGGTAATTACCGGGGATATGGTTAGTGCAGAAGAGGCATTTAGAATAGGACTTGCGAACAAGGTAGTGGCTCCGGATGAACTCGAGGATATCACAATGGAATTGGCTCAAAATATCGCTAGAAAGTCACCTTACACTGTCAAAGTGGCTAAGAGGGCTGTTCGTGCTTCACTTGAGCTACCGTTCAGTGAAGGCATTCTGACCGAGAGATCTGAGTTCGTGGCCTTGTTTGATACTGAGGATAAGGAGATCGGAGTCCGAGCCTTCTTGGAGAGAAAGAAACCGGAATGGGCGGGGAATTAAACCAATCAGAGTTGTATTGCTTTAATTTCGAGGAATTCCTCGAGCCCATGCCGACCAAGCTCCCTTCCATTTCCAGAGAGCTTGTAACCTCCAAAAGGAGCAATGATGTTGAAGGCTCCTCCGTTAATGCTTACTTGACCTGTCCTGATAGACTTTGCAACACGTATCGCGCGGGCTTCATCTCCCGACCAAACTCCCCCAGACAGCCCATACTCAGAATCATTAGCCATCGAAATTGCCTCGTCCTCATCCTCATACGTACTTATGGATAAGACGGGGCCAAAAATCTCCTCTCTAAAAATAGACATATCTGCTGTAACATCAGCAAAGACAGTCGGTTTCACGAAAAATCCAGTATTGATCCCATCTGGTAAACCCTCTCCTCCTGAAATGAGGGTAGCTCCTTCTGATATCCCCAATGAGATATATTCCGATACTGATTTTTGCTGACTCTCCGAGACCATGGGACCACACTTGATTGCTTCATCCATGGGATCGCCAACTGAGTATCTCTCCATTGTAGACGCAATGATGTTTACAATCTCATCTCGATGACTGGCTGGAACTAGTAGGCGACTTAGAGAAGAGCACTCTTGGCCGGAATTATTGAAACAAGAGTATACAGCCATTTTGGATGCCTTTGCTATATCTGCATCATCAAGGATGATATTAGCACTCTTCCCTCCCAGCTCAAGAGTTACTCTCTTAACCGTTTCAGAGGCGGCTTTTGAGACACTAACTCCAGCCGATGTAGAGCCAGTGAAACTAACCATATCGACTTCAGGATGTGAGGAAATAACCTCTCCAATTTCTCTTCCGTGACCAGATACGAGATTGAAAACTCCCGCCGGGAGGCCACAGCCATGAATAATATCAGCAAGTATAAACGCATTTAGAGGGGCTTCTTTAGATGGCTTCAAAATCATTGTGCATCCAGCTGCGAGGGCTGGAGCTACTTTTCCCATAATCTGGTGAAGGGGGAAATTCCAAGGAGTAATCATTCCAACTACTCCGATTGGCTCCTTCACAATGAGGGAATTCCTCACCTCCTCTTCCCACTCAAAAGTTTCTAGAATCTTAGCATAAGACCTCGCGACAACTCTCGGGGTCCCGACCATTGCCATCCTTGAGTAATTGATTGGGGTCCCAACCTCTGAGGAGATCAGCTTAGCAATCTCTTCCCCCCTCTCAGCGATTGCAGATGAAATTGCATTCAGGTACCCCTGCCTCTCTTCTATACTCGACTTCGACCATGAAGGAAAGGCGGCTCTAGCAGCCGAAATGGCCGTATTGACATCTCCCTCGGTACCAACTGGAACAGACCCAATAACCCGCTCATTCGCGGGGTTGATAACTTCAATTTTTCCATCCCCTCCTGCAGGAACCCACTCTCCATTAATGTATATGGCATCTCGCGTAATCATATACTTCCCAGTGAGGTCCGACTTATCACCTTCATGGAGTTCAATAACGAGTGCCCCTTTCGATTGCCATGCCCTTTACCGTGGAGAGACATGACGGCGGCGTCGCAGTTGTCACCATGTCAGAAGAAGCTTCTAGGAATACTTTCAATCGAGAAAATTTTGACCCTTTAAGGAACAAATTGATATCCCTGATGGGAGATCCTTCTTGCAAAGCAGTCGTCCTAACTGGATCTGGGAAATTCTTCAGCGCAGGAGGGCCAGTAAACGAATTTGCCGATGCGATAAATGAAGGAACTATTGTTGATATGGTTGGTGAGATGACCAAATCACTGCACTCTTTAATCCTAAAGATAAGGGCCTCCGATACTGTTTTTGTTTCTGCAATTAACGGGGCTGCCGCGGGGGGCGGTCTCGGTCTAGCACTATCATCAGACTACAGAATATGTTCAGACAAAGCAAAGATAGCAGCAGCATTCTTTGGACTAGGGGCATCTCCGGATGGAGGAACCACATGGCTATTGCCAAGACTAGTAGGAAGCCAAAGGGCTAGGAAGTTCTTCTTCGGAAACGAGGTCTGGTCTGCCAACGAGTCTCTACAGGCCGGAGCAGTAGATGAGGTAACTCAATTGGAAAAACTAATTCCGAGATCTATTGAAGTGGCTAAGGATTGGGGAAGGTGGTCGGTAAACAGCCGTAGGTCTACCAAGCAGTTGATAGATGCTTCAACTTCTACATTTTTGGAAACCCAACTAGAATTTGAGAGAGCTTTGATGATCTCTTCAACGCAAACTGCGGATTTTCTTGAGGGAGTAACAGCATTCATGGAGAAAAGAGAGCCTCAATTCTCCGGAGGATATGAGGATGAATAGGCGATTGATAATTCTCAGACATGCAAACAGTAGCAAACATGATCCTAATCAGGTTGACCATGACAGGCCTTTGGATGAAACGGGGCTAAGAGATTCACCAAGAGTAGCCAGAGAAATCCTGAACAGGGGATGGAATCCTGATTATATCTCTGTTAGTAGCTCTTTGAGAACGGTACAGACATTGGAAAGCCTTGGTACTGAATTCTCTGAAACCCCAAAATCAATCGAACAGAGACTATATCTTCCCTCTTTAGAGACTCTTCTTTCAGTAGTAGCAAGTATTCCCGAAAATACAACACAGATGATAATCAGCCATAACCCTGGATGTGAAATACTTCTCGAGAAACTCTCGGGTGAACTACGAGTTATGACAACTGCATCAGCCGCTCTGATGATGGAGAGAAATGGGCGATGGCGTCTGATAGATTTAATTTCACCAAAAAACCTAGGATAAAGCCGCTTCAAAGAAATTAATTAGCTTCAGCTTATACTCTTCAGAGTCTCCCCAAATGGCATCCACATGTCCTCTATCTTCAACATACCACGTCGTCACATTCCCCCCATTTTCCATCATTTTCTCTTCAAATCTCTCTGAATGAACCACAGAGACCCTCGGGTCGTCCGTTGCATGAGTAAGGAAA
>MDSY01119880.1_pt1 | contig 12780 bp, 11 predicted proteins | sample 811131 | NCBI WGS metagenome assembly MDSY01 (sample SAMN05326643, study PRJNA326480) | marine metagenome | isolation source: seawater | place: Atlantic Ocean: South West | collected 2010
GGAAATTGCAATGGAAAACCATCTGCCTATTATTTATTTGGTAGATAGCGCAGGTGTATTTTTACCAATGCAAGAGGAAATTTTTGCAGACAAAGAACATTTCGGTAGGATTTTTAGGAATAATGCGAAAATGAGTGCCCAAGGAATTGTTCAGATTGCTGCAGTCATGGGAAGCTGTGTGGCTGGTGGGGCTTATCTTCCTATTATGTCAGATGAATCCCTCATTGTAAATAAAACTGGTACCATATTCTTAGCTGGCTCCTATCTTGTCAAAGCCGCAATTGGCGAAAATATTGACAATGAGACGCTTGGAGGAGCCACAACACATACCGAAATTTCTGGTGTATGTGACTATAAGGTTGAAAATGATAAAGAATGCCTCAAAACTATTAGAGAGCTCATAGATAAAATCGGGGCTCCCGAAAACGCTGGATTTGACCGAAGTGAATCTATTGAACCCAAAAGTGCCATTAAAAAAGTATACGGGATTTTACCAGCAGAGCGTTCGAAACCATATAAAAGTAGAGAACTGCTGAAGTGTCTTATTGATGGGTCTAAATTCATTGAATACAAAGCTGGTTTTGGAAAAACTATACTAACAGGCTATGCCCGTATTGATGGTTGGAGTGTTGGAATAGTAATGAATAACCGAGAGCTCGTTAAAAATGGAAAAGGTGAAATGCAGTTTGGAGGTGTAATCTATTCAGATGCAGCGGACAAAGCAGCACGTTTTATTATGAATTGTAATCAAAAAAACATCCCTTTGGTATTCATTCATGATGTTACCGGATTTATGGTTGGTTCCAAGAGCGAGCACCAAGGGATTATTAAAGATGGTGCCAAAATGGTCAATGCAATGGCAAATTCTGTCGTACCCAAGTTCTCAATCGTCATTGGAAACTCCTATGGTGCTGGGAATTATGCGATGTGTGGAAAAGCCTATGACCCACGGTTAATTGTTGGGTGGCCCACTGCAGAAATTGCTGTTATGAGTGGTGCAGCAGCTGCTAAAACGCTACTACAAATTGAGGTCTCCTCGTTAAAAGCAAAAGGTGAAAAGATAACGGCTGAAAAAGAAAAAGAGCTATTTGATAAAATAAAGAACCGTTACGACGAACAAATATCTCCCTACTATGCGGCTAGCAGATTGTGGATAGATGCGATTATAGACCCGATAGAGACAAGAAAGGTTATTTCGATAGGCATAGATTCAGCGAATCACAAAAAAGCAACAGAAGCTTACAACGTTGGTGTCCTTCAGACTTAATTAATTTTGCGCACTGGATTTACCATTGAAATAATGTGTATACCCAAAACCAACAATTAAAAATGAAGAGGTTCGGTCGAACTCCTCTGTTTCGTATCCTGCGTTTCCTTCAACACCGATATCCCATGGTCTAAAACCGAATCCATAAAAAGGATAGGCAATCGTTAATCTATATGAATTCGAGTCATCAGAAGCCAAAACCAAACCAATATTAGGTTCAATGTATATAGACTGAAGAACGTTTAAACGAATACCATCTTCAAACAAAGCATCTGTTTTGATCATTGAATGCATATAACCAAACTTAACACCGATATCTGTACCAAAGCGTTCACGCCAAAATTTTTCATGACCTAGCTTGACAAACCCACCTAAGCAGTGCATTCCACCGTAAATCGCAGAAGGCACGTTGAACTCATTTACAGCGAAATAAGAATAATGTGCGCCAGCTCCAAAGGCAAAACCTTTTTCTAAAGTGTATTGATAGTAAGGCGAAACAGAAACCAGACCTTGCATGAAATCCTTGAATGGTTTATTAACAAATGAGTTCGGTAAACCGATCTCAAATGTAAATGAGTCATCAATGTCCATACCCTGTGCCATAAGTGGCTTAGATAAAAACCCTAGATTCAAAAATAGAATCAACATAAAAAATAAAGCACCTCTCACGGTTGTAAAACGATTTTGCTTCTTAAATATTGTCGGCTTTTGGTTTTCTACAAAAGAATACCAATAACCGTTATAATAAAGTTACTTTTTTAATTCCTTCGAATGAAACTCTTTGGTCAAATTAATATAGGAATCGCTATAGCTGTTGTCCTCATTTCGAATAACTAATCTACTCGTATTAAAAATAGAGTAAGAATTTGAGAGCGCAACTACCACGCGGGAATTCGGTTTTGATAATTTGGCATCAATAACGACCACCTTATTTACATACAGGGCAACGCGCTTTGCACAGTCTGTTAAGAAATCCAATTGTGCATGTGGTATGATGAGCCAAAATGCACCATCTGGAGACAATAAAGATTTGGCCAAGGCGATAAACAAATAAAAATCTTCCTTTGAGGTATGCTTGGCTAGCTCATTTGCTGTTTTTATATCAGCAGCGTGTTCAAGATAGAAAGGAGGATTTGACACGATAAGATCATACGTCCTCAAAAACTTTTTGTCAAAATAATCACCATGTACGACATTGAGTTGTTCCGACCAGCTTGATTTTTGGAAATTCCAAAGACAATCTTGGAAAGCACCATTGTCTATTTCAATAGCATCAACAGCTAATCCTTGGAACTTTTGACAAATCATTAATGAAAGAACACCAGTCCCTGCCCCTAAGTCCAGAGCATATTTTGGAACTTTTGCCGTTACAACTGCGCCTAGGAGCATACTATCCGTGCCAACCTTTAGAGCGGATCTATTTTGAGAAATGGTAAAATATTTGAACTTAAAGTCCTGAGCCACTAGTATGCCTTTGCAAACAATACTTTGCCTTTAGACGGCGCTCCGGTGTAGACACAAATTCCATCTTCTTGAACCTGATCTAGAGGTATACACCTAATTGTTGCTTGTGTTTTTTCCTTTATCTTGTTTTCAGTTTCTTCAGTTCCATCCCAATGCGCTGAGACAAAACCGCCCTTATTTACAAGTTTTTTAAAGCTTTCAAAATCAGAAGCCTCGCTCGTGTTTTCCTTTCGGAACGCATCAGCTTTATCGAAAAGACTAGACTGAATTTCTTTTAATAGGCCTTCAATTAAATCCTCTACTCCATCAAAAGAAACAATTTCTTTCGTTTTTGTATCTCGTCGAGCGACCTCAATGTTTCCATTCTCGAGATCTCTCGGCCCCATGGCCAATCGGATAGGAACACCTTTTGTTTCATACTCAGAGAACTTCCATCCAGGCCTTCTATTGTCGTCATCATCATACTTAAACGAAATGCCTTTACTCTTAAAAGCAACTCGAAGAAGCTCAAATTTCTCAGAAATCTTATCTAAATCCTCAGGGCTTCTATAGATTGGAATCCCTACAACTTGAATTGGTGCTAATAGCGGAGGTAAAACAAGTCCTTCATCGTCAGAATGACTCATAATCAATGCACCCATAAGTCGAGTTGAAACACCCCAAGATGTTGCCCAAACATGTTCTAGCTTTCCTTCTTTGTCAGCATATTTAACATCAAATGCTTTTGCGAAATTCTGACCTAAAAAATGAGAAGTACCAGCCTGAAGGGCTTTCCCATCCTGCATCAAAGCTTCAATACATAAAGTATCCTCTGCCCCTGCGAATCTTTCCGATTCTGTTTTTCTTCCTTTGACCACGGGCATTGCCATGTAATGCTCTGCAAAATCAGCATAAACGTCCAACATCGTAGCGGTTTCTTCACGGGCTTCCTGATTTGTTGCGTGAGCGGTATGGCCCTCCTGCCATAAAAACTCAGTAGTCCTCAAGAAAAGTCTTGTTCTCATTTCCCAACGGACAACATTCGCCCATTGATTGATAAGGATTGGAAGATCTCTGTAGGATTGGATCCAATTTCTATATGAGTTCCATATAATGGTCTCAGAAGTTGGCCTGACAATCAATTCTTCTTCAAGCTTAGCTTTTGGATCAACGACTACTCCACTACCGTCCTCTGCATTTTTTAATCTATAATGCGTTACAACTGCACATTCTTTTGCAAATCCTTCTACGTGACTTGCCTCCTTGCTTAAATATGATTTTGGAATAAATAATGGGAAATAAGCATTGGAATGGCCTGTATCTTTAAATTTCTGATCTAAAACCTCTTTCATTCGCTCCCATATTGCAAAACCATATGGCTTGATAATCATACAACCTCGTACATCTGAGTGTTCCGCTAAATCAGCTCTTTGAACTAACTCATTATACCATTTTGAATAATCCTGTTTTCGTGTAGTGTGCTTCCCGCCCATAATAAATATTCTAGTGTGCAAATTTAGACAAACGATTCAATATTCCCATCACAAATAAAATCTTCCTCAAGGCAGCATTTCATTGTTTACTAGGGCTTTAATATATTGCTGATAAACAGCCTTTATTTTTTTATTTAATATTGCATCTGAATTCGGATCCTCTTTTATTTCATTCCAGATTAAAGGCCCTCTGCCCGGAGCCATAGAAACAATGTTGTTCTGGTAATAGGACATATTAGGCATGTCCAAGCCACTCAAATAAGACGAACCAACTGAAAAATAATCAGTCTCAATATTAAGTAAATCAAGGACTGTCGGCATGAGGTCTATTTGCTGCATGGTTTGATTACTATTCACTTTGGGTAACACTCCAGACTCATGATAAAAAGCAATTGGAATCTTAAAGGACCAGTTCAAATCCCCTCTATCCTTTCTTGAGGTTGGACCCACGTGGTCCGCACAAAAAACAAAAAGTGTATTATCGAACCATTCCTGTTTGCGCGCTTTCAACCAAAAATCTCTAAATCCATAATCTGCATAGCTAATTGACTTACACAACGGATCGGGACCCGCTTTAGTAATATCCTCAAACCCCTTAGGAATTGTGTACGGATGATGTGAGGAATAAGTAAAGATGGTTGAGAAGAATGGTTTTCGCATTCCATTCATCACATCAATTGACCACGGTAAAAAATGATGGTCAGGTATCCCCCATGTGCCATCAAAGTGGTCTTCATTGTCGTATTCAGTTCGGCCGTAATATCGATCAAAACCTGCGGCTAGAGTAAAGGAATCAAAGCGCATAGAACCGTTGGTGGGTCCGTGAAAAAAAGAAGAAGAATAGCCATTATCTTTCAATAAGCTTGGAAGGCTGTTGTACTGATTCATGCTGTAAGTAGATAAAATAAAGGTCTCTTTCATCCATGAAGGAATTGACGCCAAAATTGCTGGTACCGCATCCATAGAAGATTGTCCATTGGAAACACCATGCTCGAAGTACATACTTTTTTCAAGAATGGAATCTAAAAATGGTGTATAGCTTTCCTCATTATTCGGCCCAACATACATCGAACCAAAGCTTTCAAAGATAATGAGGACGACATTGGTTTCATCCTTTAAAATACCGGCAGGAACAGAACGTTGGAAAGGATTGAAAATCGCATCAGCCTCCTGGTCGGTAAAAAATTGCTTTTTTTCTAAATCCTTATAATCCATCGTTTTCAGCATGGTGAATGCCGAATTCAAGGCTGCAGGAGCATTTTTCAAGGAAGTATATTTGCTAACTTCAATAATATCAACAGGTTTAAGCTGAAAACCGCCTCTTCCTACTATTACAGATAAAGACATGATTAGAACACATAGCACCCATGAAACTATAGGTTTCAAGGTCGGTTTATGGGTTTTGAATTTTAAGAACACATAATAAATCAAAGCCAAAGACATTAGAAAGAACAGAATCAGCCACCAAAACTCAGAAATAAACTCAACAGCCAAAATACCCGCTTCGTTTTCAGACAATAAAAATTTAAAATAATGAAAGCTCACCCGTTTTCGCGTAAACGAGAAAAAAGCAATGTCCCAGGCATTCAAAAAAAAGATAATGAACGTAACCGGAATATATAATACAGACTTTATGCTCCGGCGAAACTTCTCAAGTGAATCTCCTAAAGGTACGACACTAAAAAAAACGAATGGCAAATAAAAAAAAGAGATCGTTATCAAGTCAAACCAAGCACCGACTGCATAGTCTGAAAAATTAAAGTCTGAGAAAAATGAAGGATTACTTAATAGAAATACCACACGGAATAAGGTCATAAAAACCCATATAACCGCAAGTTGTGCGATAAGTACCGTATACATATTTCTAGGATTTTGGAGCATTCCCTTAATAATTCAAAAGCTGGTCAACAGCTTTTGTAAATCGATCCTGAGGTAGAAAAATAGCCTCTATCGTAGCCGCAAATGGCACAGGAGAATTTAACGATCCTACGCGTAGTACTGGAGCATCAAGGAATTCAAAGCAATGTTCTGTAATCAAAGCTGTTAGCTCTCCACCTATACCTCCTGAAATACAGTCTTCGTGCAATACGATCGCTTTACCGGTTTTCTTCACACTATTGTAAATGGTTTCTTTATCCAAAGGAACCAGTGACCTGAGGTCAATAATTTCAGCTTGAATATCAGGTCTATTTTTCATTTCTTTTACAGCCCAATGCACACCTAGTCCGTATGTAATGATCGTCAAGTCGTCTCCAGAACTAACAATATTGGCTTTTCCGATTTCAGTTGTGTAATACACCTCCGGAACCTCCTCTTTAAGGCTACGATAAAGATATTTATGCTCAAAAAACAAGACTGGATTTGGGTCTTCAATAGCTGCATTCAATAGACCTTTTGCATCAGTAGGGTTAGATGGATAAAGGATTTTAAGACCCGGTGTATGGAAAAACCAAGCCTCATTGCTTTGTGAATGAAACGGCCCTGCAGCTGTTCCTGCGCCTGTAGGCATTCGAACAACAACATCCGCGTTCTGTCCCCATCGCCAATGGATTTTTGCCAAGTTATTGATGATTTGATTAAAGCCGCAAGTGACGAAATCTGCAAACTGCATTTCCACCATTGCTTTCATACCTTTAATAGACAAACCTAGGCCAGCGCCTACAATTGCGGACTCACAAAGTGGTGTGTTTCTTACGCGCCCTTTCCCATAGACATCCACCAAACCTTCGGTTACCTTAAATGCACCGCCATACTCGGCTATATCCTGCCCCATCAGGACAAGCCCTGGATATCTTTCCATGGATTGATTTAAAGCCTGCTGAATCGCATCAATAAATCTAATTTCTTTTTTTGGACCTTGACCTTCAATCACATTCTGGATATAAGGTGCAAAAACGTCTTCTTCTTCTTTCCCTTCATCGGAGGTAATTAGAGGTTCGCTTTGAGCCACATCAAATGAAGACTGAATAAGCTCCTTTAACTCTTTTCTATATTCTGCTTCGAGTTCATCAGTAAGGATCCCCTCTTCTTTGAGAAACATTTCATAATTCAAGAGTGGGTCTTTAATAGCCCATTCGTCTTGGATACCATCAGGATAATATTTCGTTCCTGACGACTCCTCGTGGCCCCTAATCCTGAAAGTCATTGCTTCTAATAGGACAGGCTTCGGGTTCTTTCTAATCTCTTTGGTAATCTTTCTTAGGGTGCGAATCACCTCCAGAATATTATTGCCATCCATTTGAATAGCCTCCATGCCATACCCAACACCCTTGTCAATGAACTGCTTGCATTTGAACTGTTCTTCAGAAGGAGTTGAAAGCCCCCAGCTGTTATTTTCCACGCAAAATATAACAGGCAGATTCCAGACCGCAGCAACATTTAATGATTCATGAAAATCACCTTCTGAGGCTCCACCATCACCGGTAAAAACTAAGGTTGCAAGCTCTTCTTGCTTAAGTACATTTGCCAGTGCGATGCCATCAGCAATTCCAAGCTGAGGCCCAAGGTGAGAAATCATCCCAACGATCTTATGTTCTTGTGTTCCGAAGTGGAAAGATCTGTCCCTACCATTGGTAAATCCATTCTGTTTCCCTTGAAATTGAGAAAATAACCTTTCTAATGGAATGTCTCTAGTTGTGAAGACACCAAGGTTCCTGTGCATGGGAAGAATGTACTCCTCATCTTTCATGGCTAGAGTTGTTCCCACTGAGATTGCTTCCTGTCCCCAACCTGAAAACCACTTGGTGATTTTTCCCTGACGAAGCAGAACAAGCATCTTTTCTTCAATCATTCGAGGCTTCAAAAGACTCTTGTATATGGAAATAAGCTCAGTTTTAGAGAAACCCTGAGCATCAAAAGAGATGGCTCTTTTCATGTTTTCGTTTAGCTATTGATGATAATAGTGACGGTAGGAGTTAAACCTTCATTCCCCCAACTACCCTTTCTTTTCGTTTATTTTTTTGAAGACGCTTTCTAGAAACTAGAATGTACGATGATCGTGGCGCACCTCGCATCATATCAACTTTGAATTTTTTATTACCATACATTAGCTCAGGGCCTCCACTAGCACTCCAGTTCGCGGCAAAATAATATCTATCTCTTGGTTTATTGGATTTCGATTTAAATGACACATACTTGTTTTCGCCTAGCTCAAATCGGATATTAACCTCTTTATTCGAACCAAACCCTTCAAAAACACATTTTGAATTGGCTGGGATAATAATCGTTTCACTTTTATCTGTAGAGCTTGATACCAAAACTCCTGATTCATCTGTTGTAGTCTCACTTGAAGATTGCGCAACTTGTTTTAAAATAATTGTAGAGGACGTGAAAAATTGAACCTTTCTCATCTTTACCTCAGAATCTAAGCCAAATTCTTCTTTGACCTCATTTGTAAATGGAACTTTCACGGCACATGAAAATAAAACCAACACAAGCACTAATAAACCGAATAACTTTTTCATACCTTTTTTTGACAAATTTAATTTTTTTTCAGTGAAGAAAACATCCAACGAATATAGTAACTTTAAATATTTAAACCTATGAAAGAAGTTTTCTTTAGCACTGTTTTTCTAATCACACTATTTTCATGTGCAAGTGATGACCAAAACGAGGTCTTATCTTACGCGGAAATTGGTGCTTCTGAGGATGATATTTCAAAAACCAAGCCAAAAGAAATAGCTTCAAAAGATACTTTTCAAGTTAACTTCAATTCGAAGCTATTTGAGCAATTAAGTGGCGCAAAAGTAGATTCTGTTGTTGTATTGACTGAAAACGAGGTGATTGACCGAGCAAAGCACCTCAATGCAGAAAAAGTCAACATATTCATTGACTCGAGTATGATACAATTTAAATCATGGGACTTTCAGGATTCTACAGACTTGAAAATAGCTTGGTATAATATGCTGGATTGTTTTGGTGAGCATTGCGAAAGTATTGAGCTATTTGATAGCCTCTTTCAAACCGATCATTACAACCTTGTATTTGTTTCTGAAAAATCAATTGATTGGATTTCATCCAAATCCAATTTAAACAATCAGGATTGGCGCCTATATCTCAAAAAAGAAAGAATTCAACCCAAGTATCTTTATGTTTTTGAAACTCTTTTTGAAGAACCTATAGTTTGGTACAATTTTGATGAAAGAGGCATGAACCCTAAAACTGATTCTAATGATTAAAATTTTAAATAGAGGATTTATCTCTGTAACTCCGAAACCATCCTTTTACGATGAAGCGGCAAAAGAAATGGACGATGATATTGTTCATTTTGAAAATCCCGAACCTACGATATATCTTATAGAAGAGGATTTCTGGGACAATGAAAGTATCCTAAAAAAACATTTCAAAAAAATAATTGCTTGTGAAAAAAGGCAGCTGAGTCCGGCTAGTAAACTAGAACTCGCAGATATCAATGCTGAAAATCTAACCCACTATTTTACATTTAGTTTCGGAAACCTAGTGATAGACAATGAAGATAAAGGGATAGAGCTTACGAAAGATGATTTATCAAATTAGCATTAAAATAGTTCGGATCATATGAAACCTCTTTACCGACCCAATCGGGTTTAGCAAAGACCTCACCCTCTGACTCAAGCTCAATTTCAGCTAAAATCAGCCCTTTCAGCTCATTCTCAAAGACATCCACTTCCCAAGTTTTATTTTTAAAATCAATCAAGTAGCGTCTTTTCTTTAGAACCTTTAGCTTGAATTCAAGCATCATTTGTTCGGCTTCTTTAAATGGAATCTCGTATTCATACTCATTTCTTGTAAGCCCATGAGTAGCTCCCTTAATCGTAATAAAAGCATGTTTGTCTCTCAATCTTAAACGTATGGTTTTTTCCTTCGTATTTAAAATGTATGCTTGAGCAATATCGAAAAAAACAGCTTTCTCTTGTTTATCCCAGTGCGAAGATGATACCAAAAACTTTCGTTCAATTTCCTTCATAAAAATGGTTTCAAAAATAAGGGCTGTTTCATGTAGCCTAAAGCTAAGTATTTTTGTGTTTTAAATTCCTTTTACTAATTAGTAATCTAACTTTACGGCCAATTGGTTAAAGAACTTGTTATTTTTGTACTATGCTCCGCTTCAGATCTAGAACACCTCGTTGGGTAATTGTTTATTTAGACATACTGATTAACCTTTTTGCGTTACTCTTTGCCTATATTATTCGTTTTGATCTTGATACACAATCAGAGCTAATCAAGGAAGAATGGCTATTGCTAAAGGATTACCTGTGGATTTTCATTCTTGTAAAGCTTGTCGTTTTCAACTTATTTAAAATTCACAAGGGTCTAGTACGCTACACCTCTACGCATGACCTTAATAGAATCTTTCTTGCAATATCAACCTGTACATTGATTTTTGCGGGTATCGGTTTTTTAAGGTATCAATTTATAGATGAGCATTATTTTGTACCTACGTCGGTTCTCATTGTTGAGTTCCTTGCTAGCTTCGCCTTTACCGTTGGCAGCAGATTCATTATCAAACTCATTTATTTAGAGTCCAAAAAAAACAAAGACGATATCGAGAATATTTTAGTCTATGGCGCAGGAGTTTCTGGATTAATAACGAAGAGAACGATTGAAAACGACACGAAAAATGCAATCCAAATCAATGGATTCATTGATGACAATCCCAAACTTTGGGGAACAAGAATCGAAGGGACCAATGTATATAGTCCAAAAGCGCTAAAACAGATAGACGCTAAATACAATATTGATACGGTAATCATTGCAATTCAAAACCCAAAACCAGAACGAAGGAAAGCGCTTCTTGATGAATGTATTGAGCTCAATATAAAGGTGCAAAAAGTTCCAGAACCAAAGAGTTGGATCAATGGAGAATTTACCTCCAAGCAATTTGTTAAAGCAAAAATTGAAGACCTTCTCGGAAGAGAAGAAATAAAGTTAAACATCGATCAAATAAACCAAAACCTAAAAGGCAAAATCATATTGATTACTGGGGCCGCGGGTAGTATAGGTAGTGGACTTGTAAAACAAATTGCCAAATTTCAGCCTGCCCTACTCATACTTTTTGACCAAGCAGAGTCTGGACTTTATGATTTGCAATGGGAAATATTAGAAGAATCACCAGAAGTTAAATTTGAAATTGTAATTGGAGATGTCACACACCAGAAACGGGTTGAAAATCTAATGAAGAGCTTTACGCCAGAAATTGTCTTTCATGCTGCGGCCTATAAACATGTACCTTTGATGGAGCTTAACCCTTCTGAAGCCGTTAAAACAAACGTCCTAGGTTCTAAAATACTCATGGACACTTGTGACAAATATCAAGTGAAGAAGTTCATTCTGATCTCAACAGACAAAGCTGTGAACCCAACAAATGTTATGGGCGCAACGAAAAGGGTTGCTGAAATCTATGCACAGCAACTCAATAATGAGAGTAAAACACAATTCATTACCACACGATTTGGAAATGTACTCGGCTCTAACGGTTCTGTCATTCCTTTATTCCAGCGTCAAATTGAAAACGGAGGCCCTATCACCATCACTGATACGCGCATCACTCGTTTTTTCATGTCTATTCCTGAAGCATGCCAGCTTGTTTTAGAAGCAAGCGTCATGGGAAATGGAGGTGAAATCTATGTGTTTGACATGGGTGACTCTGTCAAGATCATTGATCTTGCAAAAAAAATGATTTCATTAAGTGGCATGACCCTTGATAAGGATATACAAATTAAGGTAACAGGATTAAGACCAGGAGAAAAGCTATATGAGGAGCTTCTTGCGAATGAGGAAAATACCATCCCAACGCATCACAATAAAATACTCATTGCGAAAACCAATGTTAGAAATAACAATGAACCGCAAATTGATGCACTTATTGAGCTTATTGATGAACAGAAAAACGATGAGCTGGTAAAAGTGATCAAGACAATTGTTCCTGAATACCTTAGCCAAAACTCTAGCTTTGAAAAATTAGACAACAATGATTGATCCTGTTCAGATACAAATACGTTTTGCAGATATTGATTCAATGGGACATGTAAATAATGCTGTATACCTGAGCTATTTTGAATTTACACGGGTTTATTATTTCAAAGCATTGTTAGGAGAAAATTGGGATTGGGAGACAAAAGGTATTATTCTGGCGCATACTGAGCTGAGCTTTATAAAACCCATACGCCTCAATGACCAAGCATTCATTGAAATGTCAATAGGGAAAATAGGAAATAAGAGTTTTACTTTTCATTACACCATAAGTGTTAATGGAGAAATAACTACAAAAGGTACATCTACTTTAGTTGCATTCAATACGCAGCTTCAAAAACCCATTCCTATTCCTAAAAAAATGAAAGCCTCGATTGGGGAGCTAAACGTATTTCAATCATGAATCGCTCAAGGATTTTTAATATTGGACTAGTTGGCCTGGCGATTCTTTTTACACAAAACTATACTGCACAGTCAGTTCCGTGCTACAAAAAAAAGAAAATATGCAACTTTCAGTTTTTGACGAATTGCTATGAAAAAGTAGCGTTCGATAGCATTACACAGCGTTATTATTCACGTCAAAATTTTGGCGTGCCATTCGATGGAACATGTGCAACATGTCATAGA
>MDSY01095020.1_pt1 | contig 12779 bp, 2 predicted proteins | sample 811131 | NCBI WGS metagenome assembly MDSY01 (sample SAMN05326643, study PRJNA326480) | marine metagenome | isolation source: seawater | place: Atlantic Ocean: South West | collected 2010
CATAATTTTAAATAAAGAAAAACCCACTCAAAGGAGTGGGTTTTCTTTTCTGATTTTATGTTGGCATAAGATTTGATTTAATCTAGTAAACTAAAAAATAAAACAAAATGAAAAAAACACTACTTTCTATTGTATTTGCCTGTCTGGTATTTTCGAGTTTTGCTCAAAATGTTCACACAGTTCTTGTAGGTCCTTATATGACGTATACTCCTAGTCAGCTTACCATTGAGTTGAATGACAGTGTTACCTTCATACTTGAAGGTGGAACTCATGATGCAAATTTTGGCATCAACACCCTTACAGGTGAATCTTTTGGTAATCCTGCTGAAATAACTTCGCTACCCGTTTTTTCTAGTGCAGGTGTTATGGGTACCATTACCTTCGAAGTACCGGGAACGTACAATTATGATTGCTCCGTATATGGACATGCTTCTATGGGGATGGTTGGTCAAATTATTGTGAACGAATCGGCTGATTGTTTAGACGATAATGAAGCTATTGCTACTATTTTTTCAGGTGGTATGTCCATTTCAAGTTGCACTGAAGCGATTGCTTATTTAGGAGATAATTATGGATATTCTGAGGTAGCTGCATGTGAATGGAACGGCATGCCAATGTTTGATTTCGGAGGTGCTTTAGCAAATATTTGCGAGTGTTCTTGTGCAGACTTGGAGCCAGAAAATTCTACGGTGGTAGATGTGATTGTTGACTCTGAATTTCACACAACCTTAGAAACCGCAGTATTAGCTGCAGGTTTAGCAGAAACCTTAAGTGGTGATGGTCCATTTACAGTTTTTGCTCCCACTGATGCAGCCTTTTCATTATTGCCAGAAGGAACATTAGAAGCATTATTAGCTGACCCTTCTGGTCAATTAATGTCTATTCTATCTCATCACGTACACAGCGGTTCAGCTCTTTCTACTGATTTATCTGACGGTATGATGATTCCTACAGTAGCTGGAACAAACCTTGATGTTACAATTACTGACGGTATGTTTTACATCAGCAATGCACAGGTTGTTATTGCAGATATAGTGGTAGATAATGGGGTAGTGCACGTTATAGACGCTGTGTTACTTCCAGAAATTTTAGGTATTCAAGATGATTTAATGATGGAACAGGAGGAATATATGTATTCTATTGATGTACTAGGAAAAAGAGTAAATAGAAACAGTATTCAAACTATCGTATTCGATATTTACTCTTCAGGAAATGTTGTAAAACGTTTTTCTATTAAATAACGTATTCGAACTACCGATCACTAAATAGTATATTAAAAAAAGCTACTCTTTTCGAGTGGCTTTTTCATTCCCTAAACTTTTTTAAATCAATCCAAAATCGGTTCGAACGAGAACCAACAAGGGGAGGGTTCTGTCGCATTAATTTGACCTCTATCTAAAAATCCTATTTGAATTAGAGATTATGCGACTAATGAAAGGAGAGTGTAAAACGAAACTTAAAGTAAACAGATTGAAGAATGATGAACTTAGGATTTCAGTGGTGCTGGAACATAGAAGAGGATTTTACATCAAATTTAAATAATATATATTTGGTGTATTAATTCGACTTCAGAATTTAAATTTTTGTGATCGAAGCACCTTTATAAACTTACTTGCATAGAAACTAAATCAGACATTATGAATATTAATTTCAAAAAAAGTAGTGGATTAGTAATCGCATTAATTTGCTCAGTTAATTTAGTCTTTTCTCAAAACGACCATACAACTGTGGTGGGTGATGATTTATACTATAATGGAGAATATGCAGGAAGAGTAACTGAAATAACAGCCGAAGGCTATGCCTCTGTAGCTTATTGGCATTGGAACCAAACATGGAATCAAGCAATTAACACTTGTACGAACTCTAGTTTATCAGGTCCAAATGTATATGTCAGTTACTCTTTACCGAACCTTCAACAAGGTCAAACTCTTCCAGCTTTTAGTAATGAGACTTATAACAACTTTGTAGCAACCTCAGTTTACTTTTGGTCAACCGACTCATACTACAACTACTATGTTAATCCTCCATATAATGGTAATGATGGTGATGAAGCTTATTTAGTTGACACATATGAACAGTACCTTAGTTATCAGTCGCAAGGTTGGTGGACTCATAGTCAATTAATTGTTCAAACATATCTCCCATCAGAAAATAATCTTGAAGCTGGTGAATGGGATCAGACCGCTGTTCACCCATTCTATTGCCTTGGGACAGGCGTACCAATACAAGGTTGTACAAACTTTGAAGCTTGTAATTATGATAGTAATGCAGTTTTGGATGATGACTCATGTGTATTGTTAGACGGGATATGCGATGAATGTTCAGCTGATGGTGAATCTGTAGTAGATTACGATGCTGATAACGATGGACAATGTGATATTTTGGATACAAACTTTGGGTGTACAGATGAAACGGCTTGTAATTATGATGCCACACCATATCTAAACCCTTATATACCATCTAGTTGTATTACTCCAGACATGGTTATGCCAGCAGCAGAGTTTAGTGTTGAGTACTCCAAAGAAAAAGGGGGGATACTTTTAATGTTTGACCTAGATCCCTTAATTGAAGAAATTCAAATATTTAAAGGCAATGACGTACATTTCACAGGGCCAGTAACATCTGCAGTGCTTGATAAGGATGGTGATACCTATGAATATCTTGACAGCGATGCTCTTGAAAATTGTACGACAGTCACCTACAAAATTGCTACAATTGCTTGTGCAAACGAGGATTTCAACACAACTAAAGTAACTGCTCCTATTTCTCTTTTGGTTAATATAGATATTAACGATACATGGGTTGAAAACTCTCCAATCAATTCAACAAAACAGTTAGAAGCTAATACTGGTGACTATAAAGATAGAGTTGAATTAAATTGGTCGAATAATAACAATTCATTAATTCATAATTTTGAGATTCAGAGAAGAATTGCCTCTGATAATAATATCTCTTCAGATCCGGATTATGGATTTGTTAAAATAGGTGAAGTTTCTAATTCTATACACCATTACATAGATTTATACACAGAAGCCAATACTCTGTATGAGTATAGAATTGATGCTATGGTCTCGGTGTGTTCTGAAAATAATGATTCTGAAGACATTTTTTCAGCTAAAAAATCCAATAATGCAATTGGTTTTAGAAGTCCTTGTTCTAATATTTTTGGCCAAATTACTTTTGATGAGACAAGCCCTGTTGAGAATGCTGAAGTATTTGCTTCAACCACGAACCCCATGTTAAACAAGTCGATAAACTTAAGGGGCACAAATGGCTTGAGTATTTCTTGTCCTGAGACATTATTTTCATTTATGGCTTGGATAAAACCAGATACTCTGATAGGAACATATTCACCAATTTTAGCTAGAGGAAATTCTTTTAATTTCGGAATAAATGCACAGGGGTTCTTAGAATGGAATAATGGCAATACAGCAGATTCAGATAGGATTATTTATGGTAATACCTTGTCAGAAGGATGGAACCAAATATCAGTTTCGTTTGAAGAAAATGTTGAGCCCGGTAAATTTAATTTACGCGTTTATTTAAATGGAGAAAGTGCATTGAATGAGGCCCCACCTAGTGAATCTGAAGCCCAAGGTTTTTTCCAAGCTTATAAAAATGCTATAATTAGCAATAGCGCTGCTATTGTATTTGCAGAAAATGCAGTACAAGAACAAGAAATTGCTCTAGATCAAGAAATTCTTGATTCGCTAGACGCCAACTATAGTGGATTACAGACCTATGTAGATTTAGTGAGCCTGCAAAACACCCTAAACAATACTATAGAAGAATTAAATGTAGTAATTGGGAAACAAGACTCCAATGGAAATTTCTTTAGTGGATTTATGGATGAAATCTCATTATGGAATATTAGCTTAAGCGAGGAGTTTATTCAACAGAATTTCAATAAATATTTAAAACGACAGGAGGTGGGCATGCATGCATATTTTCATTGCGATGAAGGTGTTGGTAATACTATTTATGATTGCTCAATAAACGAGGAAGGTCTTTTTAATAATTTAAATGCAAGGATGTTAAATTCAGCGGATAATTTCAATTCAAATGTTCCTTCTGCTGAACAGGTTAGATATTCTGCATTATCTGATCAAAACGGATACTATACTCTTGAAGAAATACGTTTTGCATCGACTGGGTCAAATTATCAAATTACGCCTACTTTGTCCGCAAAATATGGCACAAATGCCAATGGTTCTCAAGTGATTATTGAGCCTGCTCATCAGTTTACTCCTACATATCAAACTTCATATTTAGGAGATGGAGTAGATTATATTTCCAATATAAACTTCAATGATAATTCATCTTTCAATGTTTCAGGGAATGTATATTATTTAGACCCTTCTAAGGCCGATTCTCTATTGTGTGACGATTCAGATGGCGCTCCATTTTCTTTATCTTCTGATGTTTACATTACTAATTGTGATACAGGTATTCCTAAAGTAGCTGCCTCCAATTCAAGCATAGGTGTTGAGGGAGCGTTTATTTTTGTAGACAATGAACCTGTATTTGATAGCTCTGGAATTCAAATAAAGACTAATTCATCTGGGGAATTTTCGGTAAAAGTCCCTATAGGGAAACATCAAATTTCTATAGCAAAAGAAGACCATACATTTGTCTCTAACGTATGGAATGGTCCATCTCATACTAGAATAACTTTAAATGAAAATACAGAAAATGTTGAAGTTCTAAGTGTGTATAATTTTATAACGGAAAAGCAAGGTATCACATTTTTTGATAACACAAAGAGAAGATTAGTCGGACGTGTTTGTGGTGGAACAACAGAAGCTACTAAACTTTATGATGGAAGTTCAGTCAATAATATTGGTGTAGCAGATTTTACACTTCAAAATCAAGGAGCAGAGTTGCATTCAGTTGCAGTTTCAACTAATTCCAACTCGGGAGAATATTCTATTGATTTATTACCTCTTTCTTATGAGGTGAAGAGTGATGCAACAGTCGGTCGATTATTTACTGTGCCTTCTCAAGAAGTTGGCGAGGGAAATCTAGTAAATGACTTTTTTCTTGAAGACATGGGCAATGGACAACCTTATCCATTTGGGGCTATAGATTTAAGTCAAAAAGGCAATCAATACTCTTATTCTCAAGCATTCTACGATAACATCGTTAGTAATACAGATATTAATGAATTTGGATATAGACTCATACTAAATCCAAACTTTACTCAATACAATGGGGTTCTGTCAGACTCTATTCAAACACTCGCTGATTCTGTTTTACAGAAGTACCATGCGTTTATTAATAATCCTAACACAATTGAAATCCGTGAGGATGCATCATCTAATGATCCAGATGACTATTATTTGTACCCTCATTTGTTTGGCATAAATCATACAATAACAATAACCCACGATGCAGTATTAGCCTGGCAATCCAACCCAATAGAATATGATTGGGCAGAAAATTTTGTTTATAGAGTAACTCCTTCTATTTCCTATTATTCATCTAAATATGACTTCGCTGGAAATGGTGATTCCTTAGAAATACTAGGTGAGTCAGAATGGAATCTATTAAATCAACAGTGGAATGAAGAGGATGAAGTTTGGATTGAAGGTGAAACTATAGTGATCCCGTTGATAAATTCAGCTGGATTATACCAAATAGGGAATCCAGTATTTAAACAAGAGAAAGCTTATAAGATATTCACTAGTGTAGAAGAAATATATACAAAATACCAAATTTCCGAAAGTAGTATAGTATCCTCTAAATATATAGATCCTGTAAGAGTAGGAACACTAACATTGAATGATGGAACAAATTCGAACTCTTACCCAATGACCTCATCAGAAACTATAATTCCTTTTGAGGCTATGTATGTTAATACCTCTCTGAATGGAGATAATTCTTTTGAAAAAAGTTTCACTATCACTTATTCTGATGGAGCATTAAGTATAAATGAAAATAATGATTATTATGTTTTTGGAACACGAGTGGATGAAGGTTTGAATTTCTTTTCATCTGGCCCTGAGGTGGTGGAAATGGTACTAAGGGATCCTCCAGGTGATGAATCTTACTCTTATATTGAATCTGGTTCTAGTTCTATAAATGAGGTTGAGATATATTCTGCTGAAGATGTGGTATCTGATCATATAGTAAAAGATATAAACTTAGGCTTTAAAATGCAGATTGCCGTTCCCTTTGGTGGTCCAATATTTACGACAGAGTTAATTGCAAATACACAAATTGATTTGATATTTGAATCATCCAGTGATACTACTGAAACGAATTGGTCTGAAACTTCATCAGGTCAAACTTATAGGACTTCCTCTCAAGAGTTTAATATTGGGTCTGGCGGCGATTTATATATTGCAAACAACTACAATATTGTATATGGAACTAACAAATTATTAGAGGTTGTTAAATTAGCAGATTGTGGCCTGCAAGGATTCGTTTGTTTAGGTGAGACCTCTGAAACTCCAGCCCTAATTAATGAATTCATTGGTGCTGTTTCACTATACACTCAAGGTGATGTTGCTTATACATTGGGGACTTCTGTAGGACTAGAAATAGTTCCTGTAGGATTTAAGACTAAAACTGTTTACGACCAAAATCACATTGTTAAGACCTTAATACCTACATTAGAATGGCTTAGAAATACCTATTTTGGTATTCAAGCGGTTTATACATTTACTGATCCTAGCGACCCTTGTTACAATAATGAAGCACATTTATCATATTCTGATTTAAACAAAACTCCTTGCTACACATATCATGAATCAGCAGATGTATCGGATCCTTACGAATTGCCATTCAATGTTTTTGAAGACATTAATATTGCAGATTATGTACCTTCAGGCTTTGTAGGGCTTGTTGAAGAAGCCTTATTAGCAAGTCAAACAAATGGTGCGTTTAATAGCTTTTCAGAAGAAACTCTTAATACTATGAATTCTGTAGCTGCCGCTTCAGAAGATGCAACCAGCGTACTTAATGCTATTGGAGAGATAGCAGATTCTCAATTTTGGAGTGATTTTGCATCAATAATTGGAGGTCAGAATTTATTGCTGGGAATGCAAACATTTAAATCTGAGGTGATTGATTCCTATGCCGAAACTCTTTCTGGTTATACCGATGGCTTAGAGTTGTTAATAACTGTGCTAGATAATATGACATACACACCACCTACGGATAAAGTAGCTTTTTACAATGAACAAATTACTTTATGGAAAGCAGCTGTTGAAGCAAATGAAAAGGATAAGGCTACCATTTTCGACGATTCCGGATCTCAATCAGCATTTGTTCCCGAGATCCTAATTACAGAAACTTTTGGGCCAGATCAAAATTACTCTTTTAGTGGTGGAAATGTAATTGAAGAAACAATTAGACAAGCAGAAACATCCCAAGTTTTAAATACAATTAATTATAGTATTGATGGGCATGTTGCCTATGAAATTGGAGGTAAAATTAATAACTTTGGGGGTTCTCATCATGAGACCATACCAATTACTTTTGAAGTAGAAAAGAATATTACAAATACTGAAAGTAGTTACATGGGTTTTGGTTATGTATTAAGTGATAATGATGAGTCGGACTATATCTCAGTAGATGTGAAAAAATCTAATTCTGGCTGGGGACCAATTTTCAGAAAGCGTGCAGGTCAGACTATGTGTCCTCACGAAGCTGAAGAACCATTCTTGTATTATGTTCACGATGCTCTTTCTGCTGATGAAAATGTTTTTGCTCCAGCAACACAACCAAGAGAGGTTCCGGGAATAGATATTAATCCTACAACTCTTTCGGGTGTTCCCGAAACACAAGCAGCTGTCTTTACATTGAGTTTGACCAACAATTCTGCATCAACAGAAGACATGGTATATACCCTTATGGTAGATGAGGCGAGTAATCCTTATGGAGCTATCATGCAGATTGATGGACAGTTTGTACATAGAGACATTATGGTTCCATACGGCGAAACGATTAATAAGACACTTACCATAAATAAAGGGCCCGAACAACTTGTTTATATGGACTCTTCTGACTTAGGAGGAAATGATGACCGTCTAGGTCTAATTCTAAGATCTTCTTGCCAATATTCTTATGGTACTTCAAACACACCAGATATTGCAGATACCATCTATTTATCCGTTTCATTTCTTCAAGGATGTACAGAAATATCTATTAGTCAGCCAAGTGATTCATGGATATTAAACAAGTCTTCGGAAAATACTACAGGTACTGTAAATGACTTGAACATTACATTAGATGGCTACGATTGGAATTATTATAGCTTGGATGACGTAATTCTAGAATACAAAAAATCGACACAACCAGATTATAATGAGATAGAGACTTTTACTAAAGTAGAAGAAGGCGCTATATTACAAGATAGCGATACCGAACTGTCATTAGGTTCTGTAAATTTAGTTTGGGATATGTACAATTTAGAAGATGGAGATTACGACATTCGTGCTTATACAAATTGTGGGGGAGCTTCATTTACTTCAGAAGTTCATTCTGGGCATAAAGACACTAGATTACCTGAGCCTTTTGGTTCAGCTCAACCTGCAGACGGAATCCTATCTCCCAACGATGAGATTCAAATGAACTGGTCAGAGGCATTAGATGAGAATCGTTTTTACTCTCAGCAGACCACTATAACTATGAGTGCCATAAAGAATATGTCTGAAGTTTCTCATGATGCATTTGTGTATATGGATTCTGGATCTTCATTAGAGATTCCTTATGGATTAAATATTCAACACAGCTCATTTACAGTAGAGATGTGGATTAACCCAAAAACTACCGGAACTATTTTCCAACAAGGGTATGACAATAACCGATTGAGTCTGTTTTTAAACGAAGACAGAACTTTAGGTATTCAATACGAAGAAGGTAATTCATCTATTTTAGCAAGCTCGCATACTGCTTTAGCTTTGGCAACAGAGTCTGCGGAAGCATGGCAACATATTGCATTTGTTTTTGATAACGATCTTAAAACAATTTCTTTTATCATTGGAGGGGAATTGCTTGATCCTCTTGATATTTCTGAATTAATTTTCGATTATATAGCCGAAGGTCCTATATCTATTGGTAGCGGAAGTTATCAAGGTGCGATGCATGAGTTAAGAGTTTGGTCAACTAATAAGTATGCAACAAGCATTTATCAAAATCTAGGGGTAAGACTTTCAGGTAGAGAGGCTGGACTTATTGGCCACTGGCCTATGGATGAGCTTTCTGGAAATCCTAAAGATCTTGCACGATCACGTCATATGAGTGGAGAGGTAAATTGGGCCGTTGCTAAAAAAGGATTTGGTTACAATTTCTCAAGTAATTCAACCTTAAATGCTCCTTTTGGAACAAAAGCTTATGAAGCCACGGATGATTTTACCATGGAATTTTGGTTTAAATCTAATAATGCAAATGGGTGTATGGTTTCCACCGGTTCTTACAAAACAGAACAAGGAGTTGGAAACCTAGACGCTTGGTCTATAGGTCTGGATAATGGTTATATTACTATTGATCATAACTTGAATAATAATAGTACTTTACTAATGAACTCAAGTGAGCAATTTAACGACGATGTATGGCATCATCTTGCCATTGTTAAAAATGCAAAATCTACCACTACTTTATTTATAGACGGTATAGAACAAGCAAGCTGCTCTTCAGAAATGACAAGAGGATTTGGTAGTCCAGAGTTAACTCTTGGAGCCAAACAGTACCAAAATTCAGTTGGCCCTGAATATTCAGATCACTTTACAGGTAAGATGGATGAGTTTAGGTTGTGGAACCTCAAGAGGGATTTCTCTCAATTAGATCGATATAAGAACATTCGATTAAATGGGACTGAGCTAGGTTTAGATGCTTATTATCCATTTGAGCAGTATGAAATTACTCAAGGGGTTTCTCTATTGACAGCGAGCTATTCAGATAATTCAGACACCTTGAATCTTGAATTAGATCCATTATCCATTGACTACTCGTATGAATCATCTGACCTTCCGCTAGTAAGAATGAGTAATCCATATTTAGGTGTTTTCCATAATTCACTGGTAAATCAAGATCAAACATTGCTATCTATTACCGAAGACTTAGCCAATGTGGAGGGAACCATAGTTGATGTTAGTATGGATAATCTATTTGATATTTATGGCAATAAAGCCAATCCAGTGACATGGTCTTTTTATGTTGACAAAAACCAACTTGTTTGGAATCAGAATACTATTGATATTCATAAGTTGTTAGGTGAACCGATGGTCTTTGAAACGTCTATTGTGAATAACAGTGGAGCGATAGAAAACTTCGAAATAACGAATCTTCCAACTTGGCTCTCTGCCAACCCAACTGAAGGCTTATTGAGTCCAAATTCGTATACTGAAATCCAATTTGTTGTCAATGATAATCTATTCATAGGTGACTACAGGCCTACAATCACTCTAACTGGTAATAATGGAGTTCCAGAGCAATTGAATGTAGATTTAAATGTAGAGGCTTCTCAACCTGAATTTTTATTTAACGGAGAAGAATTTCAATATGACATGAGTTTTATTGGAAAAGTATCGGTTGATGAGATTCGTTCTAGAGATGAGTTAGACATCCTCTTTGCATATGTAAACGATGAGATTAGAGGGTATGCTAGTCCAGTTTATATTGAAGAATATGACGCTTATTTCATTTTTCTTAGTATTCACTCCAACCAACAAGAAAATGAACAAGTTAACTTTAGATTATGGGATGCCAGTGAGGGTAAAATCCAATCTCAAGTAACAATGAATGAAACTATATTCATTCCATTTATTCAAGGTAATGTTGTTGGGGATTTTAATATTTTAGCTCATTTTAATGCTAATAATGTACTTCGACAAGAGATACCATTAAATGTTGGCTGGAATTGGTTCTCCTTAAATTTAATGGAGACTACAACTAATCAATTCAATACAATTTCTATTCCTACTGTAGTAAGTTACTTAGAAGCATCTGAGATACAATCCTTTAAAAATCAAACATCATTTACACAATATTATAACGATTCCAATAACTCAACATCTAACTGGTTTGGTAGTATGACAACAGTTGACTTAGGTGGAATGTACATGATTAAAATGGGTGTTCAAGACACTATTGTTTATGATGGATTGCGTGTCGATTTAAGTAATCCTGTTTATAATATTCCTATTTCACAAGGTTGGAATTGGATTGGGTATCTTGGTCAAAGACCTTTAGGGACAAATCATGCACTTTCTAGCATGAACCCATCTTCTGGAGATTTAATAAAAGGGAAAACCAGTTTTAGTATGTATGCCTCAGAAAGTTTAGGTTGGCTAGGTACACTAAATACATTAAGTGACGGTGAAGGATATATGTATAAATCGTTATCTGTAGATACTCTAGTCTATCCAGAAATTAGCCTCTATGGATCAGGTGATTTTAGACTGAATCAAAATTGTTCCCCTTCTGAACGTTGGCCAGTTTTGGATGGAAACTATGAGCACTCAATGTCATTAATTGCGAAAATTGATCACCCTAACTATTCTTCACCCACTCTCAAAAATATATTGGGAGCATTTATTAATGAGGATTGCATAGGAAACATTTCGTGTACTCCGATAGAAGGCCAAGAGTCTTTATACTTTGTTACGATTCATGGAAACAGCCAGGCCCTTGTTTCATTTAAATATTTTGACCATGAAAAGAATAAGAGCTATGATGCGACTAATCGTATTGAATTTGAAGCCAACAAGATGTTGGGGTCAATTGAAAATCCGTATTTAATCCAAATTGATCTGGAGTCTCAAGATGCGGGCAACTACTTTGAGCTAAATGTTTATCCAAATCCATTTAATAATTCCTTTGAATTAGAATTTATCTTGGATAAAGAGGTTGAGGTTGAAATTCATCTATATGATGTGATGGGTAGATTGATAGAAACAATTTCTGAGCCTACTTTAATGCAAGGAATTCAGCACATCCAGATAGATGGAAAAAGTTTAAATAAAGGAGTTTACTTCTTAGAACTTAAAGTAGATGATAAAGCTTACAAAAAGATGATTGTAAAATCTTAAGCTAATACTTTCCATTTACGTTAATTAAACCGTCTTTTATTATGAGAAATACTTTACAATTATATACATTCTTGTTTGCTTTATCAGGTACAATATCCTTAAGTACAAATGCCCAAGAAATAGGGGACATTTATCAAGGAGGTATTATCTTTTACTTAGATGGAAATGGTGGAGGCTTAATTGCAGCAGATTCAGATCAATCTACTGGAGCAGAGTGGGGTTGTTATGGAACTTCTATTTCAGGTGCAGATGGAACAGCTATTGGCACAGGAGTTCAAAACACGATTGATATAGAAGCAGGGTGTTCAACCGCAGGAACAGCTGCAGATATTTGCGCTAACTTAACTCTTAATGGATATAGTGATTGGTTCTTACCTTCAAAAGATGAATTAAATGAAATGTATGTAAATCTATATCAACAAGGTCTTGGTAGTTTTGCTAGTACCGGCTATTGGAGTTCTAGTAAGATGGCGAATGGCCTTGCGTGGAATATGAATTTCTGGGATGGCTACTTCGGCGGCCCCGGCAATCAACAAATTCAAAATGTTAGGGCTGTTCGGTCTGTTGTGTTAATACTTGGTTGTACAGATGCTACAGCATTTAATTATGATGCTTCAGCTAATACAGATGATGGTTCATGTTTAGATGTAGTGAATGGATGTATGGATGCGACTGCCTTTAATTTTGACTCAAGTGTCAATACAGATGACGGTTCTTGTGAAGCGGTTGTTGAAGGGTGTACAA
>MDSY01103268.1_pt1 | contig 12778 bp, 12 predicted proteins | sample 811131 | NCBI WGS metagenome assembly MDSY01 (sample SAMN05326643, study PRJNA326480) | marine metagenome | isolation source: seawater | place: Atlantic Ocean: South West | collected 2010
ATTATGAATTTACTACACTTAAACCCAATTTAGGTATTGTGGATTATCGGGACTATCGCTCGTTTGTCATGGCCGATATTCCCGGAATTATTGAAGGTGCAGCTGAAGGAAAAGGATTAGGGCATTATTTTCTTCGACATATCGAAAGAAATTCAATTTTACTTTTTGTGATCCCTTCTGATACTAAAGATGTAAAAGCTGAGTTTGAAATCCTTTTTAACGAGCTTAAGAAATATAATCCAGAGCTATTAGATAAAAAATATATGGTGATTCTGTCAAAAGGAGATTTATTAGATGATGAATTAAAAAAAGAATATACCACTGAGATGAGTTCAATTTTTAAAGCTCCCCACTTAATAATTTCTAGTCTAAATCAATATAATTTAACTAAACTTAAAGACTCTCTATGGAGACTTTTAAACAATTAAAATGCTCAAAAGATTAGTATTAATTTTATTCATTCTTAAAAGCTTTGGATCGCAGGCTCAAGATCTAACTCCGATTGCCTCCTATTCATTTGATTCCGATATTTTTTATCAAAATCAGGTTGAAAGTTTGATTAATATTTACGAACAAACTAAAGCTATAAAAACTTTGGACTCAATAGTCAGATTGTGTTTTATTTATAAAGATTGGGAAACTTCTATAGATTATGCTAAAAAAGCTATTGAGGTTAATCCTACTGCTGAAAGATATTTTATTTTAGGTGGAGCTTCAGGTTTTCGTGCGCTTGAGGTCCATATACTATCTTCTCTTAAGTATGTTAATATTATGAAGCCTGCTTTTGAACAAGCAGTTCGTTTAGAGCCAATGAATGTAAAATATCTGAGAGCACAAGTAGATGTTTTGTTATCCTTACCTATAATATTAGGTGGTAGTATAAATAAGGCAAAACAGCATATAAAAAAAATAAAATCTTTAAATACTGTAGAAGGTTTTTTGGCAGAAGGATCAATGCATGAAATCAATGAAGATTTTTATCGTGCAAAACAGGTCTACAAACAGCTATTCGATTTTTTAAATCAAAACTATTCTTTTTGTTCCCTGTCCACTATTAAATATGACCGAAGAAATTTTGCCTATGATTTGGGAAGAATTGTAGCAGATTTCGAATTAGAATTAAAATGGGGTCAATGTGCTTTATCATACTTTACCAGGACATACGATCAAAGAGATACTATTCCCTTAGCATGGGTTTACTATCAAAGTGCCCGTTTAGCTAAGAGACTAAAAAACACCGAACAAATGGATTTTTTAATTTCAAAAGCTCTATTAAATTTAAAAGAATCTCCTGACCAAATACTTCAATCCTTACTCAAAGAATTGAACTTATGATGCGATTGCATTTTATTGCTATAGGAGGAAGTGCTATGCATAGTCTAGCAATTGCAATGCAACTTTTGGGTCATAAAGTAAGTGGAAGTGACGATGCTATTTATGATCCCTCGAGAAGTAATTTAGAGGCTTCAGGATTGCTCCCTCTTGATCTTGGATGGTTTCCTGAAAAAATTAATTCTGAAGTAGATGTCATTATATTGGGAATGCATGCAAAAAAGGATAATCCAGAATTGCTTGAAGCAAAAAAAAATGGATTAAAAATTCAATCATATCCCGAATTTTTGGCAGCTCGATCACAAAATAAATCTCGTGTTGTTATTGCTGGAAGCCATGGAAAAACCACCATCACTTCAATGATTTTATATGTATTATATTATCATGAAATAAAAACTGATTTTATGGTTGGAGCCCAGCTTAAATTTATGAGTGAAACACTTTCAATTTCGAAGGAGAACGATTTTATATTATTGGAAGGAGACGAATATTTATCTTCTCCAATTGACTTAAGACCAAAGTTTTTATGGTATCGTCCTGAAATTGCTTTGATTAGTGGAATTGCATGGGACCATATAAATGTTTTTCCAACATTTGAAAAATATGTCAAACAATTTGAGTTTTTTATTGATTCTATCCAACCAGGTGGTTTGTTGATTTATAACGAAGAAGATGAAATATTAAAATCATTGGTTGAAACTCACCAACATCCAATAAAAAAAATCCCTTATAAAACTCCAAAACATTATATAAATAATGGGGTTACTTATCTTGAAACAACTGAGGGTAATTTACCCCTCTCGGTCTTTGGAGAACACAATTTATTGAATTTAGCTGGAGCACAGTGGGTTACTCAATTGATGGGTTTGGATGCATCAGAATTTTACGAAGCTATTCCAAGCTTTATTGGAGCCTCAAATCGATTAGAATGTTTAGTAAAAAGTAAAACAGCTTTTCTTTTTAAAGATTTTGCTCACGCACCAAGTAAAGTAAAGGCAACTTCAAAAGCTATAAAAAAACAATTTTCAAATCATAAAATTTTGATTTGTCTTGAATTACACACTTACAGTAGTTTAGATTCTAAATTTATTGAACAGTATGCACACTCCTTAGATCAAGCTGACGAAGTTGTAATTTTTTATGATCCTGAAGCTTTGAAAATAAAAAAACGAGCACCTATTGCTCCTGAATTCATTAAACAAGCATTCAGGAAGCCGTCAATAAATATTTTTAACTATAAAGACTCGCTCTTAAATTTTTTACTCAAAAAAAAATATAAAAATAAGGTCCTTGTAATGATGAGTTCAGGAAGTTTTGGAGATTTAGATTGGGAGATTCTAAAGGCTCATATTTCAGAATTTTAAATATAATTCCAATAAAAATTACAAGATTAAAAAAAGGTTTTATATTTTATCTAAAGCTATATTTGTCTAGGCTAACTAATCTATTGCTCGCGTCTTAAATATTAACTAAGACACTATTTATGGATTATATCAAGATTAAATAGTGATTAATACTAAAAAAATTACTGATGTTTTTTTTGACTTAGACCATACATTGTGGGATTTTGAAAAAAACTCTGCTTTGACATTTAAATTGATATTTAATCAACTTAATTATTCAATAAAAATTAAGGATTTTCTTTCTCATTATATACCTATAAACCATGCTTGTTGGAAGTTATACAGAGAAAATAAAATTAGTCAAAAAGAACTCCGTATTCAACGTTTATCTCAAACATTTAAAAAAATAAAATTTGAAATTAAACCAAATGAAATTGAAGAAATGTCAGATCTTTATATCTCTAATCTAAGTACATTTCCTCACTTATTTGAAGGAACCCACGATCTACTTAAGCAATTAAAAAATAAATACCGATTACATGTTATTACTAATGGTTTTGAAGAAGTTCAGCATTTTAAAATAGCCAATTCAGGATTGAAAAATTACTTTTATCATATTTTTACTGCTGAAAAAATAGGTTTTAAAAAACCGCACCCTCAAATTTTTATAACTGCTTTAGAAATGGCACATACATCAGCATCTAGTTCAATTATGATTGGCGACAGTTATGGAGCTGATATCCATGGTGCATTATCAATAGGCATGCAAGCCATACATTTTAATTCTCATCACGAAGCAGAACATAATCATTGTCCAATCGTATATTCAATAAGTGAAATCAGACAGTTTTTTATCTAAAATTACTACAGGTATGCAATGCCAACATTAATGCTTATTTTTGAAAATGGAATTAAATGGAGCTCAAAAAGCAGTTGACGATTGGATTAAAATTCATGGAGTGCGTTATTTCAATGAACTAACCAATATGGCTCAATTAACAGAAGAAGTAGGAGAAGTAGCACGTATTATTTCTCGACGCTATGGGGAACAATCTGAAAAAACATCAGATAAGGATAAAGATCTCGCGGAGGAACTAGCTGACGTAATCTTTGTAGCCCTTTGTTTAGCGAATCAAACTGGAGTAGATATAAATGCTGCTTTTGAAAAAAAACTAAAAAAAAAATCAGAACGTGATCACGATCGACACCACAATAATTCCAAGTTAAAACCCTAGGTCAAAGATGCATCTCAACCTCTCTCACGATACACTAATTTGTAATGGGAAAATAAAAATCACAGGTTCTAAAAGTGAAACTAATAGATTACTCTTTCTTCAATCTCTATTTCCTGACTTTAAAATTCAAAATAAATCTAATTCAGACGATAGTTTTGTTATGCAAGCAGCATTAAAATCTACTTCTGATTTCATTGATATAAATCATGCTGGAACAGCTATGCGCTTTTTGACTTCCTATTTTTCTCAGCTAGAAGGGAGAGAGGTCATTTTGACCGGTTCCCAAAGAATGCAGCAACGTCCAATCAAAATTCTTGTCGATGCTCTCAGATCAATAGGAGCTTCTATTGAATATGATAAAAAACAAGGGTATCCACCATTAAGAATAAAAGGCAAGAAATTAGATGGAGGTACGATAAGCCTTCCTGCGGATATTAGCAGTCAGTATATTTCATCTTTAATAATGTTGGGTCCTGTCTTAAAAGTAGGGATTGAATTAAATCTTGAAGGTACAATAACCTCAATGCCATATATCAATATGACATTAGGTTTATTAAAAAGGTTAGGAATTAAAACTGAGTTTAAAGGTCAGCGAATTCTTGTTAAATACACTCCGAAAGTAAAAAATACAATTCAAGTAGTTGAGTCTGATTGGAGCTCTGCCTCATACTTTTTTAGTATAGCCGCTTTATCTGATAAAGCTAAAATTTATCTAAGTAATTATAAATCGAATAGTTTACAAGGGGATTCTATTTTAAGAATCATATATAAACAATTAGGTGTAAATTCTCATTTTGAAGGAAATAATTTAATCTTAAAAAAAGAAAATATTTTATTACCTAAAAGTATTAAATGGGACCTTTCAAATGCTCCTGATATTGCTCAAACTATAGCTGTAAGCTGTTATGGTTTGGGAGTAGGTTGTGATCTAGAAGGCTTACATACTTTAAAAATTAAAGAAACGGATCGTTTAGTGGCTTTGTATGTAGAGCTTGCTAAGCTAGGAGCAAAAATTCTAGTTACAGATAACAGCTTACATCTTTCCTCAGACCAAGATTTTAGAAAAGGGATAACTATTTCTACTTACAATGATCATCGAATGGCAATGGCTTTTGCTCCATTAGCTCTTAAAATTCCTTTATATATTGAGGATGCAGATGTAGTGTCAAAGTCTTATCCTAGTTTTTGGGAAGACTTAAATAGTCTTAATTTCAAAATAGACAAGATATAATTGTTAATTTACTTGACAACCCCTATTTGAACATCTTATATTTGCATTCTAAAATTAATTAATGAAACTATCCGATTTTCAGTTCGAACTTCCCGAAACCCGATTAGCTCAAAGACCTGCAACAGACCGTGACGAATCTCGTCTTATGGTGTTAAATCGAAAAGAAGAGACAATAGAGCACCACACTTTTAAAGAAGTTATTAACTTTTTTGATGAGGGAGACTTAATGGCACTTAACAATACTAAAGTTTTTCCGGCCCGCTTATTTGGAAACAAAGAAAAAACAGGAGCACGTATTGAGGTTTTTTTACTTCGTGAGCTTAATAAAGAACAGCGACTTTGGGATGTATTAGTTGATCCTGCAAGAAAAATCCGGATTGGAAATAAACTTTATTTTGGGAATGACGACAGTTTGGTAGCTGAGGTTATAGATAATACTACCTCAAGAGGTCGAACATTACGTTTTTTATTTGATGGGAGTTATGCAGAGTTCAGGACTAAGCTAACTGAACTAGGACAAACTCCCTTACCAAAGTACATTACACGTCCCATAGAAGAAGATGATCAAGAAAGATATCAAACTATTTACGCTAAACATGAGGGAGCAGTTGCAGCACCTACTGCTGGGCTTCACTTTTCAAAACACTTGTTAAAGCGCTTAGAGATAAAGGGTATTGATTTAGCAGAACTTACTTTACATATCGGTTTAGGAACTTTTAGCCCGGTTGAGGTTGAAGATCTGTCAAAGCATAAAATGGATTCTGAAGAGTTGATTATTGATGCTCTAGCAGTTTCTAAAATAAATCAAGCGATAGCTAAGAAAAGAAAAATTTGTGCTGTTGGCACCACTGTGATGCGTGGAATTGAAAGTTCAGTTTCTTCCTCAGGCTTATTAAACGAGTATCGGGGATGGACGCACAAGTTTATCTTTCCTCCTTACGAATTTTCAATTGCTAATAGTATGATAACTAATTTTCATACCCCTAAATCAACACTGTTAATGATGGTTTCTGCTTTTGCAGATCCAGATTTCATCAAACATGCTTATAAAGTTGCTATTAAAGAGAAATATAATTTTTATTCTTATGGAGACGCAATGCTAGTTTTATAAATAGCTAAAATCTCAGTATCGCAGTTTTTTTATAATTAAAAGTGAAAAATACTAAAAAAGATATTCGAGTACTAAGTAGAGAAGAAATACAAGATTTTTTCTTGCTCCACAGCATACCCTCTTTTAAGGGAACTCAGGTTTATCAATGGCTTTGGAAAAAAGGAGTCCATGATTTTGACTTGATGACTAATCTCTCATTAGAACATCGAATTTTATTAAAAACATATTTTGAGATAAATCATATTAATATCGATTTTCAACAGCGAAGTACTGATGGGACCATTAAAAATGCAGTTAAGCTTCATGATCAATTCATTGTAGAATCAGTATTGATCCCCACTTCAAAACGCACTACAGCTTGTGTTTCATCTCAAGTTGGTTGTAGTCTAGATTGTATTTTTTGTGCAACGGCATCGTTAAAGCGGATGCGTAATTTAAACGCAGATGAAATTTATGATCAAGTTGTTGCTATGGATAAGCAAAGTAAATTATATTTTCAGCGTCCTTTGTCCAATATTGTCTTCATGGGTATGGGCGAGCCTTTATTGAATTATAAAAATGTTTTGTTAGCAATTGATAAAATAACCGATCCAGACGGCCTTGCAATATCTCCAAGAAGGATAACAGTCTCTACTTCAGGAATCCCCAAAATGATCAACAAAATGGCTGATGATAAAGTTAAATTTGAACTTGCCGTATCGCTTCATAGTGCTCGACAAGAAGTGAGAGAAAAAATCATGCCTTTTGCAAACAGATTCCCATTAAACGATCTTTCTAAGGCATTGATCAATTGGTATCAATATACCAAGAAACAAATTACTTTTGAATATGTGATTTGGGAGGGTATTAATGATAAAAAAGAAGATATTCAGGCACTAATAAAGTTCTGCCGTCAAATTCCATCTAAGGTTAACTTAATTCAATATAATCCGATTGATAACTCTTCGATGAAAGAGGCCCCTAAAGAGATTATAGAATCTTACTTAAAAGCACTTACTAAGTCAAGAATAAAAGTAACTTACCGGAGTTCTCGAGGAGAAGACATCGCAGCTGCTTGCGGGCAACTTGCTAACAAATTATAATTAAATGGAAATTGATAATAAAACACTTGGAGTAGTTATAGAAATGCTATACTTCTAATATGAAAGTTGTTGAGAAAATAAAAAAACCAATATATAATGAAATGGAGCTCTTTGAGGAGAAATTCACCGAATCAATGTCCTCTAAAGTTGCCCTTCTCAATAGAATTACACACTTTATTGTAAACAGAAAAGGAAAGCAGATGCGACCAATGTTTGTTTTTCTTGTGGCTAAAATGTTAGGTAAAGGCAAAATTAATGAACGAACCTATAGAGGTGCTTCGGTTATTGAATTAATTCACACGGCCACCTTAGTTCACGACGATGTGGTAGACGGGAGTAATAAGCGGCGTGGTTTTTTTTCGATCAATGCATTATGGAAAAATAAAATTGCTGTTTTAGTTGGAGATTATCTGTTGTCAAAGGGATTGCTTTTATCTATTGAAAATGAAGATTTTGACCTTTTAAAAATTATATCTGTTGCGGTTCGCGAAATGAGTCAGGGTGAGCTCTTACAAATTGAAAAAGCTAGAAATTTAAATATTACTGAAAAGGTTTATTATGATATTATACGTCAAAAAACAGCAACTTTACTTGCATCATGTTGTGCAATTGGCGCTCAGTCTGTAAGATGCGATGAACAAGAAGTCAAAAAAATTCACTTGTTTGGAGAACTTATAGGAATGGCTTTTCAAATTAAAGACGATCTCTTCGACTACGGAGATGAAAAAATTGGTAAACCCTTGGGTATTGACATAAAAGAAAGGAAGATGACCCTCCCTCTTATATATGCTCTTAATAAGGCTTCTTCCTCTGAAAAACGCCAGATTATTAATACGGTAAAGAATTATAACAGAAACAGGAAAAAAGTACTTGAGTTAATCCAGTTTGTTAAAGATAAGGGTGGATTAAGTTTTGCTAAAGCTCGTATGGAAGATTTTAGAAAGCAAGCTTTAGAGTTGTTATTTGAATTTCCAAAAAGCGAATATCGTGATGCTCTTGAATTGATGGTTAATTTTGTTATCGAACGAAAAATATAAACCCAATAATTGTTCTTTGGATTTACAAAAAATTTTTTAAATTTATGAAAATACCACTTTTTTGATTTCAAGAAATACCATAGATCAAGTATACGAAGCCTCAAGAGTAGAGGAGGTTATAGGGGATTTCATTTCTCTAAAAAAGTCGGGATCAAACTTTAAAGGGTTAAGTCCTTTTTCTCAAGAAAGAACTCCTAGTTTTATGGTTTCGCCTGTAAAGCAAATATGGAAAGATTTCAGTAGTGGAAAGGGTGGTAACGTAGTGGCTTTTTTGATGGAACACGAACACTTTACATATCCTGAATCAATTGAGTTTTTAGCGAAAAAGTATAATATAGAAATTGAAAAAACGGAGCAGAGTTCAGCAGAAAAAGAAAAGCTCAATCAAAGAGAAAGTCTCTATCTGGTAAATAAATTTGCTCAGGAGCAATTTTCTAAAGATTTATGGGAATTTTCAGAAGGAATGGCTATTGGCTTAAGTTACTTTAGAGAGCGAGGTTTTTCTGACGACACTATTCGTTTTTTTGGTTTGGGTTATTCTGCTCAGCAAAGGGATCATTTTTTTAAAACATCAATTAAAGCAGGTTATTTAGAAAAAAATATTATAAATACTGGGTTAGTTATTAAAAATGAACGAGGAGCTGTAGATCGTTTTCGAGGAAGAGTAATATTTCCAATTCGAAGTATGGCTGGCCGTATTCAAGGTTTTGGGGGAAGAATTCTTTCATCTACTTTAAAAACAGCAAAATATCTTAATTCTCCAGAAAGTGATATTTACCATAAAAGTCATGTCCTATATGGTATATATGAAGCAAAAAAAGCTATTGCAAAAGAGGATGTTTGTTTTTTGGTTGAGGGATATACAGACGTGATCCAGATGTATCAAAAAGGGATAAAAAATATTGTTTCTTCATCTGGTACAGCACTATCATCTGAACAAATCCGGTTAATTAGAAGGCTTACATCTAATGTAGTTGTTCTATTTGATGGAGATGTAGCTGGACTCCATGCTGCTATTCGGGGTATTGATCTTATTCTTGAGCAGGGGATGAATGTTCGGATTTGTTCTTTTCCCGAGGGGGAAGATCCAGATAGTTTTGCCAAGTCACATAGCTTAGAAGAAATAAAAACTTATTTACTTGAAGAGGCTAAGGATTTTATTCAATTTAAAACAGATCTTTTACTGAAAGAATCAGCAAACGATCCAGTAAAAAAGGCAACTACAATTCGTGAAATTGTTCAAAGTATTTCCAAAATTCCAGATGCTATTAAACAAGAGATTTACCTTAGGGAATGCGCTTCACAAATGGAAGTCTCAGAAGTTATTTTATTTAACACACTAGCACAAGAAAAAAACAAAAAATCTGTTCCGGTCCGAAAGATGGATTCCAATATGGTTAAGCAAGTCTTGCCTAATCAAAAAAGTGATACTAAAACCAAGTCAGCAAATCCAATCATTTTACTTGAGAAACAAATCATAGGCATTTTATTACAGTATGGGAATGATGAGGCATCTTTCGATGAACTTTTAGTGTCTTCTGATAAAGAAGGAAATTTGATTGAGGAATCTAAAACGGTACATTCTAAAGTACATGAAAAAATATTCTTAGACCTTCAGCAAGACGAAGTTGAAATGATTCAGCCAGAATTTCAGTCTTTGTACTCACAGCTAATTGAAAAGTTTCAAATAGGAGGAAAAATTCAACTCGAAAAAATTATTCATCAGGAAGATCCTAATTTAGGTAAAATTTTAACAGATATTCTTTTAGCAGATGAGGAACATCAACTTCATAATTGGGAAAAGAAAAATATTTTTGTAAAAGATCGAAAAAGTGTTGTAGGACAGCTTGTGACTGAAACAATTCTAACATTTAGAAGGTATCTAGTAGATCAAAAAATTCAAAATTTAATGAAGGTTGCTAAGCAAGTTAACCCCAAAAATGAAGCCCCAGATTTTTTAGAAGAAGTTATGCAGTATCAGGGTCTTAAAAAACTACTCTCTAGAAAATTAAATAGAGTCATTTAAAATTGTCATAAATCATAACTTTATAAAAAATCTTTGGGAATTTGGCAAACAGGAATAGATGTCATTTTGTGTTTATTTTGAAGGTGTAATTTAATGTACAAATTGTAAACAATTTTTTCACGATCTGAAAAAATATCTTTTGATATTTTATTTTTATAAGCTAACATAGCCCACTCTAATTCAGTATATGAAGCCCCTAGTTGGTCTTCGTCAGTTCGGTCATCTCCCCATAGACCATCAGTAGGTGGTGCATTTTGAATCTCTTCATTAATACCTAAATGATTAGATAATTCGAATACTTTTGTTTTATTTAAATCGGCAATAGGACTTATGTCTACCCCACCATCACCATATTTAGTATAAAAACCCACTCCAAAATCCTCTACTTTATTACCTGTACCTGCAACTAAGTACTTGTTTAATCCTGCAAAATAATATAAGCTTGCCATACGAAGTCTTGCACGAGTATTGGCTAGACTTAGGGATTGTTCATCTTTTTTTTGAGTATTAGGAAGAGTATCCTGAAAAGATGAAAATACTTTGTCAAGTGAAAGTCTGTGAGAAGTTACATTAGAAAAATTATTTTTAAGCCAATCAATATGATTTCTAGCACGATTTTCTTGTCTGGAATCTTGTAATATGGGCATTTCTAGGCAAAGAACATTATGACTGGTTTTAGCACAAAGAGTTGAAGTTACTGCAGAGTCTACACCCCCTGAGATTCCAATTACAAAACCATTCATGCCTGAATTTTTAAGGTAATTTCTCAACCAGTTAGTAATATGATTTTCTATTTTTTCCCCAGATTTCATAATTAAATCATTTATAGAAACTAAATTTGAGCAAAAATACATTTTTTGTGAGCATTACTACAAATCTTCAGTTGAGACATGAAATATTTTTTTCGTTTTCTAATTTAATTCATGTTATTCTTGTTTTTTTTATATTTTTCTCGTCCTGCAAAAGAGAAAATTACAATGAAGAGGACATTCAATCTATACCAGTTGATTTGATCTTTGAGCGTTTTGATTTAAAATTTTATAATCAAACTCCTGATGTAATTCCTGAATTGAAAAAAGAATATCCTTTTTTATTTCCAAAACAATTTTCTGATAGTGTCTGGATAAAGCGTCAAAATGATAGTTTACAACTCTTACTTCAAGATGCAGTAATTAAAGTTTATAATGATATTAAACCCCTAGAAAGAAAAGTTTCTAATTTATTTAAACATATAATATATTATTTTCCTTCAACAAAAGCTCCACAAGTAATTACTTTAACTAATAATGTTGATTATCAGATTAAGACAGTTTACTCAGATAGTTTACTTTTAATTTCTCTTGATACTTTTCTCGGCTCTGATCATTCTCTTTATCAGGGTATACCAAATTATATTAGAAAAGAATTAGACGAAAAATTTATTGTATCACAAATTGCAGAAAAGTTTAGTGCTTATTCAATTCCTCCAACAGAAGATCGAACTTTTCTTGCTCAGATGCTTTATGAGGGTAAAAAGCTTTTTTTGCAAGATTTACTTATGCCCCATGAAAAAGATGCAATAAAAATCGCTTATAATGATAATGAATTAAAATGGGTTATAAAAAATGAAGTATATATATGGCAATTTTTTATCGAGAAGCAGCTTTTATATGATACAGATGTTCAATGGGTAGAGCGATTCATTGAACCTGCTCCTTTCTCAAAATTTTATTTACAACTAGACAACGAATCTCCGGGGAGAATAGGCCGCTGGATTGGTTGGCAAATTGTGCGAAGTTATTACAAACAAAAACCTGATATTACTCTTCAAAAATTATTAAAAATGCCAGCCCAACAACTTTTTAATCAATCAAAATATAAACCAAAACGCTAATGGCTATTGTAAAGAAAACTCAAATTTCTATCGATATTAATATGGATGAGAATAATATTCCAGAGGAAATAAAATGGACGGCTCCAGACGGTGGAATTTTAAATATGAATACAAAAGCCATTTTACTTTCATTTTGGGATTCAGAAAATCAAGAATCTTTAAAAATGGATTTATGGGTTAAAGATATGCCAGTAGATCAAATGCAATTATTTTTTCATCAAACTTTAGTTTCTTTAAGTGAAACATTTTACAGAGCTACCCAGGACGAAAAGATGACAGCAACAATGAGAGATTTTTGTGATTATTTTGCAGAAAAACTTGAAATAAAAAAGCCTTAAGTGTTACTTTTTTTTGAATAAGTCCGGTTAAGTCGTTCGATACACATCAAAATTTCCTTACCACCAATATTATGTAGGGATGAAGTTGTAAATATACGAGGAATTTCTTCCCAGTTCGTGGAAAACATTTTATTTTTATAATTGATAATATTTCTCTCTATAGCCATTGG
>MDSY01121505.1_pt1 | contig 12775 bp, 5 predicted proteins | sample 811131 | NCBI WGS metagenome assembly MDSY01 (sample SAMN05326643, study PRJNA326480) | marine metagenome | isolation source: seawater | place: Atlantic Ocean: South West | collected 2010
CCTCTGGTAGCGGTACTTTTGATTCTCTCTTGCCAGATGGATATTATCTTGTCTGCGGCACAGGAACCCCAAATAGTGATTACAACGGATGCACGCCTTCTTCTAATGAATATTTTATTTATATTAGTACAGCGGCTGGCGACTGGGATGGCAAAGTTTATAATGCCAACAATACCGTCGCTGCGACTTGGGCTACAGCAAGTGACTGGTTCTATGAATCACAAATAAGTGGATGGTCGGGTCAACCTTCTACTGGTAACGGATTTACTGGTGGTGGTACACCCGAAGCAGCGGGAGCAGTTGGGTTGTGTTCGGATGAATATTCTGATGCGAACACAGGTAATAATATTCTTTATGTCACTGGTACGGTCACTAATCACAGGCAAGATTCTGATAGGTTAAGAATTTACAGAGGTGATGGCTCTTCAAACTTTATTACAAATCCGCTTCCATCGGGGTGGTATAGATTTTGTGGTGCCCTCACTCCACCAAAAGTAAACGGTGTTCCAGAATACAGAGAAAATTTTAATTGTTATGGGAATCCTTTTTCTTGGTGGTCTGCAAAACCTGTAGGTTCCATGATTTTGGATTCAAATAATTACTTAACAAACAGTGTCGATTATGAGTTTTGGTATACCGACGCGCCATTAAAAGATTTAACCGATACAAATAACGACCTTGGGTTAAAATATTTTACAAAAACTGGAGATACTCAAGAATCAACGATTGATAGAATAACAATTAATAGAGATTGTTCTCTGAGGGGCTGGAGTGGTGGTGCCTCAGACCCCAAATTTATACTTAATTCTGATTCGAGCAGGAAGAGCTATCTGTCACGTCAGCCTTTAAATGATTATCACACTGGTCCTAGTACTGGTGCGCCTGTTATTTCAAGTTCTAAAACTTCAGCTACTGAAATTACTACTGCTCTTGTATTTAACACGACTGCATCTTCTGGGACTCTTTTTAAATTAACTGATATTGTCGATACATCAACGGGCGGCACAGTCACTTCTTGGGGAGACATCACAAAACTTGCTTCAATCGGAACACCGATTGTTGAAAGCACATTGACATTATCCGTATCTGCCACAAATGAAATCTTGCTTCAGACCAGTAAAAGAAGCATTACTTATGATGCCACTACGGAAACTGCCTCATGGGGAAGTGCAGATACCTCTCCCGACCTAAAGGCATCTGTTAGTGCCTACTCTGTTGTTGTAATCAAAGCAACCGCAGAAGGTCATTTTATTAGAGTAAATGGTGAGTTGCTTGCGTCCAATACAACACCTTCAAAATTTTGTGATGGCAATGTTGGAATTACAAACTTAAATACAGAAATTGCTGGTCAATCAAATGGTACTCCTGCGACGATGACTTTATCAGACTGCCTTTTATATGACGAGCAGTTAGCCGATAATGAAATTGAAGAACTTGAAGGATACTTGTCGGAAAAGTGGTGTGTCTTGCTTACCTCAGACAGTCATCCATATTACAATGATGGACCTGACTGTGGCGAGTGCGAATCAGATTGTTGCGAATCAGAAGTAACAACGACAGCCACTTCGAGCAGTGACCAAGTTGAGATTACTGCAAACTATAAGTGCTCTGAAAATGTATTTGGATATCAATTTAAGCTCAATGGCTTGAGCAGTCTCGGGATTGTTGCTGGTCTTTATAAGAGCGGGGTTGTTATTCCAAGCTCCGATTCTAATAAAAAATTTAAAGTAGAGTTTACAGACCCGCTGTCGAAAGCATTTTTAAATTATATTTCTGTTGATGGCAGTGGAGACGTTTATGTTGTAGGTCATTTTTACGATGGCGGTACGGGAGACTTTGAAAAAGTGTTCCCGTCCACCACTTCATTCACAGAATTTTTGAAAATAACGATTAGCAATCATTCTTCACGAACCACAGCACAAAACTTTTCAAGCATTAGCCCTGTGTTGGTTACGAGCGCAGCAAAAATTAATCACCCAGCGGCTCCGCATCCTGTTTTAGCCACTTATTTTGAAAATGAGTTTGATAAAACAAGAACCCCTGTAACAACCTTTAATGGTGACTCTACTGGTGATGGGACTGTATCAATAACTGATGTTGAAGAAATTATCAAAAGAATCTCTCTATCGCACGCCGCAGGAGCGTGGGATTTGCAAACAACAAATTCAGTAGCAAATAGCTGGATGCAAACCTTGGACGCCAATAACAAGGGCTGGCTGGACGTTTGCGACGCGGTTACAACACTGCTTGCGCTCAAGAGCTACAGTGGTTCTTCTGGCGGTTCTGGAACCCCTATCAGTACATCTGCCACTATCAATTCTTCTGTGTTGGCTAGCAACCTGTTGAGCCAACCTGCTTGCACCAGTAAGATGCAGGTAACGGAATGTGAGCCATGTCCTTGTCCTGAGATTGCTGAACCAGAAGAGTGTGTCTCAAAGATGTGGGTTGCTGATGTTCGCCCTATCAAGCGTGCTCCAGAATTTTCAATTGTAACTATCAAATATCAATCATCATGTTGTATTGATGGTTATGTGATTGAGCTTGGGGGATATGATGTCGCTCAAATTGGTCACTCAACCAGCCATGATGGCGTGGTCTATGCTCCAAGTATCGGCAACGATATTGGACAACAGGCTACTGAATCTCATCAAAGAAACTGGCTTCATGGAACCACCATTGACCCGAGTTATTCTGGAGATGTAGCACTTGAAAATTCTGAGTCTCTGTTTCAATGGAACGCTGCTTCAAGCATGGGCATTCCTGCGTTCTTGGCTCGACAGCCAGAGGTGAAAGTTAATTTCCCAATTGTGTGGGGCATGTCTGTTGGAAACTTAATGACAGCTATTGCTTCAAATATTGACTCCAAAAATAAAGATAAGTATTTAAGTCGAACTGGATTTAATTGTATCCCTGCTACTTGCAGAGGTGAGAGTAAAATATTAACAAAATTTGTTGTTAATAGCAATTCTTTCTTGAGTCGCCCATTTATTAAAAAGTTCAGGCTCATTACAAACGATGATTTGAAAACACCCGCTTCGTTTACAGGCGGTGGCAGTATTACTTGGACGGGCGATGGCGCAGACGCAGATTCTCTTGTAGGTCCAATGGATTGGACAGAATCACTATTCTATCTCTACACGGGTTGGAGTCGAACTACCACATGGGCTAGTACAGCAAACACCACACTATACAGAGGCTTGATAGCACCATTTAATGCAGAGAATGATGATGAACCTGTAGATGTGGTGGATGTTCTGACTGTTGCCAATCATATGCTAGTTAGAGGACCAGATACTTCTGACCCCAATGCACTTGTTGTACCGTCGGACTGCTGCCCCTGCCCTCTTCCTGGGTCTTTTACTGTAGCTGGCACTATTAACCCTTGTCACTGCTATGAAGAAAACTATGTTAGGAATAGAGAGGGGGAAGTAACTTTAGCTTGGACCGAATCAGCAAATGCGAAACAATATATTATTTATCGATTAACTTCCGATAGGAGTGAGTCCACTGAAAATAGAGATAGCAATACTCTATCATCATGGTGGAACAATAGGTTTGGAGGGCTTATTTCAAATAGAATTGGTGGCAGAGCTATCACAGGTGCGGAACAGTTTGCTGAAACCTACAAAGCCTACAGGCGAAGTCAAACAAATTCTACTTGGGAAAAGATTGGCAGCACCGATGCTAGTACGCGAACCTTTGTTGATGTAAACGCGCCAAAATTTGAAGATTGTTGCCCTGAAACAAAACTTCCGAGAGTGAAATATGTAGTTGTTGCAAGGAACGATTGTGGTGAAGTTTCAGCAGACTATTCTTATCAGGCGAAATGCTGCAATATTGCACCAAAAGCAAATGATGTTAATTTGAATGACCAAATTATGAACGCGCCTACGAATTTTATGGCAAGCGCGTATCATCCTTTCGCTGTAAACCCATTCGGTGGACTTGAAAGCGCAGCCAAAGCGAGGATTACATTCACTGGCGTACCTGTTGATGACGCTAGAATTAAATTAATTAATTTTAAAAACAAGGGATATACATTTGTTTTTAAAGCAGGCTCCGTATCTGATACTTCAAATGTCAAATATATTGATACAACTGGACTAAGCTCATCTAGTGATGTTGCTACTGCATTTAAAACAAAATTTGATTCTATTGGCGTGAGCACTCTCTTGATGTCTTCTGACGTGGTTACCGCTGCAACACCAGCAGGTCACTATATTGACATTTCTCAAGATGATGGCGTTGCAGATAAAAAGAATGAATATACACTTTGTGGTAATACACTGATTACTGTAGCTGGAGATACATCTGATGTTATTACAACTCCAGCTAGATTCACAGGTGGTAACAGACAATGTGTCGAAGGCTGGGTTGGTTTTCCAGATGAGTGTGAGAGACTTACTTTTGTTATTGATTCTGTTGATTATTCAAATCCAACTTCAGGAATTGGCGGTGTCTTTGTCGGGTCGGGTGATGCTGGCGGCGGTTTGCCTGCACCGAATGTAACTGGTAGATGGCAATTTATTCCACCACAAAACTATATTGGAACAGTCACCTTTCACTACAGGGTTATAAATGAAAGTGGCTGTGAAGACAGAGCGAAAATCACAGTAACTTATCTTCCAGCTAAATCGAAAATTCACTGCGAAACATATCCTTGTGACGACCCAAGGTATGGAGAGGTTATCATTAAATTTAAGATTCCTTTGGGAGTAATGGGCGATGTAAAGGTTTTAAGAAAGTCGAGCAGCGACACTTCGGACTGGAATTCTAGCGAAGGCTCTACGCAAGTTATTGACACGATTACATTGGCACCGTTTAGCCGAAGCGAATACTTCAAGGTTCTTGATTCTCCACCAACTCCCGACAAGTGTTGCACTGAAAGTATTTCTTACGATTACGCTTTGTTGATTTGTCAAGTAAATGCTGCGGTGGTACCTTCCGCAAATATGACATTTGCAACAATTCAGCCTGTGCAATTCTGCCAGTTGTCAAGAGTTTGTACAGTTGTAATTGATTGTTGCCAGGGACCAAAAAATCCAATTCCTACGGTTACTACAACTGATTGTGAGGACGCTGGTCATCCTAAAGTTACAATTAAATGGGCTGGGGTTGATGAAGCTCAGAATCCTATAGGCTATGTTGTGTACAGGCGGGAAGCAGGAAGTGGTATATTTGAAAGAGTTTCGAGTGACATTAGACACTTAAAAGATGTTGAGAATCCAAACTGGAATAATGGTGAAAGTAAGTTCTTCTATGAGGATGCTGATGTTACCAGTTCAACTTATTGCGACTATGGAACTGGATATGAATATGCAGTAATTGCATATAATGATATTACTGTTAGTGGCAATCCAAATGACACCGATTGGTTTACACACCCTACGGATAATAATTTCAATCAAGGGGATTCATGTTCTCCAGGGGGCACAACAATTGCGGTAACGGTGCCAAGCTGTCCTCCGTCGCCATGCCCAGAAGAAATTAACATTAATATTTGTTTGGAAACAGATTTCTCGATTGACCTTTCAACACTTGTTGATTGTATTCCCATAAAACCTGACGGAACGAGACCATCAATTTCATACAGTATCCACACTCAAGAGTCGTGGGTGGGAGCAGTTGTTAATTCCGAGGGTGTGCTGAGCTTTGACACACACGGAATTGATTTTGGTGTTGTAGGTGCGGGACCACATATGGGTGCTATTGTGTGGAGAATGACTATCTCTGAGAGCGCGTGTCCAAGCACGACTAATGTGAATGTAAATATTACTCTTGAAGACTGTGGATGTCCATGTCCCGATGATGAAAAAGACTATACAATTTGTGATGTAAATTATGATACTGCACAATATGTTTCTGATGGCAAATTAATAAATGGTCTCGAACAGCTTCCGTTCTCTTTTGCGCGTGAAGGAGGTCAAACATTGAGAAAAGGTCAGCCTTACGTTGTATCTAAGGGTAAGATTGATTATGAATAACTACTTATTGTAGTGTAATTTTTTAGGAGACCTCCTATATGATAGATTTAAGAAAAATGACCCGTGAATTTTTATTAGGGGAAAGTAAAGGACCAGACTGGAAAGCATATGTTCAGTCTATTGAAGAAGCGTTGAGCACAATTCGTATTAGAAGTCAAAGAGATGGACGCAGAGTTGATTTAGCTAAACATAATCTAAAGGAAATTAAAAGACACTTGCGACGCATGGAAGAGCGTGTTTTTTCTTTAGAAGAACAACTAAAAGTCTTAGAAGAAGCGGACAATAAGGGGAAAAAATAAACCATGATTCGTCTTCTTATGGAGGGTGGTTTATACGGACACCTGAACCATCTTTATGATAATCCCGACATGCCATTTGCGGTAATGAAAAAGATTTTTAATACTGCCAGTAGCGGTGAACTTGTTGGTACTGAAAAAACTGACGGGCAAAATTTATTTTTATCGTATTCAGTTGCCGAAGGTCGAGCCAAAGCTGCTCGCAACAAAGGCAATATTAAACAAGGTGGCATGGATGCTCAAGCATTGGCTTCAAAATTTGCTGACCGAGGTGCATTAGAGAAAGCATTTAACGATGCTTTTGCCGCATTTGAACAGGTCGTCAGTCAGATGGACCCTAAAACTCAAGAAAGAATTTTTGGTGAAGATGCAAATGTTTATTATAACGCAGAAGTCATGGACCCAGCGAATGCAAACGTTGTCAGTTATGATACACGTTCTTTAGTCATTCACCAGCAAGGTCATGCAGAGTTTGATAGAGAAACTGGTAAGGTTACAGACAGTGATGTTTCCAAAAATGTAGACGTGCTTCAGAGCGCGCTAGAGAGCGTACAGCAGTCGGAAGCAGCCGAAGACTTCACAGTACAGATGAACGCTCTTAAAACGCTTCAGAAGCTTGATAACGACGCTGCATTAAGAGAGGCAGAGGCAAGGCTTGATAAGTTAATCTCCGCTGCTGGGTTGTCGGATAAAAGCACCATCGGCGAATATATCATTTCCAAGCTGGTTCCGATGGTTGAAGAGAAATTTCCTTCACTTGACGATGAGCGTCAGAAACTACTTGTTAAAAGATTGTTTGGCACCAAGGGTATTTCTGTTACCGCTGTCACAAAAGGTCTTGACCCAGCTACAAAACAAAATGTATCTGCTTTCGTAAAACAGGGTAAAAAGATTATGGGCGACATCATTGCGCCCATTGAGAGCGTTGTGCATGACTTTTCAGTTGAAATGTTACGTGGACTTCAAAGTGCATTTATTCTTGACAATGAAAAGGAAGTTAAAAGGCTTGCTGGTGAGGTCAAGACAGCAATTGACGCGATTGAAAATTCTGGACGTGATGACGTAATGCTTGTTATGGCTAAACACTTGAACAAGATTAAATCAGCAGAGAATATTTCTACGGCAGCAGAGGGATTTGTATTCGACTGGGATGGAATTACATATAAATTTACTGGTAACTTTGCACCCGCAAATCAAATCCTTGGCATGTTTAAGTACGGCAGGGGCAAAATGCCCGCACTTCAAAAGGAAGTAATCGCTGAAGCACCGTCTGGCAAGAGAGTTGGCATTGTCCCAGGTGGATTTAAGCCTCCGCACGCTGGACATTATATGGGTGCCGAACATTTAATCACAAAAGGCAATGCAGATATTGTCTATGTGCTTATTTCTCCGTTGGAGCGCGAAGGATTTTCTCAAGATGGTTCAAACAAAATAGAAGTTTCTAAAAGACAAGCACTGCAACTATGGGAGCTTTATATTGAAGCTAACGGAATGAACGGAAAAATTGTACCAGAGATTGCGTCAAGCGATTCTCCTGTTAAATCTACCTATGATTTTGCAGCTACCCTTGACAATGGCGATACTGTACTTTTAGGAAAGGGCGAGAAAGATGCTTCTGACCATAGATTTGATAACATTAAGGGGTTCCTGGCAAAGAAAGGTTTAGACCAAGTTGAAGTTGAGCAGGTAAACACACCCATGTTTGGTGGTGGAGTGTCTGGAACCTCAATGCGAAGAATTATTGCCGACGATAATTTAGAAGAATTCAAAAAAAACATTCCTTTGAAAAGCCCAGACGACATACAATCTGCTTGGGAGATAGTTACAACAGCAAACGAAGAAGACGCTGCTGATAAGGAAGCAAGAGAGAAAGCAAAAGAAGAAAAGGAAGCTGCGAAAAAAGCAGAAAAAGAAAGAAAGAAAGCTGAGCGCGCAGCGGCTAGGGCGGCAAAAAAGAATATGAAAGAAAGCTGGATTGAAATTATTGATAGACTGATTATCGAGGCGGTTCGTGTTGACCACGAAGCTGTGCCCGATGGTCAACTTGGCGGTCCTAAGCCACCTGATAGAAAAAAGAAAAAGGCTGACACCGATGATGACGATACAGATATTAGTGTAAATGTTAATGTCGAAACAAATGTTGATACAGATGATGATGAAGATGACAAAGTTGAAGAGGTTGCAAATGCAATGTCGGCTGGTGGGATTGAGGGTCATCACGTTGGTGGAAAGAAAAAGGGCGCATGGGCTGATACAGATGTCGAAGCTGAAAACGCTGAACAAGAACGTAAAAATAAAAAGAATCGAGGACAAGTATCCAAGCCAAGAATGGACATGATTAAAGAAGAGGTTATCAATCTTGATTATGGTCTCGGTCTTTCGCGAGCCGAACTTCCACAAATTAAATCGACAGACATGCAGAACTTTAGAGATTGGCTAAAATCTGATAAAGGTGTCGAGTCGTTTGAAAGTAAAATGGAAGTTGGCGAATTGTCTCCAATTCAGAAAGAAATTAATTTAGAAAAAACTAACTCAATGAAGGCAAAACATGGGGCAGGCGATATTGACCTTGTTAGTGGAAAGCCAGTAATGGTCTCGGCTGATGAGTTTATAATTGATGGTCACCACAGATGGTATGCTTTACGCGAGCTTGATGATACAATTGAAATGGAGACAATCAATATTGACCTTCCTGTCAAACAACTGCTGGCAGTTGCAAAAGAATATCCAAACGTCTCATATAAAGATGCCACGATGGAAGAGGGCTATGAGAACTTTGGTGGTCAATCACAAATGATTAAAGTCGGCAATGTTCGTATCGATATTGAAGATATGGAGCTTGAGCCGACAAAACACGGTGAAGAGCGCAGATTCCGTCATCAAAAAGGTGGCAAGGGTCATAAAATTTCAAAAGATGCGATTGTTGGTGCCGTTGACCGCGCTATAGGACTAATTATGAATGACTATGCGAACGGCGAGCTAAGTAATAACGAACCATTTCATATCAGAATGAAGGGTAAGTCGAAGCAGGTGCCAGCACTAAACGTCATCGGTGTATTAGATATGAAGAAGGGTCCAGACACAATGAAGATTATCACTGTTATGAGAAAAGATGATTTCAAGACAGACAACTTTGGCGGCAAGGGTGGTCCTCAAAAAACTTATAATGTAGGAGCATAACAAGAATGAGAATTGATAGAAAAGAATTTTTAGAAGAACTGAGGTTGAGAGAATATATCTCTGGTAGAATCAAGTCTATTCTTGAATCAAACAGGCAGAAAGCTCAGTCAGAAGAAGAAGAGCTTCGAATGGTGATTAGAGGTATTCTCAAAGAAGCAGAGGACGCTGAAAAAGCTCCGCATTCTTCTACAGGTATTAATGTTCTTGCAGACACCTTGAAGAAAATTATTCCAGTTATCGAGGACGATTATAAGAGATTAACCACGGACCCAACGCAACGCGAATCTTACAGGGCACACATTATTAATGCCGCTCAAAATGCCATCGCGCCCGTGTCTGCTTCCGCAGGTGCTGCTGATGAGGAGGGTGCTGACGCTGATGGCGGTTCGGACGAACTGTCTGATGACGAAATGCTCGAACTTGAAGAGATTGATATTGTTGTTGGTGACGAGGCAGAAGAGATTGAAGACGAAGAGGCAGATGTTGAATCCGACGCACTTGATGATGAAGAGCCAGATGAGTCGGCATTTATCGATATCAATGATGCGCCTGCCGAGGAAGAGGATACGTTTGGCTTGCCAGATAAAGACGACACTGGTCGCAATTTTGCCCAAGCCACGTTTGAAAAAATTGAAAAACAAATCATTGATGCTTATGCGTTGCTGAGTAACGATGAAGACAAGGAATTATTTTACAGTTATCTGATTACAAATTTAAAACTTTATTTTGACAGGTTTGAAGACGAGCTTGCATCAGTCTTGCCCGAGCCTACAAATCAAGAATATGAAGACGAAAAAGATGAGCAAGATGCTGAAGATGAAGAGGGTGAAGAAGCCGCAGGAGAAGATGAGGGCGAAGATGACGAGCTTGACCTTGGCGGTGACGAGGAAGAATTGGAACTATAAAGGCTTTTTTATAAGTCAATACACTACTTAATAGAGAAATGTGCAACATTGTTGTCATCAGGAGGAATTAAATTAAATGAGTAAGACAAGAACAGGAAGAAAAGGTCGTGCAAGACTTGCAGTCGCTGGTCATTTGGAGCTTGAAAAGGCTCGACGGCTTGCAACAGCGAATGGAAATGGCGATGGTCCAAGCGACGACCAAAATTTATTTTTAGATTTAGCTGCTTCTACCGCTGAGCAGGCACAACTAGCAACAGATGCTGCCTCGGGTGTTGCGGCTCAAGTTCAAAGAGGCTTGAACATGAGAAGAAAGTTTCTAGCCGCGTCGGACCTTGCAATGGCAAAGGTTCTAGATGAAGAGTCAACCTTTGGTGATAACGAGCTTCTAGACCGACTCAGTGCACTTGCAAGGGGTCAAGGAACTGGTGGTGAACTTTTTTCACAAGGAGAGGTAAGACCAGCCTTGCCAGATGCTGTGGACACTGCCGACGGTGCACCAGGGCTTTTTGCTCAAGACTCTGGAGACGGTACGGGACCACTCGGTGCTGGAATTAGCGGTGAAACATCACTTGCCGCTGATGCAGATTTCCCTCAGTTGGTAGCTCCGTTTCCTCATTATTATTTAACAGCCGCTGGTACGAGTGCCACAAGCAGTAGAGGTATTGCTTATTTGCCCTCTGGTCCAACTGGCAACTTTGTTCCTTCAAATCACGGTCTCGGCACTGGAGATACCGTTTCTATCACCATCGACGTACCTCAAGCTGATTTGTATGCAGCAGGTGGAGAAGTTAATTTAGGATTGTCCGTTATTGGCAACCTTACTGGTAAAAGCATCGATGCTGACGACCCAACTGCTCAAGGTGCCGCCAGAGACATTGTAACTGGCTCATTTTCACAATTTCGTCAGGCAACGGCGCAACATGAAATCGCAGCAGTTACCACGATTACTCAAGCTGCTGGTGCAGAATTAAGAGTTCTTGATGACGATGCAAGCACTCTTTTATCGATTATTTTCTTGGCTGACGGTCAATCGATTGCTGGCAGTACAATTACTGGAGCAGCCGCTGGTAATGCTACTAACTATATTGTAGCTTCCGCTACTCAAATTTATGTTCTTGAGGGTGGAGCCGCTGCTGGTTCGAATGACAGTCCGACTGCTGTTGGCGACAACATCGCCGCCGCTGTAACAGCATGGAACGCTGTATATGGTGATATGGTGACGTGCTCGGCTGCTGCGGGCGTTCTTACGTGGACCATGAACAAGCATCGAGGCTCTGATGGTAATGCCGCTGGTGGTGTTGCTGCAAATGGTGCTCTTACTGTCACTGGCTATGTCAACCGCTTCGGTGCAGGTCAGACCCCACTCTTGGGTTCAGGCACAGAGCAGTGGATTCTTCAACCCCAGGGTGGAAAGGCTGCTACTGCATTTATTCCTTTCGGCATCGATGCTGGTGACCTTAACGGTGTTGTGGGTGATACACCTGCTGCCGATGCAGCAGTTCCATTTACTAATGCACAAGACGACGTAAATGCTGCTAATGACGTTAACATCAGAATTGAAGGTAATAAATACACGGCTGCAAAGATTAATATTACTGTACAGGTCGGTCCTGACACCACGACGCCAAGAGACGGCATCGCTGTTGCTTGGTCCTTGACACCAGCATAAAGTAAAAAATTAATACTTGACAAGATATAAACCCCGTGTTATATTGATAATAATCGATAAGCGCGGGGTTTTTCTATGTCAAAGCAAAAGCCGAAATCTATGTCATACTCAAGAAAATTAAAATCCGAAGGACGCTCCAGCGAAACATTTGAAACTCAGTTGGCAGAACTGTCCTTAGAAGAAGTCATTGGTTTGAAGCTTGAACTGTCGGCAAAAGAACTCAACGGAAAACTCTATGGCTTTCCAGTATGGCACTCTTTGCCCGATATTATCAAAGATGCTGTCGTAAAGTTCGCTATATCTACCACAAAAACACAAGGTGACGCAGCAAGGATGCTTGGCATAAGTCCCGAGAATTTCTACAAATTAAAGAAGCGTTACAAGACCGAAGAATATTTTTTAAAAAAGTCACAAAAAAAGACTTAACAAGATTTTCAAAATCGTGTATATTATATTTACTAGTTAATACTTAATTACTTAAATTTAAGTCTCGTCAATAAGTACCTAAGTACTTAAGACAGACGAAAGGAGATACGGGGGCGAAACGGCTTCGACAGGGTAAGAAAGAGAAAGAGTGCAAGCAGGTAAGATACAACCTTAATCGTTCAAACACAATAGTTGCAAACAACAACGACAATTTCGAATTCGCCCAAGCGGCTTAATCGGGTGGTCGCCTGAACCATCTAACCAAGAAAGGCAAAAACAACAGACAAGTTGTAAAAATCAAAAACTCTAATGCAA
>MDSY01051095.1_pt1 | contig 12774 bp, 11 predicted proteins | sample 811131 | NCBI WGS metagenome assembly MDSY01 (sample SAMN05326643, study PRJNA326480) | marine metagenome | isolation source: seawater | place: Atlantic Ocean: South West | collected 2010
ACAACAGTAAAGAATTTGCAAAGTTGGTTGCTGATGTTTTTACCGCTAATAATATAAAAGTCTTTTTATTCGAAGATTTACGTGCAACGCCAGAACTTTCTTTTGCCGTTCGTTATTTAGATTGTGATGCTGGTATTGTTTTAACTGCTTCGCATAATCCACCAGAATATAATGGCTATAAAGTTTATTGGGCCGACGGAGGGCAAATAGTCCCACCTCATGATAATGGAATTATAAACGAAGTAAAAGCAATAGATTTTTCTGAAATTAACTTTAATTCAAACAATGATTTAATAGAAGAAATTGGAAAAGATATCGATACTGCTTTTATCAATGGATCTGTAAAAAATGGTTGTTTATCTCAAAATATTGATAGAGAAAAATTAAAAGTTGTATTTACTCCACTTCATGGTACTTCTATAGTTTCGATTCCTGAAACATTAAAAAAAGCAGGATATACAGATGTTCACATCGTTGAAGAACAAAGATTACCAGATGGAAATTTTCCGACCGTAAAGTCTCCAAATCCAGAAGACCCTGAAGCTTTAAAATTAGCAATAGATTTAGCTGATAAAATTGGAGCAGATATTGTAATAGGTACAGATCCTGATTGCGATAGGTTAGGTGTTGCAGTTCGAGATACTAATGGAAATATGAAATTAATGAATGGTAACCAAACAATGGTTGTTATGACAGATTTCTTATTAAGGAAATGGAAAGAAGAAGGTAAAATTAATGGAAATCAGTTTATTGGCTCTACAATAGTTTCAACAGAACTTGTAAATAAACTTGCCTCTAACTATGGGGTAGAAACTAAAGTTGGTTTGACTGGGTTTAAATGGATTGCAAAAATGATTCAAGACCATAAAACAATGGATTTTATTGGAGGTGGTGAAGAAAGTTTTGGCTATATGGTTGGTGATTTCGTCAGAGATAAAGATGCTGTTACCGCTACCCTTCTTGCCTGTGAAGTTGCCGCTTATGCAAAGCAGCAAAAAAGTTCATTTTATGAAGAATTATTGAAAATTTATTTAACAAATAATTACTACAAAGAATATCTAATTTCGATTGTTAAAAAAGGAATGGATGGTGCTGCTAAAATTCAACAAATATTAAGTGAGATGCGGAATAATCCTTTAACACAAATTGATGGAGAAAAGATAGTAACACTGTCTGATTATAATTCTTCAATTGAAAAAAACTTCATTACCGGTAAACAAACAAAAATCGATTTACCAAAATCAAATGTTTTAATTTACAAAACAGAAAAAGGAACGAGAATAGCAGCAAGACCAAGTGGTACAGAACCTAAAATTAAATTTTATTTTAGTGTAAACACTCCTTTAGATTCCATTAAAAATGCAGCGAAAATTGAATTAGGATTAGATGATAAAATTCAAAGGATAATAAAGGAAATGAAATTAAGTTAATGAGTTATTTTAAAGATATTCTAAAGTATGAAAGACGATATAGAAAATACACCGTTCTAAATGTTGTGTTTAACATTTTGTATGCAATTTTTAATGTTCTTTCTGTATTGGCATTTATTCCTGTTTTGGGTATTTTATTTGGGATAGAGAATAAAGTAACTGTTAAACCTTTGTATGAAAGCATCACCAAAATTGGAAGCTATTTAAAAGATCTTTTTTACCATTTTATATCCAACAAAATTGAAACACAAGGAAGCATAAAAACTCTTTTATTTATTTGTCTATTAGCATTGTCTTTATTTTTCTTAAAAAACTTCTTTAGATATTTGGCCTCCTACTCTATTACATTCCTAAGAACTGGAATTGTACGAGATTTACGAAACCAACTATATAACAAAATTGTAACCTTACAAATTGCTTATTTTTCAGAAAAAAGAAAAGGAGATATCATTGCGAGAATGACAGCAGATGTTCAAGAGGTTGAAGTTTCTATACTGACATCCATAGAAACAATTGTAAGAGAGCCATTAACAGTAATAATAGCAATCGCTATCATGTTTTTCATGAGCGCCAAATTAACTCTTTTTGTTTTTATATTATTACCCGTTTCTGGTTTTATAATTTCATCTATTAGTAAGAAGTTAAAATCAAAATCTGAAAAAGCTCAAAAAGAAACTGGTAATTTCTTGTCATTTATCGAAGAAACATTGTCTGGGTTGAGAATTATTAAAGGTTTTAATGCAGAAAATATAATAGAGAGTAAATTTAATGCTTCAACTAAGAAATTTAAAAATTTAATGACAAGTGTCTTTCATCGACAAACATTAGCATCACCAATGAGTGAGTTTTTGGGTTCTGCAACTATTATTGCCATACTTTGGTATGGGGGCTCTGAAGTACTCTCTAAAACAAGTGCTCTTAAACCAGATGAGTTTTTTGGTTATATCGTTTTATTCTACACAGTTTTAAACCCAATAAAACTTATCACAACTGCGTATTATAAAATTCAGAAAGGAGAAGCATCTGCAGAAAGAATTATGCAAGTTTTGAATACTGAAAATGATATTAAAGAAAAGAAAAATGCAGTTATAAAAAGGGCCTTTACAAATAAAATTGAATTTAAAAATATTTCATTTAAATATAAGAATGATTTAGTATTAGAGGGTTTTTCGTTAACTATAAATAAAGGCGATACGGTAGCTTTAGTTGGACAATCAGGAAGCGGGAAATCTACTTTAGCTAATTTAATAACTCGTTTTTATGATGTCAACAAAGGTGTTATATTAATCGATGGAGAGGACATAAAAGACATAACAAAAAAATCTTTACGAGATTTAATGGGAATTGTATCACAGGAATCAATTTTATTCAATGACACTGTTGCTAATAATATTAAATTAGGTATGCAAAATGCAACAGAGAAAACTATTTTAGAGGCATCAGAAATAGCAAATGCAAATGAATTTATTCAACACTTACCAGAAAAATTTAATACTAATATTGGTGATAGTGGAAATATACTTTCTGGAGGTCAAAAACAGCGCCTATCTATCGCTAGAGCTGTATTAAAGAATCCACCTATAATGATTTTAGATGAAGCTACATCAGCTTTAGATTCAGAATCTGAGCAATTAGTTCAAGTTGCATTAGAAAAAATGATGAAGAATAGAACTTCGTTAGTTATAGCACATCGATTATCTACGATTCAAAAAGCAGACAAGATTCTAGTAATGAAGAAAGGAAAAATTGTTGAACAAGGGAAACACCAGGAATTACTCGAGAAAAAGGGTGAATACTTTAAATTAGTTTCCATGCAATCTTTAAGTTAATTAGTAAAGTCTTTTTACTAAATTATTAAAAATATTACCTTATTTATTATTATTTTTATAACTACAGATCATAACACTATAATCTTCCTCAAGAACAAGTTTTAGAAACACACAAAAAACTCTATTGACAACATACATAAAATTGTTTAGGTTGAATCAATAAGTCCTTAAAACCAATCTTCAAATCTATTTTAATCAAAATAGCGTATGACTCTAAAATTTGTATAAAAAAAACCACCATAAGAGGTGGTTTTTTTTTATTATATATATTGTTACTATTTAATCAAATAGCATACTCTCATTAACTTTTGAAAACTGAGCATTTAAAACTACTTTCCCTGAGTCATCAACTAAAAAAGCAAGAACTGCAGCATTCGAATAAGGATTTGGATTATCATCAGTAGGTGAGGTGAAATTATTAGCAGCTAAGTTAACAGAAAATGGCAAGTGCTTAACACCTATAGATGTATCTATATTATCTCCTAAAACATCTGTTATGGAGTATCTTAATACATGGTTGTGTTCGAAGTTATTCAAATTACTTCCTCCACCATAATAACTTGTGTAATTAGATTGACTAGCAATAATTCCATCTTCAAGAATAAAAATAACTAATTTAGTTCCACTGACATTTTCATTGAAACCAGTAGATACAAGAAGTTTTATTGTAGAGCCATCTAAAATTGATCCAACTGATAGCCCAACGTTAGCAACACCTGTTGCTTGATTAACTGCTTGAGCAACATTGTTTGGTTCAGGATAGGCCCATACTGCACTCCTATTTACATAGGCAGTTGGATAACCGGTTACTCCAAAAGCATCCTTAAGTGAGTTTGAATATGAGTTCTCCATAAAATCACCTATGTGAGCACCTACAGAAAAAACTTTATCTGTTTGTTCTTCAACCAAACTAATACCGTATGAAACTCTTGGACACCATCCACACCAGGTTCCTGTATAATCTTCTATAATTGCTTTTTTAGTAAAAGCTGAAGGAGCATCTACATTTGAAACTTGAATAATAATTTCGTTACTAATTTGAGGAGTTAAACTAGCTTTTATATTAAAACTACCAACTGATTCAGCTAAGAAACTGCTTCCATTAACTACACCATCATTTATTATTAACGAACACTCATTAGTTTTATCCTGAGTAGACCCGTCACTATAATTTGCAATTACTGTAAATGAAGCAACTCCACCAATCTGTAGTTGTTGGTTAAGTGGATCAGTAGACATTGTTATAGATGTTATAGTAGGAGGTTCATTTACCGTTAAAAGTAAATCATTACTTGCAATTGAGTTATAAGTTGCTTGAACGGTATAGACTCCTGAAGAAGTCGGTGTATAAGTAAATCCGCTATTATTTGATCCATTAACAGTGAAAGAGGCATCTGAGGTTACTGTTGTACCTAAATTTGTTTTTACTTGAAAAAATACAGTATCTCCAGTTAAACAGGTAGAGTTATCAACCGTCAATGAAATAGAGGTTACTGTCGTAACAGGAGGAGGAGTACCAGAGTTTCCTGGTTCCTCTGCTGATGAGCACGAAAAGAATAAAATGAATGCAAAAACTGTAGTTAGTACATTTAGCAATTTGTGAAATTTCATAAAAATAAAGTTTTTTTAAATTATAATTTTATTAATAATATCAATACAAAGATATTATTATTCTATAAAGAAAATCATTTAAAAACAAGTAACCTATTTTTATATTAAAATGTTTAATTATTTAAGAAAATTATTAAAACGAAATTATTAATTCTTTGCACTTATAATATATATATTTGCTTTAAAATCATCAAAATTCCTCATGAATAAACTATTATTTTTATGTTTCGTTATTTTCACAACAATAAATCATAGCCAAACAAAACTCCCAAATGTTAATTTAACAACACTAAATGGTAAAACGGTAAGTATAGATAGTCAAATTTCAAAAGACAAAATTACTGTTTTAGCTTTTTGGGCCACATGGTGTGTTCCTTGTATAAATGAATTAGATGCAATCAGTGATGTATATTCTGATTGGCAAGATGAAATAGATTTAGAAATAATAGCTATATCGACTGATGATTCAAGAACTCAAAAAAGAATTAAGCCATTAATTAATGGAAAAGGATGGGACTATTTAATCTTACTAGACAAAAATCAAGAATTAAAAAGAGCTTTAAATATCTCTTTAATTCCCCACGTAATTGTTTTAAAAGGGAATAAAATATTATACAGAAATACTGGGTATTCCCCTGGAGCAGAAGATGAGCTTTTTGAAATTATAAAAAAATACTCAAAATAAAATACACAACATTATTTATGAAAAAAATAACTACAATTATTTCTTTATTATTTACTCTTGTCGCTTTATCTCAAGAAAATAGTAATATTTCTTATGGCTTTGAATCTAACTCACAATATTATTTAGATGATTCCAAAACAGGTGATTTTTTATTTTCTGATAGATTTAGGTCCAATAATTATTTTAAAATAGATTACACCAATAATAACTTTTATGTTGGTTTGCAAACAGAGAGTTACGAACCAAGTGCTTTATTAAATTATTCTCCTAATCTAGATAAAACTAATATTGGATTATTTTATTTAGGATACAAAACAGAAAAATTAAACCTAACCGTAGGACATTTTTACGAACAGTTTGGTAGTGGGTTAATCTTAAGATCATGGGAAGACAGGCAACTAGGGGTTAATAATGCTCTACGAGGTGCAAGAGTTAAATTCAGTCCAAAAGAATACTTACATTTTACAGGGTTGTATGCAAAACAACGTAAAGGATTTGATGTTTCTAAAGGTGAGATATATGGTCTTAATTCAGATATTGATTTATCATCAGCTTTTAAAATTGAAAACTCGTCTTTAAATGCCGGTTTTAGTTATGTTGGAAGAAAACAAGATGTAACAAATACTGATTTAGATATCAATAATTTAACAAACTTATTTTCTAGTAGACTAGAATACTCTAAAGATAATTTTTACTCAAATATAGAATATGTTTCTAAGGGAAATGATGCTGTATTTATTGCTAACCAAATAAGAAATGTAAAAAAGGGAGATGCCCTTTTGTTTAATTTTGGTTACGCAAAGAAAGGGTTAGGTATAAATGCTACATTTAGACGAATGGAAAACATGAACCTTTACTCAGAAAGAGAAGCAACAGGTAATATTTATAATGAAAGTGTTGTTAATTATATACCCGCTTTAACTAAACAACATGATTATTTGCTGACCAATATATATGTTTATCAAGCTCAGCCTCAAGTTTCTTTTCAAGATCCTAGCTTGCTGAAATCTGGTGAAATCGGTGGTCAAATAGATTTTTATTATAATGTAAAAAAAGGTACAAGTTTAGGAGGTAAATATGGTGCTAAAATTGCTATAAATTCTTCATTTTGGTACGGTCTAAAAGGGGATTATAACTTTACTGGATTTGATTATGATACAGATTTTCTTGCCTTTGGTGAAAAGTATTTTACTGACTTTAGCATAGAGATTCGTAAAAAATGGTCAAAACAATTAAGTTCTATATTCTATTATGTAAACCAATCTTACAACAAAAGATATATTGAAGAAACTTTTGGAAAAATAGATGCAAATATTATTGTAACAGAAGCAACTTATAAATTAGGAAAAGGAAGGTCTGTTCGGTTTGAAGGTCAATTTTTAGCTACACAGGATGATAAAAAGAATTGGGCCGGTGCAACATTGGAATATAATGCAAATTCAAAATTAGGATTTTACTTAAATGATATCTATAACTATGGCAATGATGAGACTAGCCAACAAATTCATTATTTTAATATTGGAGGAAGCTACTCTGTCGGTGCACATCGATTTGCTTTAAATTACGGAAGACAACGTGGAGGATTATTATGTGTAGGTGGGGTTTGCCGATATGTTCCTGAGAGTACTGGAGTTACAGCAAATATTGTCATGTCTTTTTAATGTAATAATAGATTATTCTCAAAAACCTAACTTTTTTCCTTGCAATAACATGAAGTCAAAAGAAGCTTGATATTCATTTGGTATTTTACCATCTAAAATTGCTTCCTTAATAGCTTCCTTAATTTGGCCTATCTCTCTACAGGGTCCTAAATTAAAAGCTTTCATTATAGCTTCACCAGATATTGGAGGCTGAAAGTTACGAACTCGATCTCGCTCCTCTACTTCTTTTATTTTAGAGCGAACCAATTCAAAGTTTTGATGATATCTTTTAAACTTCTTTGAATTCTTAGTAGTAATATCTGCCTCACAAAGAGTCATTAAGGAATTAATATCGTCACTTGCATCAAATACTAAACGCCTTACAGCAGCATCTGTAACTTCACTAGCTAGCACTATTGGTCTTGAACTTAATAACACCATTTTTTGGACAAATTTCATTTTATTGTTCAATGGCATCTTTAAGCGTTTAAACAAAGTATAAACCATTTTAGCTCCAACAAATTCATGAGAATGAAAAGTCCATCCTACCTTCTTACTAAACTTTTTGGTAGGTGCTTTTCCAATGTCATGTAATAATGCCGCCCATCGAAGCCAAACATTATCTGTATTTATAGAGATATTATCTACGACTTCTAAAGTATGATAAAAATTATCTTTATGCTTTTGACCTTCTAATTCTTCTACACCTTTTAAATCAATTAGTTCTGGTAAAATTTGCTTTAATAAATTAGTCTTTTCTAACAATAAAAAACCAACTGACGGAATTGCTGAATTCATTATTTTATTTAATTCGTCTACAATTCTTTCACTAGTTATAATTTCTAATCTAACTGAATTTTTAGTAATTGCATTAAGCGAGTTTTCTTCAATCGTGAAATTTAGTTGTGAAGCAAACCTAATTGCACGCATCATCCTTAAAGGATCATCTGAATAAGTAATATTTGGATTAAGAGGAGTTTTAATTATCTTATTAGTCAAATCATTAATACCACTGAAAGGGTCTAACAATTCGCCAAAATTGTGTTCATTTAAACTTAATGCTAAAGCATTTATCGTAAAATCTCTTCTATTTTGATCGTCTTGTAAAGAACCTTCAAAAATTTCGGGATTTCTACTTTCTTTAGAATAAGATTCTTTTCTAGCTCCTACAAATTCGATATCAATATCATTATAACGCAGCATTGCTGTTCCATAAGTTTTAAAAACTTGAACTTTTGGTTTTTTTGGTAATAAATCTGAAACTTTTTCTGCCAAATCTATACCACTTCCAACAGCTACTATGTCGATATCTTTTACGCTTCCTTTTTTTAAGAAGTAATCACGAACGAACCCACCTATCACATAACTATCAATACCTAATGATTTTGATGCATCTGAAATGATTTTAAAAATCTCTAATGAAATTGCTTCTTGATAAATTTTACTTTGCATGAACTATGATCTTAAAACCTCAATCTGACTATCTACTATTTTAAAAATAGTAGATGGTTTAGAATTTTCTTTATTTTGATGCAAATTTACTACATAATTGACATCATCCAAAATTGACTGACTTATTTCTTTGAATGATTTAGGAGTATCTTGCCCACTCACATTTGCTGATGATGAAATTATTGGTTTTTTAAACCTTTTAATAAGTTTTCTACAAAATTCATCCTTCACAACTCTAACTGCTATTGTTCCATCTAACGCTATTGTATTCTTAGCAAATCCCTCGGGATTCTTATAGATTATAGTTGTTGGTTTTTTTGCTTTTTTTAAAATATCTAAAGCTTTTGAAGGGACTGTAACGTATTTTTTTAACATATGAATAGAACTAACTAATACAATTAGACTCTTACTTTCAGTTCTGTTTTTAATTCTATAAATCTGAGAAACAGCTTTAAAATTTGTGGCATCACAACCTAATCCCCAGACCGTGTCTGTTGGGTATAAGATTATATTACCTTTTTTTAAAACTTCTAAAGAATTATTTATTTCTCTCATTAAAATTCTTTTCTAATTTAAGATCTAACCAATTTAAAATTAATTTTAATTTATGATTTGGCGCTTGATCTAAGCTTTGGGCACACAAAAATAGTTTATCTTTCTTTTGACTCAATATATTTAACTTAAACTTTAACCATAAAAATGGTTTTTTATAATTTTGAAAATATAACATCTGATAATCAGATTTTAAAACACAAGAATTATTTTGAATTTCTATGTGATTAACTAAACCTTGAGGTGTAAATTGATTATAATTTCTAAACCTATACTTGATATTAAGGTCTTCAATTTGTGGGTTTATTTTAAAGAAATTTTCAAATGTTGATTTCCTTAAGGGGTAAGGGGTATGATGAAATTTAAAGTATTTTTTAAACCCAATAATTTTAGCTCCTTTTTCTTGGGCAATTTTATGACCGGCTCTAGTCTTTTTATTTTTTGAAGAAAATATTTTTTTAAAAAACATATCTTCATTAAATTTAAGCCACTTACCCCTTAGAACAGGAACTCCTCTTATAAAGAAATCCTCTAAACTGACCTCTTTAATTAAAAACATATCATCATTAAAATAAATAAAATGCTCTGATAAATTTGGAATTTTATATAACCTAGTTTCTATAGGTCTACAATTAAAAACAGGCAAATAAGATTCCTTGTCTTTGAAAATAATATCATGATCAATGATTTTTACATTTTTATACTTATTTGTATCATTTTTGAGAAATATTGGTATTTGGTTATCTGTAACTATGTATATATTTTTAATGAATTTCGCGAACTTCAATATAGAGTCTACTGCGTACCTGATTTCTTCAACTTGATCAAATCTTGTTCTAAAGTTTTTATTTTTAAGAGCTCTTTTATCACTTAAATAAGGAGTTATCTTTTTTTGGTGATTTATATCACCTCCATCTACCCAAGTAATTACAGCATCAACAGAAGTGATTAAAATTTTACTCATGTTCTATTATTTAAAAATCAGTAATAATATCTTTACCAACTAGCTTAAACGGTAATTCAAAAAGATCTCCAATACTTTTATTGTATACTTCGGGGTAAAAATCTTTTCTTCCATCAGAGGGGTAAAAAGTCATTTCTCCAAATATTATATTATCATCTATTGAGTAAAAATCGACTCTTACAAAAGGTAATTTATCCGATAATAATTCCGAAAGCTCTATCATTTTATTCAAAGTAGGTGGTTTTGGAATTTCCCTATCTATACTTTTTTCAACAGAAACATTTCTAAAAGCTAACTTATTAAAATCTAAATCATAAAATGCTCTCTTTTGATTATCTTCTCTATCTATGTGTACTTCAAGAAATTTAGCAATTCCCTTAAAGCAATAAAATTTGTAATCAATTAAAGAGCTTTCGTCTTTATCTTTTAAGAATTTTTCAACTACTAGCCTTGGCTTAACATCTTTATAGGCCCACTCTTGGCCTGTCCTGTAATATTGATTTGTACCTAACCATTTTTTAAATAATCCCTTAAGTTTTCTTTTATCAATAGAACTTTTATCCTTTACAATTAAATTATAGCTACTAGCATGTGTAGCTTTTATAACAAACTTATTTGGTAAAGTATCAAAATTTATTTCTGAAAAAGAATCATATACTCCGAAAATTTTATTTAAATATTGGGACCCAATCTTTTGTTCCACATAGGATCGAACTGCATATTTATCGACTAATTGATTTAATATTTTTGGATGATAAAAAACCTTGTACCATTGAATTTTTTCATTAAATTCTTTTGGATTATTTAAATTTAATTTTTTTTTTGTGTTGTACTCATATAAATAATGAACATATTTCGTTGGTGGCAAAAATGTCATTTTCTTTAACATCCTCAATCTAAAATTAAAAATTGCCTTTGAAGGAATATTATTAGTTATTTTATTTAAAGTTTTAAGCATATTCATATATTATTAATACAAAAAATTAGTGTTTTTTTTTATTTAACTCCCCCAATTTCAAATATCTAGTATAAACACCATAAGCTTGAGTTTTTGCCACTAACAATCCCAAAAAACCATCTAAGAAACCCAATCGAACTATATAATGTATTAAAAAACGTACTGGTGGTTTTATTAAAAGATGATAAATCCTAACTGTTTTATCTTGTTCATGTAATTGCCTAGCACTTAGTTCAGCATAATGATTCAATTTAGCTATGTAATGGTCGTAATTCCTATAAGAATAATGATCTATTTTATTTTTAAAAAAACCTACTTTACCTTTCGCCACTATAGTCTCGTGAACAGGGTTTCCGTTATATCTACAAAATTCTTTTAAAAATAAACGAATTACTTTATCTCTTTGAAAACCACTATAATTTACTTTTTTGTTAGAAAAATAAAAGGCTCTTTTTACATAAAATCCTACGTATTCTCCTGGTTCCTTAACTGCATCAAGGATCTCTTTTTTAACCTCTGTAGTAACTCTCTCATCAGCATCTAAAATATAAATCCAATCATGCTTGGCTTTATCTATTGCATAGTTTTTTTGTAATGAAAAATCATCAAATTCTCTTTTAATTATTTTAACATTAAACTCTCTTGCAATCTCTAATGTTTTATCTGTACTGAAAGAATCAATAACAATAATTTCATCAGCAAAACTGACAGATTTTATAGCTTCTTGAATATGAATTTCTTCATTTAATGTTGGAATTATAGCAGTGATTTTTTTCATTATTTACTAATTAAACAGCAACATCATATTCTCGTAAAGCATCATTTAATGATGTTTTTTTGTTAGTACTTTCTTTTCTTTTCCCTATTATTAATGCACAAGGAACATTGTATTCTCCTGCAGCAAATTTCTTTACATAACTTCCAGGAATTACAACAGATCTTGCAGGTACTATACCTTTCATTTCTATTGGATGGCTTCCAGTAACGTCTATAATTTTTGTGCTCATTGTTAGCACAACATTCGCTCCTAGGACTGCTTCTTTTTCAACTTTCACCCCCTCTACAACAATACATCTAGACCCTATAAAAGCGCCGTCTTCAATAATAACGGGAGATGCCTGTAAAGGTTCTAAAACACCACCAATTCCTACACCTCCAGATAAATGCACATTCTTGCCAATTTGAGCACAGGAACCAACTGTTGCCCAAGTGTCTACCATAGTTCCTTCATCTACATATGCTCCTATATTAACATAACTAGGCATTAATATTGTCCCTGAAGAAATATAAGCGCCATGTCTTGCTACTGCATTAGGTACAACTCGGATACCTCTTTCTGCAAAATTTCTTTTTAATGGTATTTTATCATGATATTCAAAAATACCAGCTTCTAAAGTTTCCATTTTCTGTATTGGAAAATATAAAACAACGGCTTTTTTAACCCACTCATTTACTTGCCAACCACCTGAAGTTGGTTCAGCAACTCTTAACTCTCCTTTGTCTAATAAATCAACCACTTTTCTTATGGTATTTATTGTTGTTTCTTCCTTCAATAAATCACGATTATCCCATGCTGATTCTATAATTTTTCTAATATTTTTCATGTTAATTATTAAATTTTTACAAATATAAATTTATCAATAAAATCAAGAC
>MDSY01151707.1_pt1 | contig 12774 bp, 10 predicted proteins | sample 811131 | NCBI WGS metagenome assembly MDSY01 (sample SAMN05326643, study PRJNA326480) | marine metagenome | isolation source: seawater | place: Atlantic Ocean: South West | collected 2010
ATGGAATTTATTTAATGTTGATATTCATAGGGATCTATTTGAATTATGTAATTTTAATTTAAAAGAAAATATTGATATAAGCTATCTTTCACTTAACAATGAAATTATTGCTGCTCAGTCTGGATACAAATATAAAAAAAGATACTACTATTTGTTTCCAGTTTACAAATATGAATACAGAAAATTTTCGCCTGGTAAAATATTACTTCAAAAATTAATAATTGAGTATAAGTCAAAATTATTTGACTGTTTTGACTTAACAATCGGATCAGAAAATTACAAAATGAATTTTTCTAACTATACAATGCGCTCTGCTTTATTTCTACAATCAAAAAATTTAAAAGGATTTACTTATATTCTTTTTTTGAAGTTAAAATTTTTTATCAAAACATTAATTATTTTGTTACCATTTAATAAATATATTTTTAATAACATTTTAAACTTTAAATATTTCTTCTTCAAAAAAATCTATAATATGATTAAAAATAAATGATAAATAATCATCAATTAATTATTGGCCATGAAAAAAAAATATTATTTTTAGCTAGAATATATGAATTGTTTAATATTTTTAGAAATAATGAAGTTCGTGTTTTAATTTATCATCATATTCAAAAAAATCAGTATGATCTATTTTTTAAACAATTATCTTTAATAAAAAAAACCTGGAACTTTATAACACCCAATCAATTTGAAAATCATATTAATGGAAAAAATAAATTAAAAGGGAAAAATGTACTCCTTACGTTTGATGATGGATTCAATTCAAATTTTTTTATAGCAAAAAAAATATTAAAGAAATTAAAGATAAAAGCAATTTTTTTTGTGCCTAGTGACTTTATAAAAATTAATTCAGCATTAAAATCCCGAGTTTTTATAAAAAAAAATATTCTTGACCAAAACTTACCAAATGATTTTAGTACTGTTAGAAATATGACTACCAGAAATTTGAAAGAATTAATTAAAAACGGACATTTAATTGGTGCTCATTCAAAAACACATGCAAATCTTGGCTCAAATATAAATAATAAAAAATTAAAAAATGAGATTATTTATAGTGCAAAAAACTTAGAAAAAATATTAAAAATTAAAATTAAGCATTTTGCTTTTACTTATGGGGATTATTTAAGTATGAGTGAAAAGTCTCTTAAATTTGCTTTATCTCAATATGACTTTGTTTATTCATCTTTACGTGGAAATAATTATAAAAATTATAAAACTGAAATTATTAAAAGAGATGCAATTTATTTAGAAAAAGGTAATAAGCTTTTATTAATATTTTTGTCTGGCCTTATTGACTTAAGATATTTTTTTCAAATATTAAATATCAATAAATTAATTAAGAAATTATTAAATAATTAGTTAATCATTTAATTATTGTTATATTAATTAACTATTTATTATATAATATATTTATGAATATAAGAAAATTTAAAAATAATTTATCTGTCGTAATTTTATGTGGTGGTAAAGGCTTAAGGTTAAGACCTTTAACTAGTAATCTTCCAAAACCATTAATAACAATAAATGGCAAAAGTATTCTAGAAAATATAATCCAATATTTCTTAAAATATAATATAAAAAATTTTATAATTGCAACAGGGTATAAGGGACAACTTATTGATAAGTTTATCAATACTAAATTTAAAAAACATAATATAAAAATAGTCTATACAGGTCTTGATTCTGATATAATTGTTAGATTAAAAAAATCTTCTGTATATTCTAAAAAGCATTATTTAGTTTGTTATGGTGATACCATGGTTGATATTGATTTAAACAAATATATAAAATTTTATTTAAAAAATACAAATAAGACTTTAGTTGCTTCATATGAATTAAAGTCTAGTTTTGGTATATTAAATATTATGAAAAATAATGATGTTGTAAATTTTAAAGAGAAACCAGCATTAAATGTTTGGTTTAATGTAGGTTACTTTATATTTTCTTCTGAAAACTTTCATCTTTTTAAAAAGTTTAAAAAATTTCAAGAACTAATAAAATTTTTATCAAAAAAAAATTTATTGAGGGCATATAAGCATATTGGAAATCATATAACAGTCAATACTATTGCAGAGTTAGAACTGGCTAAACAAAATATTAAAATATTTAATTAATGAAAAAAAATTTTTGGAAAGATAAAAAAATTTTTATAACTGGAGTTGGTGGTTTTGTTGGCTCTAACCTAGCTAAAAACTTAACTAAATGTGGCGCAAATGTTGTTGGATTAACTAAAAGTAAAAAAATGGAAAGTTTACTCTATTATGAAAAAATTGATAAAAAAATTGATTTAATATTTGGTGATATAACAGACAAGGAATTACTTAAATCTATTTTTTTAAAATATAAAATTGAAATTTGCTTTCATCTAGCTGCTCAAGTTGAGGTGGGATCTGCTGCAAAATATCCCTATCTTACTTGGGAAACAAATATTCGAGGCACTTACACTTTACTTGAAGTTATAAGAGAAAATAGAAATAAAATAAAATCTGTTGTTGTTGCTTCATCTGACAAAGCTTATGGGCATTATCCCCTTCATAAATTGCCCTATAAAGAGGATTATGAACTTAAAGCAGAATTTCCCTATGATACCTCAAAAGCTTGTGCTGACATGATTACCAGAAGTTATTCAACAACAATGTTTAAATTGCCAATATTGATAACAAGATTTTCAAATATTTATGGGCCTGGACAATTAAATTTTACTGCAATTATACCAGACTTAATAAAATGCTGCCTCTTAAATAAAAAATTTCAAGTTAGGAGTAATGGTGAATCGATTAGGGACTTTGTTTATATAGACGATATAGTTGATCTTTATAAATTATTATCTCAAAATCTGTACTTAAATCCTAAAAAGTTTTCTGGTCAAATATTTAATGCCGGTACTAATATCCAACATAAAATTAAAGATATTATCGAAAAAATATTTATTTATGGAAAAAAAAAAGAAGAACTTAAATATATCTATAAAAAAATGAAAAATAAAAAAACTTCTGGAGAACTTTCAGTCCAGTATATGGATTATAAAAAGTTAAATAATTATCTGGGATGGCGCCCAAAATATGAATTTACTAAAACTTTACCAAGTCTATTTAAGTGGTATAAAAAATATTTTAAAACAAGATAAGTGATATTAGCGATAGACATGGTTGGCACTAACTTAGGAAGTGGCACTAAGACTTATAATCTTAATTTTTGTGAATACCTGAATAAAAAAAATTTAAATGAGAAGATTTATATATTTATAAATAAAAATTATAAAGCAGATATAATTAATCATAATAACAACAGAATTAAATATATAGTAAAACCTTCATTTTTATCTAATATTTTTTTTAGAATAATATGGATGCAATTATTTTTGCCCTTTGAGTTAAAAAAGTTAAATGTCAATAAGCTGTATTCCCCTATGAATTTTGGACCAATTTTTTTGAGATTTTTTAAAATAAATTTTGTATTAGCCTTACATTCAAACTTACCATGGGTTTTTTTTTCAAAAATGCCAGGAAATAAGTTTAGAAATAAGTTTACAAAATTTATAATGGAAAAGTCAATTTTGGCATGTGACTCACTAATTGTAGATTCTCATTTTGCAAAAAATGAAATTATAAATTTATTAAAAATAAAAAAAGATAAAGTTTTTGTTATTTATTTAGGTATAGATCAAAAATATTTAAGTTTTGATCAAGATAATCATTATTTAAATAATTTTAATTATAAGAATTATATTATTTCTGTATTGTCGTGTGTAAAGTATCATAATATTATTAATTTATTGAAAGCTTTTAAATTATTTAAAGAAAGTAATACAAATAATTTAAAATTAGTATTTGTAATTCAAATATTAGACAAAAAATATTTTTCAGAAATTAAGAAATTCGTGAGCAATAATTTTTTTCATACCGAGATTATTTTCTTGTATAATCTTGATAATAAATATTTGGTTAATCTCTATAAAAATGCAAATTTATTCATCTTTTCATCTTATTGTGAAGTGTTTGGTTTAACTTCTTTAGAAGCTATGTCACAAAATTGTCCTGTTGCCATTTCTAATAGATCAGCGCTTCCAGAAATCAATAATGATGCCGCCCACTATTTTGACCCTGACAATATAATAGAAATTAAGAAATCTTTAGAAATTTTAACAATGAATAAAGAATATATTAAAAATTTAGTTTTAAAAGCAAATAGTCATTTTAAAAAATTTGAATGGTCAAAAACTGTGGACGAAACTAATAAAGTTTTAAAAATAAAATAGTTTAAATTTTTTTAATCAAATAATTATTAATAAAAACAGCATCCATATCTGTTCTTATCAGGCAATCTAAAGATTCCTCTGGTTTCATTACAATTGGTTCATTCTCGTTAAAAGAGGTATTAAGAAGAATTGGAACACCTGTAAGTAAATAAAAGGCACTAATTAAATTTGCATATTTGGAATTGTTATTTGAATTAACAGTTTGAAGTCTTGCAGTCCCATCTATGTGAGTTACTGAGGGAATTAGTTTTTGCTTATTGGACTTAACAGTTGCTAGTGATGACATATATGGATTTATAAAATCAGATTCAAACCAATCTGATTGATATTTCTCTAGAACGGATGGTGCAAAAGGTCTGAAAGACTCTCTTCTTTTTATTTTCATATTTATTATTTTTTTCATATTAGGATTCCTTGGGTCTGCCAAGATAGAACGATTTCCGAGCGCCCTAGGGCCAAACTCCATTCGCCCCTGAAACCATCCTATAACATTTCCATCAGAGATTAACTTAGTAGCAGTTTTAAATAAATCAAAATCATTTTCTATAAATTTATAAATAACTTTATCTTTATAGGTATCGTTTTTTAAAATTTTTAAAACTTCATTATCTGAAAATTCTTGTCCAAGATAAGGGTTCTTAGAATTTTTAATATTGTGATTGTATTTTGCAGAAACAACAAAAGCAGCACCTAATGCACCTCCATTGTCACCTGGTGCACAAGGGATATAGACATTATCAAATAGTTCCTTTTCTCTTGTAACAATTCTGTTGGCTGATGAATTCAAAGCACAACCTCCTGCAAAGACAAGATTTTTTGAAAATTTATTTAAAAAAAGTTTTTTGATTATTTGTTTAAAAAAAAATTCATAAACTTTTTGAACTGATGAAGCAAAATCTTTTGTGAATTGATTTTTATTATCTTTATTATCTAATTCTTCTGAAAATAGTTGAATTAATTTTTGATTAAAAATTTCATCTATATGAAGAGAATCTTCTACAATATATTTAAAATCATTTTTATGATGATTAAAATAATTTAAATTTAATTCAAATATAGACTTTTTATTATATCTAAATAAATTATTTTTTATTTTATCAAAATATTTGGGAGTACCATAGGCCGCTAAACCCATTACTTTATATTCATCTCCGTAGTTTTTAAAACCTAAGAATTGTGTCATAGCATGATAAAAAATTCCTAATGAGTTAGGAAAATTAGTTTTTTCTATAATATTAATTTCATTATTTTTGCATTCAGAAATTGCTAAAGTGACAAAATCACCTGATCCATCAATTGAAAGGCCGACAGCATCTTTAAATCCAGAAGGATAAAAAGCAGATGCAATATGAGCTAAATGATGCTCAATATAGTGAAATTTTATACTTTTATTTAGTTTAAACTTATTAAATAGTAATTTTCTAATATTAATTTTATTTATTAATCTCTCTGATAATAAATTATTTCTATAAGAAAAATTTTTTAAAAAAAAAACTCCTTTAGCAAAAAGATTACTTGATGGCTTAGTGTTAAAAGCAATGTCTGTAATTTCTACATCTTGTTTGTTTGCAATTCGCAAGCATTCTCGAATTGATTCTATTGGGTAACCAGAAAAATGCTTTTTTCTATTTATTCTTTCTTCTTCGATGGCAGCAATTAACTTACCATCTACAATTATACAAGCAGATGAGTCGGCATGGTAAGTATTTATTCCAACAATTATTTTCATTTAAATATAATTTTATTTTATTTTTTAAATTTTAAAAACTTATTTATTTTTTCAAAGTTAGTAATTATAAAATCTTTTTTTAAGAAATTGATTTGATTATAATATTTTTTGTCAATCAATATTTTTACACCATTTGATAAACATTCTACAGTAAAAATGCTATAAATATTCTCACCTGATGCAATTGTATACTTTGTGCGTGATTGTAGTTTTTGAACATTTTTATTTTTTAAATAACCGTGGTTTTTAATTCCTTTTATATTTAATTTGTCTCCTATAACACTAATTTTAAGTCCTGATAATGCTATTTTTTTTATGAACTGATGTGGAAAAAAACTTTCTTTGTTTTTATGTTTTCGGTAATATAACAATAAGTCAATATTTTTACTATAGTTATTAAATTTTTTAAAATTGATATTATTTATAAAAAAATTAAACTTACTTTTACGCCTTAATTTATTTGATAAATTTTTTTTTAATAAGTCTGTTGAAAAAAAAACTTCAGCTGATCTTAATGATAAAAAATATTCACTAATCTTATAAAATAGAGGAAATAAAAATTTTCTTATAAAAAAATGTATTTTACCAGAGTTTAAATATTGCGCACCCCCTGTAATTGGTCCAAGGATAGTCTTTGGTGGTAGTAACATAAAAATAAAAAAATTCCAAAGAGGTAAATAATTTATATAAGCTACTTTTTTTTTTTTAAAATAATATTTCCAACAATATAAAATTCCAATAAAAGGAGATAAATACTTATAATAAGGTTTTTTTTGATTTTGATTTAATTTAATCTTATAATTATTTTTGCCTATTAAATATTTTGTAAATACTCTTGCTAACCTTCCTTCACCAGAATTTTCGGTATAATCAGATGCCCATAAATATAATGAATTTTTAGTCAATTATTTTGAATGATGTTTCTATATATTTTTTTAAGATTATTTTGCCTTTTATATAGTAATAAAAAGTTTCCAATAATCTTATTGTTCTTCTAATTGTATCTGACCTTAATCTCCATAAAAATTCAACATTTTTAAGGATTATGGGCACCTCGCGTTCTTCGCCAGAAGCAATTGCAAGTGATGCTCCTATACAAATTATTTGATATTTTTTATTATTTTTTGCTAAGCTGTAAGCTATCTGCTCCTGTTTTGGTGTAGGCAATGTTATTAAAATTAAGGAATTTTTTTCTAACTTAATCCTAATTTTTCTAAGATTTTCAATTGAAGCATAAGGTAGTTGTTTGTGTATTATTTTTAATTTAAATCGTTCATACATAAATAGTTTTGATCTTTCTGAAATATTTCCAATCACAGTTATGCTTTTGATTTTTTTTGGTATTATTAATTTTTTAAATAAATTTCTACCAGGTTGTTTTTTTAAATTTGTATATTTTTCTGCCCATACACCGTCTACCCAATGAAATAAATTTTTATGAGGGTATACTTTATTTGCAGCATAGTAACCTAAAAATGCCAGATTCATTGCCGATAAAATAAAATTTTTCTTGAAAGGAATATTGATAAAATTATTGATTATATTAAAATTATTTTTAAACAATTCATCTTTATCAAAAAATGTTTTAAAAATTTTAAAGTTTTCGTTAATTTTATTTTTATTATAAAAAAATAATTGTTTAATTTTCCATGGAAATCTTAATATTATCTGAAGTATATTTGTATTTAGTTTATTTATTTTGCAAGATTCATGTATTTCTATAGTTGATTTTATGTAGCTGAATAAATTTTTAGTTGAAATACCTCCCAGTCTCATTCTAACAATTATTTCATTTAACGTTTTAAATTTAATTTTATTAATATAGATGGTTCTTAAAAAAAACTCAAAATCAGAAGCTATGCTAAATTTTTCATTATATAGTTGATGTTTGTCATATAAGTCTTTTTTAATAAATGAGCCTGGGTGAGGTGGCATTAATCCAAATTTCATGTGCCAAGGTTTAAAGTTATTACTCGTGTATACTCTCTTAACATTATAATAATCTAATCTTTTAAAATAAGCCACTCCACCAAAAAAAATTTTAATATTTTTGTTTTTTTTAATTTGAGCAGCAACGTTGCCTATAGTATTTTTTGACTGGTAAAAATCATCAGAATTTAATATTGTGATATAATCTCCTTTTGATTTTTTAATTCCATAATTTATAGACCTATAAATTCCAAAATTTTTACAAATATAAATTTTTTTATTTTTATTTGGATATCGATTTAATATTGCTTTTGTTTGATCTTTAGACCCTCCATCTACAATTATATGTTCAATATTTTTATATTCTTGTGACAAAACTGAATTTAATGTATCTCTAATTGTTCCTTCACTATTAAGAGTTACAGTTATTATTGTAATTTTCATAATTAAAATATTGTAATAAATAAATTTTTTTAATATATTAAGTAAAATTTTATATCATGAAAGTTAAAAAAGCCTTAATTACTGGAGTTACCGGTCAGGACGGTTCTTATTTAAGTGAATTTTTACTTAATAAAAATTATATTGTTTATGGTGTAAAAAGAAAATCATCATCATTAAATACCGATAGAATTGACCATATTTATTTGAATAAAAAATATAAAAATAAATTTTCTTTAATTTATGGTGATTTAACTGATGCGAATTCAATAGCAGCAATTGTTAAAAAAATTAAACCAAATGAAATTTATAATCTTGCCGCACAGAGTCATGTTGGGGTTAGTTTTGAATTACCTCATTATACAACCCAAGTTAACGCAATAGGTACATTAAATATTTTAGAGGCAATTAGAGTTAATAGGCTTCAAACTAAAACAAAATTTTATCAGGCATCAACTTCTGAGTTATTTGGGGAAATACAGGATAAGAAACAGACAGAAAAAACTAAATTTTACCCAAAAAGCCCTTATGCAACCTCTAAGTTATTTGGATATTGGATAACTAAGAATTATAGAGAGTCGTATAACATTCACGCTTCCAATGGAATACTTTTTAACCATGAGTCTCCTAGAAGAGGTGAAACATTTGTTACAAGGAAAATTACAATAGGTATAAGCAAAATTATTCTAGGAATAGAAAAGCATATAAAATTAGGTAATATTTATTCTTTAAGAGATTGGGGTCATGCTAGAGACTATGTAGAAATGTGTTGGAAAATAATTCAACATAAAAAAGCAGATGATTTTATTGTGGCAACGGGAAAACAATATTCAGTCAAAACTTTTATAGAAAAATGTTTTAAGTATCTTGGTATAAAAATTAAATGGTCTGGTGTTGGTGTCAATGAAACTGCCATTATAGTAAATTTTAATCAAACAAAATACCCACACCTTAAAAAAAATATGAAAGTTATCATAATAGATAAAAAATATTTTAGACCAAATGAAGTAGAAAATTTAATAGGAGACTTTTCTAAATCAAAAAAAATATTAAGTTGGAGTCCTAAAACTTCAATTGATGACTTAATTAAAGAAATGCTAGATCATGATATGATACAGGCTAAAAAATTATTAAAATAACTTGAAACAAAAAATATTAATAGCTGGTCAAGATGGAATGGTTGGTACTGCGATAATTAAGACCATTAAGAGTAATAAATTATTTAGTGTAATTAATTGCCATAGGAAAGATTTGGATTTTACCAATCAACAATTGGTTGAAAAATGGTTTAAAAAAAATAAGCCAGAAATTGTAATAAATGCTGCAGGTAGAGTAGGTGGTATACTTGATAACTCAACCTACCAATCAGATTATCTTTACACAAATGCAATGATTGGTTTAAATTTGATTAATGCAAGTTCAAAATTTAATGTAAAGCAACTTATTAACTTGGGGTCGGCTTGTATTTACCCAAAACATGTTAGTCAGCCAATTAGAGAAGATTCATTGTTATCTTCAAATTTAGAAAAATCAAATGAAGGATATGCTGTAGCTAAAATAGCATGTTTAAAATACTGCCAGTATCTCAAAGAAAAATACAATAAAAATTTTATAAGTGTACAACCTGCGAACTTGTATGGAATCGGAGATAATTTTAATCTTAAATCAAGCCATGTTTTGCCCGCATTAGTTAAAAAATTTACCCTAGCAAAGAAAAAAAATTTAAAATCAGTTGAAATTTGGGGATCAGGTAAACAAAAAAGAGAATTTTTGAATGTTGATGATTTAGCTAGTGCAATTTTATTTTTATTAAATAAAAAAATTAAAAAAGATTATTTAAATATTGGAAGTGGTGAACAAATTTCTATAAAGCAATTAGCAATGACTTTAAAAAAAATTATTGGCTACAAAGGAGGAGTTTTTTTTAATAAAGCATATCCTGATGGTGTTAAAAGAAGAATGGTTGATAGCAAATCAATTAAAAAATTAGGATGGAAACCAAAAATTAAACTTAAAGAAGGTCTCACTAAGTATTGCACGTATTATATTAATAAAGTAATGCCAACAGAAAATTAAGATATAAAAATTACTTATTTATTTTATAAATAATCACAGAATAATATAAAACTGTAGCAAAAATTATAAATAATTTATTTATATTTAGATAAGATAAAATTATTGGAGTAATAATCATTAATTGAATTATTATTATGCTTTTAAGGTATGTAAATTTAAGAGATAATAAATGATGAAGGTGAGTACGATCAGGTCTAAGTGGGTTTTCATTATTTATTAGCCTTTTAAAAAAAACTCTAATTAGATCGATACCAGGCACCATCATAAAAATAAAAATCTCATCTGCATATTTAATTTGTCCAATATTATATAGCTTTATAAATATGTAACTAATCAAAAAAGATATTAATAAAGATCCACTATCTCCCAGAAAAGATTTATTTTTATAATTGAGATAAGAAAAATAAATAAGGAAAATTAATAAAATTTTAAATAGATATGAATTTATATAAGAAAATAAGATAAAGAAAAAAATGATTATTGAATAAAGACTTGCTTGTAGGTTGATTCCGTCGAACATATTAAATGCATTTAAAAACACTAAAAAACAAAAAAAAGTAAAAAATAAACCATATTTTTCTATGTTAATAGACCTGTCATAAAAAGAAAAATTGATTGATGAAATGATAAGATTTTGATCAAAGCTTAATGTTGTAAATACTATTAATGATAAAAATAAGAATTTATAATTAGGAGTTAAATTATATTTATCATCAAATAAACCTATAGAAAAAATAATAAAGGCTGAGATCATAAAAATGTATAATTCAAGATTATTATTAAAGAATATTTCACTTAATAAAATCTCTTTATTTAAAAAAATAGTTATGAAATAAATTATAAGATTGATTATTAAAATAATTCCACCTGCTAAAGGTGTTGGTTTTAAATGAAATTTCCTTTTTTTATCTGGTTTGTCTACAATATAACGAAAAAAAGATATTTTATTAAAATTTATAACAAAAATTAGGTTAACTAGAATAAAAATTAATAACACATAGTTTAAAGAAGTCATTTTATTTAAAATGTATATATTTTTTCATTAAAATAAAAGCTGTATAAAATAATATAAAATCAACACTAAATAATGCATATGAGCTTTCGACTAATGATCTAGTAAAAATAATAAACATAATACAAAAAGACCAATAACTAAAAATCTCACTTTTTTTATTAAAAAATAAGTATTTTAAAAGTTGTATGCCTGAAGTAAATGTAAATATTAGGAAGAACATAAATCCAATAAAACCAGACGATACAAGAGCATACAACAAAGCATTTGAGGCAGTCTGATTAATTAAAAATCTATCTCCTTGTGCACCGTAACCTAATAAGAAATTATTATTATAATCATAATTATCTAAAATTTTTTTCCAGTCTTTAAATCTTCCACTGCTAGTTTTAATTTGCTCGTGTTTTAAAAATCTTATTTTACTTTCTACAATTTCTATCTGGTTTTTAATTAAAAAACTATTATCACATTTAATTATCTTACACTTTTCATGTTCAATGTATAATTCTCTCAATCTTGAATCTATTATTATTTCATCTTCTTTTTGTTTTACTAAAAATATTGAAGAACAAAATAAGATAGGAATTAAAATATATGTTGTTAGATATTTAAAAAGATTGATTAGTTTATATTTTTCACGAAATAAATAATTAAATATTATAAATATAGCCAATAAACCAATGCTAGTTCTGCTTTGATATAAAAAGATTGCTGAAGTTAAAATAGACAATGGTATTAGCCGTAAAATTTCTGATTTAATAAATTTTATAGAAAATACTGAATAGGTTATTATAAGTATTAACGCAATTCGTGAAGTACCCGATGATCTTATAGCGCTATTATTAAATAAATAGTTTATTTTACCATAAAATAATATCCCATTTTCAAAATATACAATCATGTCGTTTATAAAAGCTATTAAAAAAACTAAACTTAATAAAAAGAATGTTACAAAAATTACCAGATATATTTCATCATCCTCAAAATTTAATATTATAAGATTTACAACCATTAAAATATTTATTGCAGATAGAATAAATAAAAAATTCCATAATGAATTAGAAGTATAAAATAAACCTGGAACTTGAGACAAAAAATAAAATAACGGTACAAGAAAAGCTATATATAAATTTATACTATTTTTTTTGTATTTAGATATGCTTATAAAAAAAATTAAGCATAATATGGGAAAAAAAGATAAATTTAATGCTATCCTCAAAAAATTTATAATTTTTGTTAAAGATATTTCTTCATTTAAACTAAATATAAATAAATTATTATAATCTGTACCAATAGAAATCCATGAGAATACCAAAGATGAAATTA
>MDSY01008871.1_pt1 | contig 12766 bp, 5 predicted proteins | sample 811131 | NCBI WGS metagenome assembly MDSY01 (sample SAMN05326643, study PRJNA326480) | marine metagenome | isolation source: seawater | place: Atlantic Ocean: South West | collected 2010
ACAATGCCTGGTGAACTTGCTAATGTTGTAGCAGGCCGTGTCTCGAATCTTCTTGACCTTCAAGGCCCCAATTTTGCCATGGATGCTGCATGCGCTTCATCGTTGGCAACGTTGATGGAAGCATGTAGATTGCTGCAAATGCGCCAAGTCGACGTAATGATTGCTGGGGCAACAGACCGGAGCATGGATGCCCCAACCTTTGCTAAATTTAGCGCAATAGGCGCTCTTTCTGCATCCCACTCCACTCCTTTCGATGCTGGAGCCAATGGTTTTGTGATGGGTGAAGGTGCTGGAGCATTTGTCCTCAAGCGTCTTTCAGATGCCATTCGAGATGGTGACGAAGTCCATGCTGTTATTCGAGGTGTTGGAGGCTCATCCGACGGTCGCGGTAAAGGTATTACGGCACCAAGTCAACGAGGGCAGATTCAAGCTATTGCTCGTGCTTATTCACAAGCGGAATACGATGCTACGACTGTCGAACTCATCGAGGCTCACGGAACATCAACCAAGGTTGGCGATGCTACAGAACTCGGAACGCTTTCTCTGCTTTGGGATGGAATGCCAGCAGGTGACAATGTCGCTGTTGGTTCAATCAAGTCACAAGTTGGCCATTTGAAGGCTGCAGCCGGTATTGCCGGGCTCATCAAAGCGGTAATGGCTCTGCACCACCGCACAATACCTCCATCTGCCGGCTTCAATACTCCAAATCCAACAGTTGACTGGAAGAGTAATCCTTTTTTCGTCCCTACACAGGCGAGAGAATGGCCTCGACCTGCAACACATCCACGCCGAGCAGGAGTTTCCGCTTTCGGATTTGGAGGGACCAATTATCACGTTGCACTCGAAGGATTCGAACCTGAATACCATTCCGAATTAGCCCAGCAATGGGACTTGCGATGGGATGCATATTCGAAAACAGAACCTTCCTCCAGCAACAAAGTAACTGCAGCCTCTATTCTTGACGCTTCAGCCACGGCTTCAATGACACACGATGAAATGAAAGCAGTGGAAGGTGGAATTCTTCTCCTCTCCGCAGGCGACCTTTCTTCACTTCAAACTAAATTAGAAGCGGTTGGATTTGCCGGAGCACATTTTGATGAAGATCCTCGTGGGTTACGACTTTCTTCTGCTTTGAATGGGGCCTCTTCCCATTACGATGCGTCAGAGGCATTCCGCATGTGCATCGTTGCTACTTCTTGGAATGAATATCATAAGCGAACCGAACTCGCTCGTAAAGCGATGGATGATCCTGAAAAGTGGGGCTTCTTACAAGCCCAAGGCATTCTTTTGACCAATGACCCTGCACTTCATCCGAAGGCGAAAATAGCGCATATGTATCCCGGTCAGGGAAGTCAATATGTTGGAATGACGCATGATTTACATCAGCGTTACAGTGCAGTTCAGAAAGTATGGGCTCAAGCCGATGAAACAATGGTCGAGGTACTCGACGGAGAGAGTTTGTCGAGTTTCGTTCTGCGTTCGAATCTCTCAAAAGAGGAACGGATAGAGGCGGAACATAAACTCAAGCAAACCGAATATACTCAACCAGCCATGCTTACCGCTGATTTGGCAATTGAACGCGCACTCAATGACCATGGGCAGATGCCAGATATGGTTGCTGGACATTCACTCGGCGAGTATGCTGCGTTAATGTCTGCAGGAATCTTAGACATGGACGGTGCTCTACGTGCTTCCGCAGCGCGAGGTACTGAAATGGGGTCAGTCGTCATCGATGACAAGGGCTTGATGGCCAGTGTGATGGCGCCATACGATGATGTTGCATCTGTGCTTGAATCAATAGATGGCTATGTTATTGCAGCTAATAAAAACTCACCAAAAATGACAGTTATTGCAGGGGAAACTGAACCTGTGCAACAAGCGATGGTTTTGTTTGAAGAGAAGGGTTTCCAATGCGTTCCTTTGGCAACCTCACACGCCTTCCATTCGCGCATTGTGGCACCAGCCAATGAGCCACTGCGACGCTTCCTGGAGAGCCTTGAGATCCGTTGGCCTTCAATTCCAATCACAGCAAACGTCGATGGTTCCTTCTATCCGATGGAAGGAGAAGATTCCAAAGCAGGAATTTTAGGTAAACTTGCACCTCAAATGGCTTCAGCAGTCGAATGGACCACGCAGATTGAAACCATGTATGCAGCAGGGGCACGTGCCTTCATTGAAGTTGGTCCAAAGCGAGCATTAACCATGTTTGCAGTTCAAATTCTAGAAGATCAGCCCCATTTGCCAATTATGTCGAATCATCCTAAGCAAGGTGGTATTGCTACATTCCTAAGTGCGCTTGGGACTTTGGCATTAGCAGGCCGTCAACCTCAATGGCCGGCTGAAGATTCACCCGTTCTAACTGAAGCTTTCCGTGCAGGTCCATTGGAGGCATACCATGCCACTTCAGCTCCTTCACATTCAACTGCTGAAGTGGATGACTTGAGGGCACGTTCACGACCCTTACCTTCGTCGGCAAGTTCTGTGCCAATTGTACAACAAGTCGTTGTCCAATCAACTAGCAATAAAACACTCGACCCTGAAGTGGCTGCAGCCAAAGCCAAGACTGCTTACATTGGTGACCGCCTTGCCGCCATAAGTGGTTATCCTGCCGGGTTCTGTCACGGCATGGTCAATCTTCGACTTGGACTCGGGATGAGTGATGCAGAAGTTTCTACTGTGATCCAAACGCTTTCAAGTGAAACGCAAACCGATGCTGCGATTGACATTTCATCAGTAGTTACAGCAGCAGATTTGACGAAATGGGTCGTTGCTGCACCATCTTCTTGGATTCCTAAAACCTCAGTACTTCAAGTTACAGGAACCCAAGTCGAATCGGCTCAAGTCCCTGCTTCAACAAGTTATGCCGACCGTCGTCTCGCAGACCCATATGTGATCACAGGTGTTTCACTTGGTCTCCCAGGTGGCGACAGGGTCTTCGATGAAGATACCTTTGAGCGATTGGTCCGTGGCGAAACTTGTCTTTCGGAAGTAAGTGATGAATACAAACAACGTCTTCTCGACAAGAACATTGTTCGCCTCATAAAAGGCCGGGATGGCTCTGTAAATATGGATCAAGCCACAGAGTTCGGTGACATACCGCAACTTGCAGGTATTAAATCTGCATTTGATATTTCAGAAGAATTCGGGATCGACCCAAAGGTTGTACTCGCCTGGGATATCACCACTCAACTTGCTGTCGCCGCAGGACTTCTCGCACTACGTGATGCAGCAATTCCACTGACGCCAGTTGAACAAATTGGCAAAGGCGGAATGCGTTTGATTCGTAGCTGGCAAGTCCCTCAAATTCATCGAGAACGAACTGGAATTGTATTTGCTTCTTGTTTCCCTGGACTTCAAATGGCTATGAAACACGCAAAGAGTAACGGCGATGATGGCGAAGGCAGATTCGATCGGCGGTATTTGTTCCAAACTTTGAACATGGGCCATTCCCAATTCGCTCAATATTCAGGCATACGTGGGCCAAATACCACTATCAACCTTGCATGTGCTTCAACGACTGCAGCCTTTGGCGTGGCTGAAGACTGGCTTAACAGTGACCGAGTTGACCGAGTTGTAATTATTTCAGCAGATGATGTCACAGGTGAAGATTTGTGGGAATGGATTGGTGGCGGATTTGCTGCTTCCGGTGCGGCTGCTACAGGCAATGTCATCGAAGAAGCAGCGTTACCATTTGACCGACGCCGTAATGGATTAGTGCTTGGCATGGGGGCGGCAGCATTCGTCATTGAACGTCATTCCGAAGCAAAGGCACGTGGTGTTCAACCGATTGCCGAACTTCTTGGGACCCGCTCAGCCAATTCTGCTTTCCATGGTACGCGACTTGATGTTGATCACGTTGCGGAAACCGTCAATTCATTTATCGGTTCAATGGAGCAACAATGGGGCATTAACCGTCATGAAATGGCACCCGATACGGTTTTCTTTTCGCATGAAACCTATACTCCTGCCCGTGGAGGTTCAGCTCAATCTGAAGTGCGAGCCTTGCGTGAAACGTTTCGAGAGAGTACCGACAGTTTGGTCATCGCGAATACGAAAGGATTCACTGGTCATCCAATGGGTGTTGGAATCGAAGACGCAAGTATGTTCCACGGAATGAAAACAGGACGAATACCTCCAATTGCCAATCATAAAGAAACCGACCCAGAACTTGGGAACCTGAACTTATCCAAAGGTGGCGATTATTCGAATATTCAATATGGCTTACGCTTTGCTGCTGGTTTTGGCTCTCAGATGGCTCTTTCTTTGGTTCGAAAGTGGCCAATAGTTGGCGATCGAATCGATGGGCAACGATTCCTTGCATGGAATCGTTCTCTCGCCAATACTGAAGATGTGGTTATGCGTATTCTTGACAACAAACTCGTCGCTTACATCAATGGTGACGACCGCCTCCATGGTGGTGTAAAGGGTGAGCCGTGGCCGATTACTGCCGCTTGGGAAGGAAAACCTTCGGAAACTCCCCTCCTAACTAAACCGGCTCCTGTTCAAGCAACTCCAACGGTTGCAGAACCTGTTGTCCAACCTGCGCCTGTTGTTTCTACACCTCCTTCAACGGATTTAGATTTGGTTTCCACGGTGATCGAAGTCGTCGTCAACCACACGGGATATCCAGCAGACTTCGTCGAATTGGACCAGGACCTCGAAGGTGAACTGGGCATTGATACTGTCAAGCAGGCAGAAATTATGGCTGACATTCGTGAACGCTTTGCTCTTCCTCTTGATGAAGAATTTGTACTTTCTGATTATCCTACCCTCACCCATATGATTGGCTATATCCAAAAGATGACTACAGGTGAAACCCCTCTTCCAATCTCGACGCCTCCTGTTGTCTCAACAACGGTTGAAGCCACAGTAGCGCCAACTCCTACCTCATCTCCAACGGAAACCCCACATATTGTAGGAGACCAACAACTGGTGGATTCAGTTGTGGAAGTCGTCGTCCAGCATACTGGCTATCCTGCAGACTTTGTTGAATTAGACCAAGACCTTGAGGGTGAACTGGGTATTGATACTGTGAAGCAAGCAGAAATTATGGCAGATATCCGAGAGCTATTTACGCTTCCATTGGATGAAGAGTTTGTCCTTTCAGATTATCCGACATTGAACCATATGATTGGATACATACAACGAATGCAAGGCGGCTCACCAATGGTGAAACCAACTCCAGCACCTTCTATCGCGCCTTCTTCGCCATTACCGGTACAACCAATACCAATTGCTAAATCGCCAGTAAGTAAAGTTGTTGAAGACTCTGAACTGACCTCGATTGTTATTGATGTTGTTGTCCAGCACACCGGTTATCCAAATGATTTCATTGAACTTGATCAAGACCTTGAAGGGGAATTAGGGATTGATACTGTGAAGCAGGCAGAGATTATGGCAGATATCCGTGAACGGTTTACGCTTCCACTCGATGAAGAGTTTGTTCTTTCGGATTACCCAACGCTCAATCATATGATTGGTTATATTCAACGAATGAAAGGAGGAACTCCAGCATCTATTGTGCCAGTTGCACCTGCACAACCAATGGTAGTTACCGCTCAACCAAGCGCCTCATCTGTTGTTGCATCTGCTCCTTTGGCAACTGATTCAAACATTCAAGAACAATTGATTGAAGTTGTCGTTCGGCATACAGGATATCCAAATGATTTCATTGAATTAGATCAGGACCTTGAAGGCGAACTGGGCATTGATACAGTAAAGCAAGCCGAAATTATGGCAGATGTCCGAGATATATTCGAACTTCCTGTCGATGAGGAGTTTGTTCTTTCAGACCATCCGACATTGAACCATTTCACTGCATATATTCATCGTATGAAAGGCGGTTCTGTTGTTGAACACTCACCAGCACCTTCCGTTACCGAAGTTGCACCAGTTGCTTTGACACCCGTTGCCGAGCCTGTAGTGGCTGGGATTGAACGTCAAGAGAATTGTCGCCGTTGGCAAGTTGAGGTAGAAGGCTGCGCTGGTACAGGTTCTTTGTTAGCACTCGAAGGAACCATCGTCGTCACTGATGATGGCTGGGGAATTGCAGAGGCCTTTTGCCAACGCGTAGAAGCACGTGGAATGCGTGCAGTACGTATTGGATTTGAAAGTGAGATACGTGACATGTCGAGCCACCAAGAAGCTGGTCGTACCGTTTATCGAGCCGACCCGGCCAATCCCGAACATCTGGCGTTAGTCTGTAAAGAACTGGAACAATTCGATGTGGCTGGTTTAGTTCACATGGCTCCTATGAAACTCGCCGGAGCAACATGGGGAGATGACACTCAGCCTTCGTCACAAATTGCATTATCTGCACATGGTTATTTTTCTCTACTCCAAGGATTAGATGCTCATCTTGCGTCACGTAAGGATGGCCTTGTGGCCTCTGTGACTGCAATGGACGGACGTCATGGGAATATTGGAGAGCGTTTCAACTCAGTTCAATGTGCTGCATCTGGTGTGACGAAATCGTATTACTTTGAACAAACACATTTACGAATGCGTGCTCTCGATTTACATCCAGAACTTATTCTCGATGCAGACCAGGCCGCTGAACACATTGATTCCGACCTGTTTGAAATTGGCGGCGAAATCGAAATTGGATTAGACCGTGATGGTCGTCGCTGGACACTTGTTGCTTTTGCCGAGGACCTTGAAAACGAGATGACACCACTGCAATCGGATGACACTTGGATTGTTTCAGGGGGCGGTTCTGGAGTGACTGCAGCCTCAATTATAGGAGTTGCATGTAACTCTCTCAATGCAGGGGCGCACTTTGCTCTTCTTGGCCGTTCAACCCTTTTGAAAGAAACTGAAACATGGGTGGAGTGGTCCGATTCTCGATTAGAAGAGCAAAAGAACGCTCTTCGTGGAGAAATGATAGCAGCCAGTGAATCAGGTAAGATTACGATGGTTGAATGGAATACAGCATGGCAAAAATATTCTCGTAGTCGTGATGTTTACATCACCATAAAAACGATTCAAGAAACTGGGAATGATGCATCATATCACTCAGTCGATGTCATGGATACAGACGGTTTGAAGCAACTCGGTGCCTCCTTAGGTCGCCCGATTACCGGAATTATTCATGGAGCAGGTCTCGAAGACTCGAAGTTAGTTGCTTCGAAAGACTACAGTGTATTTGACAAAGTTATTCGCGTGAAAATTGATGGATGGCAATCGCTTTTAGCAGCAGTAGACGCCTCAAATGGAGAACTTCGTTTTGCTTCATGCTTTACCAGTGTATCCGGTCGGTTTGGCAATAACGGTCAAACAGACTATTCTGCCGCAAACAGTATTCTTGACGCAGAAATGGCCCGACTGACAGCAAGTGGAACATGTCGCGCTGTTGCCATCGCATGGACAGGTTGGAGAGATGTCGGTATGGCAACTCGTGGTTCATTCCAAGCGGTGTTTGATGCTGCAGGAATCGATACAATCTCGGTAGAAAAGGGTGTTGAAATCTTTGTCGGCGAAGCACTACGTGGCGGTAAGCGCCGAGTACTTGGCTGTGGAAACCTCGGTACTATGGACGCATTCGATGCATTCCGTGAAGCCCCTCTTCGTCTTCCTGCCGAGATGGCAACCATCATTGCTGACCCGTTCCGTTTCCCTTTTATCGACAAGGTACTCTCAGTTGATGAACGTCAATCTTTGACCACGCAAACAACTCTTTCAGTCGCAGATCATCCTTTCCTCGCAGACCATGCTATCGATGGAGTACCATACCATCCTGGTGTCATGGCCTTGGAGATGTTTGCAGAAAACGCCCTTCTGCTGCGCCCGTCAGCCTGCCTTGCAGGATTTGAAGATGTGTCGTTTGGACTTCCTGTGAAACTCTTGAAAGGTGAAATGGCAGTACGTGTTCATGCGGAATTAATTCGTGGAGACGGGGATATGAGTTGGATTGCATGTCGTTTGCTGTCTGATTTATCGAATTCAACGGGTGAAGTATTTGGAGAGCGAGAGCACCACAAGGCCATTGTGCGAGTCGTTGAAAGTCGAGATGACCTTGGACCATTTTTACAATCCGAAGTTGATGCATTGCCACAACTTGGTACACCGGCATTAGGTGAATTGGCCGAACTTCCGTCGTTCATTTATCGTCGTTATTTCCACGGCCCTCGTTTCCAATCCCATGGAGGGGTTCTTCGTGGTATAGGTGATGCAGAAACACCCGGTGCAGATGGAATCGCTCTTATGCGTCACCAACTGCCAATGTTGGATCAATTTGCTCTTGAAGCACAAGGCGAAGTCGTTCTTTTAGAATCGCTTCCAATGCTCATTGAGGCGGGTTTCCAAAACGCAGGTTTGGTTGCAATGGAATCTGAAGGTTTCTCATCGCTGCCGATCGGTATTGAATGGTCTTCGATGCTCAGGGTTCCAGAGCGAGATGAAGTTCTTCGGATGCGAAGTCTTCGTACTGCTGTCGAGGAGGCGGGTATTACTGTCCACGATGTTGTCGTGGTCGGTGATGATGACGCACCAGTTATTGCACTCAAAGGATTACGCCTCAAAAGTATGGCTCCAGTGCCTGAAGAAGAGACGTTTACCCTTGAGAGGTGAGGCAATGACATTTGAGGAACTGTTTCCTCCCCATCGACTTCCGGTTCGTTCGTTGTGCTTTCGCTGTCCCGTTGAAGTACGTGAATTGGATAAGGTGACACTTGCTTCTGTTGATGAAGTTGCTACCTTCGTTGTTGATAAACGACGTAATGAACATTTATCAGGGCGTTGGCTTTTGGCTCAAGCTCTCAAATTATGGGGCCTTGACCCTACTCAACTCGAAGTGCGGCGAACAGAATTGCGTGCTCCTGTCCTTGTACACCTCCCAGGGGTTTGGGTCAATACTCCACTTCCTTCAGTGAGTATAGGTCACGCTGGGGGTTGGGCTTATGTTGCGTTGGCGGGACCTGGTTGGTCGATTGGAATTGATGCTGAACCTGCTGACCGAGGAATTGCTTCAAACGCGTTTGATATGATGGCAAAGGGCGATGAATTACTTTGGTTACGGGAAAACCCAGAGCAGGCTATTCACCTGTGGACTGCAAAGGAATCCGTGCAAAAAGCCATGCAAATGGGGATGCATCTCAACCCTCGCAAAATCGAAATTCCAATTGGAACCGGTATTCTAAATATTTCAATTGAAAATTCAAAAGTTCAATTGCAAAATTGGATATTTGAAGGTGCCGAGGTGGCACTTGCATGGCGGCTTGGAACAGTTGGTTTGCGCACATCAGAAGATGATTTGCTCGATGCGACTAAAAAGGCCATGAGTGAACAAGAGTGGGGCGTCGGCTGTAAGACAAGTCGAGGAAATGTCTAATCATTTCCAAAACATGTAAGCATCTCGACTCGATTCCCAAGGGAGCCCTACAGCAATTCCGAGTTCGGTTAAAATCACGTAATTAAACAACAAGTACAGTAGGTAAGCGATGATTAATACCACGAGTGAAGTGTTGATGACCTTTCTTCGATTTCGTTTTGCTTCATCAAACGTGCAGATTCCTTGCTCACGGAAATATACTACGAGTCCAACGATTACGCTGAGAAATGCTATGAAAAGCATAGTCCCTCTAAACCAACCAAAACCGTCCCCGCCCCAGTACAGTGTATCGGAGAGTGCTGCACCTGTTGAAACAGTAGCAAGGCCAAGCATGACCATGACGACGGAGGGAAGGCAACACAGCGAAGCAACAAGTGTTGATCCGGCCACGTATTTCCACATGGCTTTCAAAGGATGCTGCTGCGTAATTTCCGCTTGCGCTACCTCTGACATACCAATTGATGCACGGTTTCCCTTTTGAAAGCCTGTATGGGTCCTAGGGTTTTCTAACTTCCACATTGTCCCAGATGTTGGTGGTTTGTTCTGCAGGTTTTAGTGGTCTTATCGAGACGGGTTCTGTACGTATTTCTTCATTTCTTCGCTCTGTAGACGAATCCGATGACCAGTAAATCGAAATCTCCTTTTCATCGGTTCTCTCTATGTGACCCAACTTTTGATACATCTTGAGCGCCTTTTTGCTGTTTGGGAAAAAGGCCATCCAAAGAGATGTGAATCCGGCATACTGAACACCTAACCCCGCAAGGAGAAAAGGTATGCTAAAGCAGATTAAGAATACAGTAATCAAGGAGTTACCGGATGAAATCGCTTCGGGAATAATAATTGTTGGGACAAGTGTAAACGGCATTCCAAAACTCATAAGAAAGATGCCCATGATACCAGCACTGAGCCTTTGTCTAGTGTCGAATTGATAGTTTTGATGTTCATTCTCCATCTGCTACACCCCCCCTCCGACACGGATAAAAGTGTACTTTGACTCAAGCATTCACATTACGGATTTCTGGAGTCTGGTCAGCTATTAAAAATTCAAGCATTGCGGCCCACATGACAAATTCAATCGATTTCTCAAGTTCATCTTGGCCTCCGACAACAGCCACCATGTTATCGAGTGTATCACTTGGAGAATGGTAGGCGTCATAGTCATCATCATAAGCGCCGAGATGGAAAATTGTTTGAGCTCCCAAATCACGGAATGTCACGTGGTCAGAACGACCAAAGGTATCCTCATGGACATCCATGACGAGGTTTTCGTGTTCGTCCCAGTGCTGGTCACATCCTGCGCCATAGGTTCCATCGATGGTCAGGTTCATCGGCGCTTTGAGCACATTGCGATGGACATGATCCATTACGGCTGTAATCTCTACATCGTCAACTTCTGGATCGAAGTCCGGTCCCGACCAAGCATGGTATGGGAACGGTTCGCCACTTTCCTTCATTGCAGGCCACGAAATGCCCATCATGTCCATGTTGATGTAGAATCGTAGTTCTTTATCTTGTGGAAGGCAGTATTCACAATCGTTGTTAGCGAATGCATTTGATCCTCGCAAGCCTTCTTCTTCCGAAGACCACAGGGCAAGGAATGTATCGCATTCAAATTCGATGTCGACAAAGGCTCTTGCAAACAACATCATGGAGACCGTACCTGCATTGTTGTCATAGGCTCCTTCGTATGTGCCGCCACCAGGTGGTCCACCAGGCGGTGCGATATCCATGTGCGAGCCCATGCCTTGGACACAGTCGCTGTTACGCCCATCTTTCCAAGCAATAATGTTGAGTGATTCTGGTTGGGTTGGGTTCAAGTGGTCAGTCACTCGCATGATGTTGGCCTCATATCCAAGCCCCTCGAAATGTCCATGGAAGTAACTTGCTGCACGTTCAAATGCCGGGTTTGGCGACCCCATCCAGCGGTTGACATAACCTCCGCATTGACTTGAATCAGTGCAAACAGAGAGTATGAAGTCCATTTTGTCAAACCAATCTTCACCGTTGACAATTGGAGTGCCGTTTTCAACTTCTAAATCAACGGTTGAAGCGGTACCATCACTGTAGACCAGTGTGAGCGTTGTTGAAGTGACGTAAGGCGTAGTCAATATTCTCCCGTTCATCAAACTCGCATCAGGGACTTGAATAACGCCGAGAGGTACAACGCTGTTGTTGACAAAGAGAAGCACATCTTCTGGGACTACAAGTCGAGTACCTTCTCCTTCAAGTGTGAATGTATGCCATTCACCACTTCGAAGTGGAATTTCGCCAGCAGGGGCAAAATCGATGAGTAATACTTCGCTGGCATCCTGTGTTTCTTTTCCATTTTCGCCAAAGCATCCGGCCAGTGGTGCCAAGAGCATTAAGGAGATGAGCGTGAATGCGCGGAGAGAGTTGAACATAAGGACCCTTAGAACATGGCCACTCCTTTTTGTTCTTAGGGCTTCGCCTTTCTTGGATAGATTCGAAGGCCTCGATACAGTGCGAGGCATTTCGTGAACTTCATATAGGGTAACACAATCCGCAGTATGTAACCGATGGTTAAGTAGTCAAGAGGGATGAAAATGTCAGGCAAAGATGATTTCGAGGAAAAATTGATTGAACAGATCACTGAATTGTTCCGCAATATGGGCATGAACCTCGATAAAAAGCAGATTCGAGCATTGATGGAGCAATTCCGTTCACAATTCGAAAGTCTTGGCCTCGATGCAGAAAAAATCGCCAAAGGGGATGTAAATTTCAATTTTGACCTGTCACAACTGAGTAAGATGTTTGAAAAAGGAAAATCCATGGATGACATTTTGAAAAATTTAGGTGTTGATGTTCAGGTTGATGCGAACCCAATCGAAGTTGACATGCCGGAGCTCGACGAGTCAACCGATAATCTCTACAAATTACCAGCAGATGATGTCTACCTCGATGGATGGAATATGTCGGTAACAATCGATATCACTCTCAAAGAAGACGTCGAAGAAACTGAGGTTGAGCTTTCTCTTATCCGTGATGGCCACCAATTGGAAATTTTAAAACAAACACAAACCTCTGCACTGGCCCGTGTTGAATTGCCTCATCCCTGTGATGAAGTAGTTGAATGGTCCCTTAACAACGGCATTCTCGATGTCACTCTCAAACTCACGCCTCAAGGCTCCGCTGTACCTGAACTGGATGATGGTGGCGAAGACGAAGGCGATGATGCTGATGAAGTACCGGATACCCCTGACGTACATCTTGACCTTGGTGAAGACCAAGACGATGATGACGACGGCGGAATTCCAATTTTTTGAATAGAAAGGAAGTGAAAATATGAGCAAAGTAATAGGAATAGATCTTGGAACAACGAACAGTTGTGTAGCGACCATTGAGAACGGTGAACCCGTTGTCATTGCGAATGCAGAAGGTGCACGAACAACCCCCTCGGTTGTCGCTTTTGCTAAAGAC
>MDSY01037350.1_pt1 | contig 12764 bp, 8 predicted proteins | sample 811131 | NCBI WGS metagenome assembly MDSY01 (sample SAMN05326643, study PRJNA326480) | marine metagenome | isolation source: seawater | place: Atlantic Ocean: South West | collected 2010
ACACCACACATTTCGACTTATTTTATTGTTAGCGATACAATTAAAATAAAAGTCGTAATTTTGCACCGCGTAAAAATTTCGCATGCGTGCTTTAGCCGTTTCGGCACGCGCCTCATTCTGACTCGGCACGTTCTTCGTACACGTTTTCGTGCGAGATAAAGTTTTTCTATATGTCTTTTAAAGATTTAGGGTTAAATGAAGTAGTCCTTTCTGCTTTACAACCACTCGGCTACGAAAATCCGACTCCGATACAGGAGCAAGCAATTCCACACGTTTTAGAAGGTAAAGATATTCTCGGTAGTGCCCAGACTGGCACAGGTAAAACCGCTGCATTCTCACTTCCAATCGTACACATTCTCGCTTCGCGCCCATCAAAAACAGAAGGCCGCTCAAAGCCCATTCGTGCGCTCATCCTAACTCCAACGCGTGAATTGGCATCACAAATTGACGAAAACGTTCGCAATTACTGTAAAAATTCTAGCTTAAGATCCACTGTAGTCTTCGGTGGAATTCCACAGCGAAGACAGGTTGATGCGCTGAGAAGAGGTGTCGACATCCTCATTGCAACACCAGGCCGTCTGTTAGATTTGTGCAATCAAGGTCACATCCGGTTACAAGATGTTGAGTTTTTAGTTCTTGATGAAGCTGACACTATGCTCGACATGGGATTCATCCACGACATTAAAAAGATCATCAAGCAGACGCCTAACGACAGGCAGACACTTTTCTTTTCTGCAACTATGCCTCCAAATATCAGAGAGCTCTCTTCAACAATTTTAAAAGATCCAATTCGTGTTCAAATCGCGGCTGAAAGCTCAGCTGCTGAAACAGTTGAACAAAAAGTATACTACGTTCGACAAAACGACAAAAAAGATCTGCTTGTTCACATCCTTGAAACAGATGAGATCATAAATGCTCTTGTATTTACAAGAACTAAGTTTGGCGCTGACAAAGTTGTTCGACACCTACAAAACAACAACATCCAAGCAGAAGCGATTCACGGAAATAAATCACAACCAGCACGAGAAAAAGCTCTCAATAGATTTAAAAAAGGAAAAGTAAGAGTTCTAGTAGCTACTGATATCGCTTCGCGTGGAATTGACGTTGACGACTTAAGCCATGTGATAAACTTTGAACTTCCTAACCTAGCAGAAAGTTATGTTCACCGTATTGGACGGACAGGAAGAGCAGGAAGAGAAGGAACAGCAGTTTCATTCTGTAATGAAGGTGAAGAAAGAAATCACCTGAGAGGTATTCAAAAACTAATAGGAAAAGAAGTTGAGCTAATAACCGACCAACCTTTTAACATGGCGATGGACCCAGTGGGTATGGTTATGCCCAAAGGTGGTGGCGGTAAAAAAAGTAGAAATCGCGGAAATGGCGGTGGTGGAGGTCGTGGATACGGTGGTGGAAGCGGCGGAGGAAGTCGTGGTTATGGTGGAAGCTCCAGAAGTGGTGGAGCAAGAAGTGGTGGAAGTAGCGGTGGTGGTTTCCGCAACTCTGACAGAGACAGCAGAGGTGGAAGAGACGAAAGAAGTCCAAGATCAAACTCCGGTGGTCACAATCGCAACGAAAGATCTAGAAGTTCTTCATTCGGCCCCCCTAGCAACAATGGAGGTGACAGAGACAACCGCAGCAGTGGCGGTGGATATGGCGCTAGCCGAGGTGGTGACAGAGACAACAGACGCAGTGGCAACGGTAGTGGATATGGCGCAAACAGAAGTGGTGGCGATAGAGACAACAGAAGCAGTGGCGGAGGAGGCGGATATGGAGCAAACAGAGGTAGTGATAGAGACAATCGTAGCAGCGGTGGTGTAGACAACCGAAGCAGCAGAGGCGGATATGGTGAAAGCCGTGGTGGCGATAGAGACAACCGAAGTAGCGGAGGTAGAGACAACCGAAGCAGCGGAGGTGGATATGGTGCAAGCCGAGGTGGTGACAGAGACAACAGAAGCAGTGGCAGCGGAGGTGGATATGGTGCAAGCCGAGGAGGAGATAGAGAAAATAGAAGGTCAAGCACTGGTGGAGACAGAGACAACCGTGGCTCAAGCACTGGCGGATATCGCGACAACCGAAGTGGAGGTGAAAACCAAAGCCGAGGTGGTTTTAAAAGCGAAGGACAAAAAAAAGGAGGTTTCAAAAACAACAAGTTTAAAGGTGGCGGATCTAGAACAAAGCCTAGCTCTAAGACTAGTGGCAGTTCCTTTAACAAGTAATTAAAATCTAAATTGTATCTTACGCTTTATAATTGGCTAAGAATAATATTCGTAATATGAAACCCATGACCTTTATCGCAAGCGCAATTCTTATTGTGCTATCTGCTTGTTCCGAAAGCGCTCCAACTCCTGTTACAAATAAAACAGCGCCTGCTAAAATTGTAGCGTCGAACAATTCAGCTCCTTTGGTTCAAACTGATTCAGTATCTCCTAGATATAAAAATGGAACCAACGATCAAAATAAAGGTGATAAAACAGGAGCGGTAAGACTCCACGGAACCATAGCTGCAGCTCAAGGATCTAAGATTTACATCTACGAAACTGAGGCAAGAAACCAAGCCCTTCTAGATAGTTCTGAAGTTCAAGGTGGTAAGTACGATTTTAAGAATCTTGAAGTAAGTCGAGGTGTATACGAATTGGTTCTAAACGGGAAAGCAAATAACAAAACACAGATCATTCTGAACCCCGATGAAACTGAGATTACAATCGATTTCAAATCTAGCAGACTAACAGGCAACAAAACATCTCTTAATTCAAGAGAGAACACTGCGTGGCTAAAGTATGTAGCTCTTGATAACCGAAATAAAAGTGAAATAAAGAATCTGAGGAAAGGCATGAAAGACAGCCCTTATCGCTCAAGAATTGAGGAACAAATTAAAGGGAAGGAGCTTGAACTTGTCCAAACTCAACACGAGATGATGGATACTTACAGTGGCACCTATTTTGCAAAACTTATTTCTTGGAAAAACCCAATGTATCCCAACTCGCAAGGGAGATATTTCGAAGACATTGACCCACTAGACAACAGCATTATACACACTATGGCCATTAGTGATCGTATTCAAGGCATGATGGTGAAGTTCAGCAAGGGAGAGGACAGTGGTTTCCTAGCTTGCATTGACATCATCAAAGCACACTTCGAACCCAACCCCAAAACACTTGAGAGTGCGCTCTATGCAATGCTCGACGGTTTCTACAATACAGGAAAAGAGGACATCTGCCAATATATCTTGGACAACTATATTTTTGACGAAGATTGCGGTGCAGATCTAAGTGATGTTATTCGTTCACGAGCTCAGGGAATTATAAATCTTCAAGTAGGAAAGACACCACCAAATTTTAACATTGAAGAATACAAAGGAGGAAAGGTAAACTTGATGGAAACTGCGGCAAAAAACCAGTACACTCTTGTGATGTTTTGGGCTTCATGGTGCCACAAGTGTGAACAAGAGATTCCTGTTCTGATTCCCTTGTATGCAAAATATGGAGGAAAAGGCTTTGAGGCGATCGGAGTATCGATAGACCAAGCTAGAAAAACCTGGACTGATGTGATTGAAACAAAAGGTATGCAATACTTAAACGTTAGCCAACTTCAAGGATGGGACAGTCCGATTGTAAAGGATTATAAGATTACAGCTACTCCTACTTATTTCTTACTTAACAACAAAGGCGAGATCGTCTTGAAGCCCAAGAGAATATTTGAAGTGCAGACTTATCTGTCCGGCAACCTAAAGTAAAAGATGTATTAACGCAATGAAGCTTGGTATTCTTCATGAACATTTAAGATGATACCATCGCTCAAACCCACTTTAGGAACGATGATTTCCTGGGCACCTGAAAGATTCATCACACGGAGATATATCTCTGCTGCCGTTATGATAACATCAGCCCTGTCTGGTTTCAAGCTAAATTTTGCTATTCTCTCTTGCAAACTGTAAGATCTTAAAACTTCTGTTATACCCACAATTTTTGAGATCGATATCGGTTGATTTTTAGGGTTCAAGATGAGGCGCTGTAACCTGTTAATATTCCCTCCTGAACCGATAGCCATAACAGAGCCATCAAGGCCTGAATCGTGCTTTACAAACTCCTCAACAGCATCCCATTCTCCATCACGAACCATACCTTTATTGACTCTTAGTGTTCCAATCTGAAATGACTTACCCCGCAACCTTTTTCCGTTTCTAATTAAAGTTAACTCAAGAGATCCTCCTCCTACATCAATATAGAGATAGTCTGAATTCGTCTGAAAGGAGGCAACGCTAAAATTTCTAAAAATTAAATCGGCTTCCTGTTGACCATCGATAAGTTCGATGGAGATGTTGGCCTCTTTCTTGACCAAATCAATAACATAGTCCACGTTTTTTGCTTCCCGCATTGCACTCGTAGCACAGACCTTAAACCACTCAATTTCATAAACGTCCATCAAATACCAAAAAGCCCTCAGTACTTTGACTAAATTTCTCGCTTTCTTATCTGAAATCTCCCCTGTTTCGAAAACATCTTCGCCCAATCTCAAAGAGACTCTCGTAAAACTAACTTTACGAATACTCATTTCACCTTGATGAACCTTGATCTCTTTAATTAAGAGTCTTATGGCATTGGACCCTATATCTATAGCTGCAAACTTCATTTTCAATATTCATCAAAGAATCAATTCATCGAAGATAAGGAGTAGTTATCTTTGTAACATAATTTAAATTACAACATTATCATGGCAGTATTAGTAGGCCAACAGGCACCCAAATTCACTGCATCTGCAGTACTCAACGGAACAGAAATCGTTGACAACTTCTCATTAGAGCAGTATATTGACAACAAGTATGTTATGTTCTTTTTCTACCCCAAAGACTTCACTTTTGTTTGTCCTACAGAGCTTCACGCTTTCCAAGAAAAACTTGCTGAATTCGAAGGCCGTGGATGTGCCGTCGTGGGTTGTTCAACTGACACAGCAGAAAGTCATGCTGCATATCTACGAATGCCTAAAAACGATGTAGGTATCCAAGGAATTACATATCCACTTGTCGCAGATACAGCAAAAACAATTTCGACAAACTTTGACGTTCTAACTGGGATGTACGACTACGATGATGAAGGAAATTTAATCTCAGATAACGAGCTTATCGCTTATCGGGGTCTTTTTCTAATCGACAAAGATGGTGTCGTACAACACCAGCTGGTTAACAACCTTCCACTTGGCCGCAATGTGGATGAAGCTATTCGAATGCTCGATGCACTGATCCATGTAGAAACTAAAGGTGAAGTTTGTCCTGCAAATTGGAGCAAAGGGAAAGAAGCGATGAGTGCCACCGACCAAGGTGTTTCTGGCTACCTGTCAAACAACTAAGGTGAAAAATATAGCTATTGAGTCAACTTAGAATTTCCACCTTTCAAAGCCAACAACTCAGACCATTTATATGGAATGGGTTCTGAATGAACTGAACGTGGAACAACTAAACCTTGAAGAAAGTCCGAAGCTATTTCATTAAATAGTTTTGGGCTTTCTATGCTTACAACATGACCGCAACCTTTTATAACGGAAAGAGATGCGTGTTTTTGGATTGTTGTAAACCTCTCGGCAGACTTGAAGAAGATGTGGTCTTGATCACCCATAACGACAAGACACTTCTTAGAAATTTGACGATTCACATACTCCTTGATTAATATAAAAAAAGGTTTATAAAGTTCGACCCACTTTAAATATTCTGCGGTTGACATTCTTAAACTTTGCTTGAGAAAAATATATCTGCTTAATCTGTGATTTCTTCTAGGTAAAACGATGATGCCGAACAAGGCGCAAAAAACTCTGAAGGGAAGCACGTATGAAAGAAGTTTTCCTCCGTATACAAACACATGCATAAAAACACTTCCATCAAAAATAGCGCCCGCCATGACCATCCTGTCAACCAATTTAGGCCTTAACAAATCGAGCTTTTGTAGAACCACGGACCCTATGCTTAATGAGATGAAATTTGCTTTAACAATGTCCAAGTGGTCAATCACTTTTAAAATATCGCAAGCAACAATATCAAAATCATAGGCACCATACTCTGGTTGAATATTTTTAGAAAAACCATGGTCTCGAAGGTCAATTAAGAGCAATCGAAAGTCTTTGGAAAAATGTTCTATTTGAAATTTCCAGGTCCGAATCGAGCCACCGGCTCCATGAACAAACACAAGCCAAGGAGCATCCTCCTTTCCGATGATCTCATAGTGAAGTAAATCACGCGAAATGGCATCTAGACTACCCAAGATCTAAAAGTTTTTCCTCCATGATTGAAATCTTTGCCAGAGCATCTGCTTCTTTCTTTCGCTCATTCGATACAACAGATTCAGGAGCTCCACTCACAAAGTTTGTATTTGAAAGCTTACCTCTAACACTCTTTAAAAACCCTATTTGATAGTCAAGGTCCTTCTGAATCTTTTGCTTCTCCGATTCCACATCAAAACCATCACCAAAAGGAATATAAAATCTGTGACGCCCCACCATAAACCCAAAGGCGCCTTCTACTTTATCGCTTACCTGTTCTATACTTTCAAGATTTGTAAGGTGTGAAATTGCCGAAGTTAGACCAGAAGGAAAATGCTCGGATTTTTGAATTTTAAGTGCCAGCTTTTCTCGGTTAGGTATGCCATTGTCTTTGCGAATGTTTCTCACACCACCTACAACCTCTTTTAAAAATTCGAAGTCACTTAGCAAAGCAACATTCACACCTTCGGCCTTGGGCCACTGTGTAACTATCAAAGCCTGTTCAGGGGTCTTTCTCTCACTCAACCAAGACCAGAGTTCCTCTGTTAAAAACGGCATGAAAGGGTGCAGTATTTTAACAATGCATTCGAAGTGAGCGTAGGTCGCATCAAGCGTTATTCGGTCGATGGGTTGACCATACACAGGCTTCACCAGTTCTAAATACCAGCTACAGAACTCCTCCCAAACAAGCCTGTATGAAGTCATCAGCGCTTCACTCAATCTGAATTCATTGAATTGCGCTTCAAGGTCTATCAGCGCTGCGTTGGTTCGACTCTCCATCCATTGAGAAGCAAGCAATGCGTGCTCAGGCTGTGCAATAGACTCATCGATTTCCCAACCTTTTACAAGACGAAATGCATTCCAAATTTTATTTGAAAAGTTTCTCCCGGTCTCACAAAGCTTTTCATCAAATGGAAGGTCATTTCCAGCTGGAGAAGTCAGTAGCATTCCAACTCTCACACCATCAGCTCCGTACTTTTCCATCAATTCAATCGGGTCCGGACTGTTTCCAAGACTCTTCGACATCTTACGTCCCAATTCATCTCTTACAATCCCTGTAAAGTATACATTCTTAAATGGGGGCAAGTTTCTGTAATGGTAACCACTCATAATCATCCGTGCTACCCAGAAGAACATGATCTCAGGCGCTGTGACCAAATCATTCGTGGGGTAGTAATAATCAACCTCCTCCTCTTGATGCAAGCCATCAAAAACCTGTATAGGCCAAATCCAAGAACTAAACCACGTATCCATGACATCTTCGTCTTGCTTAAGTTCATCTTCAGCCACCACTCTGCCAGCTTTTTTTGAAGCAGCTTTCAAGGCATCTTCCAACGTCTTTGCAACTACAAAGTCATCTTCACCTTCACCATAGTACCACGCAGGTATACGATGGCCCCACCACAACTGTCTACTGACGCACCAATCTTTAATATTCTCCATCCAGTGGCGGTAGCTGTTCTTAAACTTCGCAGGATGGAATTGAATCGTGTCGTCCATGACATATTCAAGGGCAGGTTTCGCTAGCTTCTCCATAGCCATAAACCATTGCAAGGAAAGGCGGGGCTCAATGATCGCGTCTGTCCTCTCACTTCTCCCCACCTTGTTTGTGTAATCCTCTATTTTAACAAGATTCCCCAACTTGTCGAGGTCTTTGGCAATTTGCTTCCTAACAACGAATCTGTCTTGCCCCTCGTATTGACCAGACTCAGAACTCATCGTCCCATCTGCCGATATCGTATTGATGACCTTCAGATGATGTTTAATCCCCAGATCGTAATCATTGAGGTCATGGGCTGGTGTTACTTTTAAGCACCCAGTTCCAAACTCCAAATCAATATAATCATCTTGAATGATTGGAACTTCTCTATTGCAAATCGGAATGATGGCCTTTTTACCATGCAGATGAACATACCTGTCATCCTCAGGATGAACACAAATCGCAGTGTCTCCCAATATGGTTTCTGGTCGGGTTGTTGCAACAGTAATCCACTGGTCTTCCTCTCCAACAATTTTATACCTCACGTAATAAAGATGACCATTCTCTTCTTTGTGTATGACTTCCTCATCGCTAAGTGCAGTAAGTGCTATAGGATCCCAATTAACCATCCTTAAACCTCGGTAAATAAGACCCTCATTGTAGAAATGGATGAAAGTATCTATCACCCCCTCGTAGTAACGATCATCCATCGTGAACCGAGTCCTGTCCCAATCACAACTGGCCCCTAACTTCTTCAACTGATCTAAAATAATCCCACCATGCTCATGAGTCCAATCCCAAGCATGTTCAAGGAACTCATCCCGTTTAAGATCGCTTTTCTTGATGCCTGATTCACGTAGCTTACGCACTACTTTTGCTTCTGTAGCAATAGAAGCATGGTCCGTGCCAGGAACCCAACAAGCATTCTTCCCCAACATTCGTGCCCTACGAACAAGCACATCTTGGATTGTGTTGTTGAGCATGTGCCCCATATGAAGAACACCTGTCACATTCGGAGGAGGTATAACGACTGTATAAGGCTCTCTATCGTCTGGTGAGGATTTAAAGTATCCATTCTCCATCCAGTAGCTGTACCATTTATCTTCCGTCGCGCGGGGATCGTATTGTGCAGGAATTTCCATATGACAAAAATAGTTCATGAAAGAACAAAGCCACCCGGTAGGATGGCTTTGAAAGATAATTTAAAGAAAACTTTTATAAAATCTTAATTGTTGACTGGCGCACCCGAAGCTGGTTGCTTTACTGGCACTCCACTTGGAGCTCCAAGGTCTGCTGCTTCAACGCGTCCTTTGATACGAATCACCTTCGTAGGCTCGTTAGAAGCATTCGAAGTAATCGTCACAGACTTGTTGATGGGTCCAATGCGTTTCGTGTCATATTTCACACTAATAGCTGATGTTGCACCAGGCATAATTGGATCTTTATCACATTTAGGCACCGTGCATCCACAAGACCCCTTACAACGTGAAATGATGAGTGGCTCAATTCCAGAATTTGTTACGGTAAACTCACAAGCACCATTACCACCTTGAGTGATCGTTCCGTAATCATGAGTACTCTTGTCTAAAGAGATCACCGGACCGTTTGCCACTTCTTGCGCAGATACGAATGCAATTAAACCAAATGCAAGTACAAAAGTTGAAAAAAATCTTTTCATTATAAAGTTAGTTATTAGCTCATATTTATTTGAAGCCTAAAGATACAAAAATAATTCCTTTATCTAAAATATCAATTTCCTTGCCAAACATCAGAAACATCAATCAAATTGACAACATAAAAAAAGCCTATCCCGAAGGATAGGCTTTCATAATATTGTTTAGTTACACCTTAGTCACAAGTTGTTCCAAATACTGCCAAGAAACCTAGGAGGTCTCCTGTAGCAACAACTCCATCACCGTCGATATCACCTACGCAGTCAGAACCACCAGAGAAAGCACATGATCCGTCATCGTCATTTGCATTTACATTGTAGTTGTCCGCAGCCTCATAAGTACATCCCATGATAATACAAGACCCATCATCAGTGTTTGCTTCTGAATCGTAATTAACAGCATTCAAGTCAGTACAACCTTCAATGACCAATTGGCAACTGCCATCGTCATCAGTAGCAGCGGCGTTATAGTTTAATGCTTCTTCATTTGTACATCCTAACAGGACACATGATCCATCGTCACAACCAGCATCCGCAGAGTAATTGTCCGCATCGGCATTTGTACATCCAGGGAAAGTACATAGGAGGCTTAACTCACATGGATTTCCAGAGAAGTTACAAGCATCTGGTATTCCACAACCAATTGTGAAATTATTCATGGGTGCAGCCCACAGGAATTGCCCAGCTCCAGTAGTCGGGTCACTCGAGACAGGAATAGGAGAAATCCAGAAAGTACCATTGCCTATCATAGGAATATTGTTGCCAAGAGCTGCAACTGTCATTGCTGATCCACAAATAGAGAACTGCACAGTTGAGGCAAGACCAGCAAGTTCTCCAAGGAGTCCTGTTGGATCTGTAATTCCAGCCATTGAAAGAGGTGTAGTACCATCTCCAACAATTACACCATTGATGCTTACGTCAGGATTAACACTTCCGCCAGCTTCACAGCCACCAGCAAGGTCCTCAAAAGGAGTTCCTGCCAGCGTCAGACCTACCAACCAAACCACGTCAGATCCAGTAGGAATGTCATCTCCTACGTAGTAATCACAACTTGCATCATCAACAGTAGCAGCTTCGTCGTAGTTACAAGCTAAAACATCAGTGCAGCCTTCAAGATTTAAAGAAACACCGTCGCAGTCATAACCAGCTGTTGCGAAGGTACAAGAACCATCATCTGAAGTAGCTAGCGCATTAAAGTTACAAGCTGTAGTATCTGTACATCCTGGTCCTGATGTTATTAAACCCATTGCAAGAGCCAAACGAGGCGCAGTGTATCCTTGGATTTTGTCAATCCACATGTTAGCCTCTGTTGGACCCATATTTGGATTTAAAGTTAACTGAGTAGCAGCAATAGCTGTACCATTTGCATCATCGTATGCTTGTGCATCTTCAACACTCCACCACTGCCAAGGAGATCCATCGAAAGGCTGTGTTGGTGTTCCATCCACGTAATCATTAAGGACTGGAAACAATCCATCAGATCCACCGTTAGCGATAGCCTCTAAAGAAAGAGGATCGCTAAGACCTGCTGATTGGAATATCTCATTGTTATTGGGCGCTGGGTATCCGTTTATTTCACCATGAACATCAAAAGCACCACTTACTTCAATGATTTGGTTTCCTGTTGTAGGTACAATAAGAACACCTGTTGTATAAGGAGCAAATGGATCGTGAGGAGTTTGGAATGAAACCATAGGAACATCTCCTTGGTCTAACCAATTAAGATCACCCAAAGCACCTCCCATATTCATAGAGAAACTCACGTCAGAAGAATAATCAGGATAATGACCAATACATAGTTGTATGAATGTAGGATTGCCATCAGCATCTACACCTGTAGGAGCAAATCCATCGTATTTTGCTTCTGGGTCACCGTTTACAGCATCAATCACCATAGGAATTTGGGCTGTACCTTCATCACCATCGTGATCATACCAAAACTTAGAAATAGGTGCTCCGGTGTCATCTAGAATAATGTCATTGTAATCAGAGATTGTCGCAGCAGCGTACGAAACGTATCCGCCAGTACCTTCTCCGAAGTAACCTACACTATTGGGGTCAATTCCGAAAGTGTTTCCTTGAACGTCAGCATCCATACGGAAGTAACGAACAGCTGTACGAGCATCCTGAACACCACGATAAGCAGCACCAATTAACTGCGTACTACGTTCCGTTTGAGTCGCTGCAAGAGGATTCCAACCTAGACGGTAATCAATAGAAGCAACAACATATCCCATACGAGCGAATCGAGAACAAATTTCAACTGCACAGTTGTCATCTCTATCACCAGTAGCTCCTCCGTTTACATAAGTAGGTAGAAAGTTACCTGTATGAAGGTAAATGATAAGTGGACGGTTTGTTTCTGTATCACCCGATGGAGTGTATACATCCATGTTTTGAGGCAATGCCATCGGAGGCAATCCTTGTAAAGTAGTAATTACAGTCACATTGGCTGCATATGTTATATCAGATGTTACTGTCACATCTGAAAATATTTCGTCAACATAACGCACCTGTGCGTTAACTGAACCGATTAAGATCATTGCTGCAAAGAGCATGTAAAAATTTTTCATAGAATTGTGTATTTATAAAAGATTGTGGGACAATGTACGATAAAACGTGGTGGTTTTATGTTAACCCATTGTTTTTATCGATAAAATATTTTATTTTTGCGTCAGTTTTGTGAGAAATCATAAAGAATACTGACATAGGCGAGTCTGCCGACTCGAGGGCCTCCGTAAGTTTCAATATGCAGATTAGAAAGAAGGTTAGACCCACCGACTTTGAATGTGGTATGCAGATCTTCTACATATAGATTAATCTGAGCATCCACTAAGTCATACTTTGGAATACCACCTGTGAATTGAGGAGAACCTTCAAATACAAATTGCTGAATCCAACGGTAATTAATACCGAACCCCCATTTGTTGTTATCCCAAGCGTCAAGGCCACGAGCAGTAATTCCTAAATTAAACTTATGCTCTGGCGTATTAAAAGCGGGAATAATGGGGTCATCTTCATTGGTCTTAACCAATTTATTCCAACTGTAATTTCCCGTAAGCGAAAATTTATCGTTCAAATAATATTGTAGACCAATGGACGCACCTTGTGTTTTAACTTCATTAATCGAGTTTGCTGCATAACGGTATACATCAATTCCTTGCACTGGAGCAAATTGAGAAGTGTCAGTAAAAGCAACGTCCAGACCGATATTGTAACCTATGAAATCATTGTAAGTGCTAAAGTAACAGCCCACATCTATATACAGCTTCTCTCCAATTGTGCTTCTATAGCCCGCTTCAATCGTTTTCACTTGCTCAGGTCTGATGGGGTCAATATCGAAATACTCCAAATTACTTCTATCCA
>MDSY01103139.1_pt1 | contig 12764 bp, 12 predicted proteins | sample 811131 | NCBI WGS metagenome assembly MDSY01 (sample SAMN05326643, study PRJNA326480) | marine metagenome | isolation source: seawater | place: Atlantic Ocean: South West | collected 2010
ATCAACAGCTGAAAGTTTTATGAATATGGATAGAAATTGGATACTTAATAAACTTAATATCAATGTACTTAGAACTAGAGACGAACTTCATGGAATTAAGTGTCACAAAGTATCTTCATGCTTTAAGCCCAAAAAAAGTATAAGAGTTTCAAGATCTTTTAGGAATGATATAGATAATTATCAACAGTTAGAAAAATATGTTAGTGACTTTGCCTTTTTAGCATGTAAAAAATTAAGAAAAGAAAATAAAAGAGTAAAACAACTACAAGTTTTTATATTAACAAACAGATTCAAAAAATCGCATCATTCAAAATATTTTGGAACTATGTCATATGATTTTTTTGTTTCAACAAACAATTATATTGAGGTAATAAAATATTCTCTCATTTTATTACGAAATATATTCAAAGATGGATTAAGCTATAAAAAAGCAGGAGTTATTCTCAATCAATTATCACCTGTAGATGAATATCAATCTTCGTTTATGATAAATAATGATAAAAAAAATGATTCACTAATGGATAAAATTGATTACTTAAATGACAAGTTTGGTAATAATAAAATTATTTTTTCTTCTCAAAATATAAATGACAAATCTAAGATTAGTAAAAAAAAGCTATCTCCAAATTATATGAATTCATGGAATAATATTCTTAATTTAGATATATGATTTATTTACTTTCTTTAAATATTGCGAAAGATGATGTATATCCATGTAAATATGTTCTATCTCCTACGGGACTTATTTCTCCATTAGAGAAGAATCCTGTTATTGGCGATTTATCGTCAATAATGTTTTTATAGAGATTAATATCATGATGAGATTCCCCTAGTAGATACTTTCCTCTTCCTACACTAGAAAACATAAGTGTAGATTTAATAATTTCACCATTTTTACTTTCATATTCAGAAAGCATTTTTTTTAATTCTTCCTGAGCTGCACCTGAATCTCTAAGATGAAATTGAACAATTTGTCCTTCAGTAATAGACTCACCTATTGTTATAGAGCCTGTCTCCTTATCAATGGAAGATATATTTCTGATCATATAGGTTATTTCATCTTCTATATTTCCTAATCTATCCATTAGTATACCTATCTGAAGTGCATTATTCATCACATATTTTTCGTCTTCAGGTAAATTGTCATATAGATTTTTGATAGCTACAATGGGAAGATCATTATCCAATTCATTTATAACATTATTATTTGCCCTACTAACTATCATAGGCTCACCTATAGGTCTACAGCTTTGTGCAACAAGCACATCCAACTCAAAGTTACCAGAAATCAATAATCCCACACAACCATCAAAGTAGGTTGAATTGTCTATAAACAACGCATTTTGTCCTGGTTTACTACCTCCTGATGCAAGAGCACCAATAATTTTAGTATTGGGATATGCAAAGTCTAAACCGTCTAAAATATACTCTGTTCTAACAGAGAAAGGATCAGAGAATAAAACTATGGTTTTTGGATTCTCTTCATTTGTGTTTGTAATTTCTTTCCAACTTTCTGGAGATTGATCAGGATTGGGAAGTTCATTTTGAGTAAAATGAAATGGTGTAAAATTAACATATGGTAGTGACCCTGCGGATAGTGATATTCCAGGTAAGTATTCAAATTCTTTTCCTTCTCCAATTACTCCTGAAGCAGAACATCCAATAATCGTTTTGAAAGGAATTTTTGTTTTAATTTTTTCATTTATAGATTCAAACTCAGAAGAATGATGTGAAGATATGAAAACAAATCCTAAATCAGGGCTTTTTCCGTCAAGTTTTCTTAATATTTCCTTTGTTACATCTTCTATCGCTAGTTCTAATGAAGGAGAATTAGAAACCGCTGAACACCAATACATAAAATTACCTTTCAAAATGTGATTAGATTGTATTTTTAGTAAAAAATACTTATAGATCAAACTTATTAAAATCCTACATTAAAGGTTTGTATTAAGCCTTTGTATTTTTATACGAGCTTTAACCGGTAAATCAATTATTATTAATTTATGAAAAAAAATATTATTGGTAATAAGATTTATATTTTTGATAAATTATCCTCAACAATGGATAAATCAAAAGAATTGATAAATAATGGTGTATCCAACGGAACAGTAATTGTTGCAAAATATCAAACAGAAGGTAGAGGCAGTAACAATAGAGATTGGATTTCGGAAGGTAATGATGCTTTATTTTCAATTATTTTAGACATAGATAAATCAAAGGTTAATCTATTGTCTATTATTAGTGCTTATTCAGTTTTAACTATGCTTAAAAATGTATTAAGTAATCAAAAGATAAATATAAAGTGGCCAAATGATGTTTTAGTAAACGGACAAAAAATATCAGGAACTCTTATAGAAAATGTCATTCAGGGTAATCAAATTAAATCTATAGTTGGTATTGGTATAAATATAAATTCAAATCATCAAGCAATTAATAATTTTATTTATCCTTCAGTAAGTTTGATGGAACTTATGGGGAAAAAATTTGATGTATTGACTGTGATAGAAATGTATCTTTCTAAGTTTAGTTTTTTTTACTCTGAGCTAGTCAATAATAAAATTGATATAAAAAATATTTCAAAAAGTCTTTATGGACTAGAAAAAAAAGTTTCATTTAGAACTAACTATCTCAATAAAAAAAATCATTCAAATAATTTTTACAAAATAATTAATTTAAACAAAGATGGAACGCTTAAAGTAGAAGATAGTAATGGGAATAAGATTAATTTAAGTGCTTCAGAAATATTAAATTAAAAAGATCTTATAACAGAACCCAATGCTTCAAGTAAAAAAATAGCAGCTATTGGTGACAAATCAAATCCTCCTGCTTGGGGGAGTACTTTTCTTAATCTTCCAAGTAGTGGTTCAGTTATAAGAATTAATAATTGTACAATTTGATATTCTCTTGAATTGGGTATCCAACTGGATAATACTCTAAAAAGAATAATTATTGAGTAAATATTTATTAAGCTAAATAACAAATTAGACATTTATTTATTACTCTCTTTTGCTAGATCATTTCCTCTTTGAACAGCTTCAGCCATCATTTCAAAAATAATTCTATCAATTTCTATTTTTTTCAGTAGTTCTAATCCTGCTTCAGTTGTACCACCTGGTGAAGTAACAGCCTCTCTTAAGTTCTTTGGAGAATTTTTTGTTAAGTTAATTAATTCGGCGCTACCTATGAAAGTTTCTATAGCAAGTGTTTTACTAACTTCTTTATCTAAACCAATTTTTTCACCTGCAAAAATAAATGATTCTAAAATTCTATATAAAAAACCTGGACCACTCCCTGATAATGCTGTTGATAAGTTGATCATAGTTTCGTCTTCAACATAGATAGACTTACCAAAAGAATTTAATGAATTTTCAATTATATTTTTTTCCTTTTTTGAAATATTATTTGTTGAATTCCAGACACTGATTCCTTTGGATATTTGTGCAGGAGTATTTGGCATTATTCTAATAATTTTTTCATGATCTGTATAATCATTAATTTGATTGATTGTTATTCCAGCCATAATTGAGATCATAATTTGGCTAGATTTGAGATAAGGTTTTATTTCTTTGGCTATATTTCTAAAAGATTGAGGTTTCACGCAAAACCAAACATATTTATAATCGGATAATTCTTTTGTAAATTTATGAGAAAAAGAAATGTATTTAGATGCTTTTTTTTCTATCTTATTCTTATCAGGCTCAATAACTAAAATATCTTTATAAATATTTTTTTTGTAGATCGAGTTGACTATGGCAGATCCCATATTTCCATATCCAATAAATACTGAACTATCAATAGAATTCATAATTTAGAATTTTTCGAGAGATTTTTAGCTAATTTTATAGCTTCAATCATGCTTGTAGCATCAGCAATATTTTTTCCTGCAATATCAAAGGCTGTACCATGGTCAACTGATGTTCTTATGAATGGAACTCCAAGATTAACAGAAATTGATTCTTCAAAACCGTAAACCTTTATCGGGATATGTCCTTGGTCGTGGTACATTACAACAACTACATCATATTTGTTATTAATGGCATCGTAAAAGATTGAGTCAGCTGGATGTGGACCTGTTACATTTATTCCATCATCTTTACATTTTTCAACAGCAGGTAATATTTCTTGTTGTTCGGTTTTTCCAATCAATCCTCCATCAGAGGCATGAGGATTTAAAGCAGCAACTCCGATTCTAGGTTTTTCAAAACCCCACATAGAAAAATGATCATACGTTAATTTTATTGCTCTAGTAACATTTTCAGTTGTTACATAATTACATGCATCTGCTAAGGATAAATGTGTTGATAAATGCATGCATCTTAGATTTCCGGAAACTAACATAGTTGCAACATAATTTGATTTTGATTTTCTTTTAAAAATTTCTTGATGCCCAATATCAGAAATTCCCGACATTTGCCAACTTTCTTTATTTATAGGTGCTGTGCATATTGCACCTACTTTTTTGCTAATTGCAAGTTCAGTTGCAATCTCCACCCATTCATGTGAAGCATTCCCAGATTCAATAGAATTTTCACCAACAGGAAAATTACTGTTCTCATAGGAATTATTGTCTAAAACTTGAATATCAGAACAATCTATATCTGAATCATCTATTGATTTGATTTTCTTGAATCTTAAATCAATCTGTAATTTTTTCGCTGTTTTTTGAAGGGTTTCGGTGTCTCCAATAATTATTGGATAATTTTTACCAACTTTATAGAGGCTCTTAATAGCCTTTATTATTACTTCAGGTCCTATTCCTGAAGGATCTCCCAGTGTTATGGCTAACTTTTCATTATTTTTATTCATTCATTAACACTTTGAATAACCGCAACTGTAACATTTTTGACACCCTTCTTCGAATGCAAGCGTACCTACATCACAATCAGGACAGTTTGGTAGTGGCAAATTATTAATTGGAACTTTAACCGTTACTTTTTTTTTTTCTTCTCCAAAATTTAACATTGAAGATTGAATATTTTCGGTATTTGTTACGTTGTTATCTTCCGAGCTAAAAATAGATTTTTGTGTAGCTTCACTAAAAATTTCTTTGGTTTCATTTGAAGTTACTTTATCTAGCACTGTTGCAAGTGCATCCGGAACAGACCGAACTAGAGTTCCTTCATCCCATGCTGGAAGATCTGTAATTCCTCTCAATTGACTTATAACTTCTTTAGGATCTAAACCTGCTCTAAGACAAAGAGAAGCAACTCTTGAAACAGCCTCTGCCATTGCAGCATCATTTCCTCCTGCTTTGCCGTGGGTGGTGAAAATTTCAAAAGGTTTGTTACCTGCCATATTTACTGTTACGTAAAGATTTCCTCTTCCTGTTCTTACCCTAGAAGTGATACCAAGTAATTCTTGAGGTCTATCCATTGGTGTAATATATCCATTAACAGAACTTTGAGGTAAATAATTTTCAACATTTTCCTCTGTATTCTTAAGATCTTCTCTTGATTTATCATTTGAAGAATCATGTCCTGAGGTCAACACCTCGACCTGCCTAGAACCAGATCTATATACAGTAATTCCCTTACATTTTGTTTCCCAAGCAAGCATGTATGCATTTTCAACATCTTCAATTGTTGCTTCATTAGGGAAATTAATTGTTTTAGATATCCCCGCATCAGTACTTTCTTGAAATGCGCTTTGCATCAAGACATGATATGTTGGAGAAATGTCGGCAGCTGTATGGAATAAATCCTTAACTGAATTAGGAACATCATCTCTGTCAAGTAGAGAACCACCGTCAGATAAATATTCCATCAATTCCTCTGAATATATGTTGTTTAGTCTACACATATTTTCGAAGTTTTTATCAACATAAAATAGAGTCTCACCTTCTAGAATGTTGTGTTTTCTATAAGCCAATGAGAATATAGGCTCGATACCTGATGATGCGCCTGCAATCATTGATATTGTTCCCGTAGGAGCTACAGTTAGCCTACAAGCATTTCTGAGGGGTTCTTCTCCATTTTTCTCCATCTTAGACCCTTTCCATTGAGGAAAAGGTCCTCTTTCTATAGCTAGATCTCTTGATTCTTTATCAGATTCTTCTTTGAAGAATGCCATTAGTTTTCTGGCAATTTCTACACCTTCTTCAGAATCATATGGTACTCCGAGCTTTACAAGCATATCTGCAAAACCCATAACTCCAAGTCCAAGCTTTCTTGTTCCAAGATTCATTTCTTCTATTTCAGGAATTGCATACTTATTTGCATCTATTACGTTGTCAAGAAACCTTGTTGTTAGTCTAATTATTTTTGCAAGTCTATCCCAATCTATTGTATTTTCACTATCCGACTCTATAACAAATTTTCCTACATCTATTGAGCCAAGATTACATGATTCGTTAGGCAATAAAGGCTGTTCACCACATGGATTTGTAGCTGTTATTCTCCCAACGTGTCTAACTGGACTATTTCTATTGACTTCATCTAAAAAAACCATCCCAGGTTCACCATTTGACCAAGCACCATGGACTATTTTATTAAAGACTTCTCTTGCATCTAATCTACCTGCTTCAATCAACTCACTTTCTGAGTCTGCTGGATTAGATTTTATGTATAATGGGTAATCTGTACCATCTTTGACTGCTTGCATAAATTGATCAGATGCTCCAACAGAAATGTTGAAATTATGGATTTCACCTTCTATTTTTTTACATTCAATAAAATCAAGAATATTTGGATGATGTACATCCATTACAGCCATATTTGCTCCATCTCTTTTTCCTCCTTGAGTTACAAGTGTAGAAACAGAAGATAAATGCTTTAGAACAGCAATAGGTCCACAAGCTTTTCCATGAGTAGTAGCAATTGGAGTTCCTGTTGGTCTAATTTCTGAAAGTGAAAAACCTGTACCTCCACCAAATTTTTGAACCATTGCAGCATCATGTGCGGCTTTCATTATTCCTTCCATTGAATCAGTTAGTGGAAGAACAAAACATGCAGATAGAGTACCTGCCCCAGTTCCTGCATTCATAAGAGTTGGAGAGTTTGGTAGAAACTCTAAGCTTGCCATGGATTGGTAAAACAGGTTTTCTATCTGTTTTATTTCTGAGTCTTTAAGACCATAACTTTTTTCTGGCTTTGCTAATGCTTTGGCTACTCTGATAAACATCTGATTAGGAGTTTCTATAATCTCATCATTGTCATCTTTTAATAAATATCTTTTATCTAATACAACTTTAGCGTTGTCACTAATTGGCGCAGGTTCAAAATCTTTATTTGATTCTCCATACCTATTAAATTCAATGTTCTTTTTGTTAGTTTCTAACATTAGTTTTTACTCCTTTTATTTTTTACTTTTTTTGTTCTAGGAAACATTTCCATTTGGTCTTTTACATTAATAATTTTTTCTGTCTTGAGTTTATCTATTTCATCAACAAAACTATCTTCATTTTGAAAGTCTCTGTACACACTCGAAAATCTTATATAACTTACTTTATCTAATTTCAAAAGTTCGTTCAAAACCATTTGTCCTATCACATTTGATGAGATTTCTGAACCATGATTTTGAATTAGATTAGTTTCTATATCAATACCTATTTTTTCTATTTTTTCCATCGAAATGGGTCTTTTTTTACAAGCTGTAGAGATACTTTTTGTTAGCTTTTCTACTGAAAAAGTCTCTTTAGTATTATCTCGCTTGATAACACTTAATAATTGAGAATGTATTTTCTCATATGTAGTAAATCTAAGAGAGCACATCAAGCATTCACGACGCCTTCTGATACCATTCTGTATATATCTAGAGTCAACTACCTTAGATTCTTGGTTATCACAATATGGACAATTCATAAAATTAAATCAAAAAAGTTCCGTTTTTTTTTCAGATACTTTTAACTATCTACTATTAGTTGTGCCTTTGTCAAGCATAATGTACTACATGTTGTGTAATGTATTTAGTGTGAGACAATCTAAAAATAAATAAATATCAAAATTTTTTATTATTTTCTGAGAAATGGAGGCAGATCTAAATTATTTTTATCGTTATTTACGCTTGACCCACTATCTGTTTTTCTAATATCAGGGCGAGTATTGGTTCTTTCAGTTTTTGATTGCTGAGATGTTTTATTCAGAGAAGGAAAGCCTGTACCAATGAGGGTAATTCTCATCTCGTTGTTTAATCTTTCGTCTGTTACTGTACCAAATATTATATTTGCATCAGGATCCACTACTGATGATATAGTTTGAGATGCCTGTTCAATTTCATTAATTGATAAGTCAGAACCTCCTGTTATATTAAATAGTACTCCTTTTGCTCCATCTATAGTTTGCTCAAGAAGCGGAGATGATAATGCCATTTCCGCAGCTTCTATAGCTTTATCTTCACCTTTTCCTGTACCTATTGCCATCCAAGCTGGACCAGCATTTTTCATTATTGTTGTTACATCTGCAAAGTCTAGATTTATTTCACCTGGAGTAAGTATCAATTCAGCTATCGATTGTACTCCTTGTCTTAGAACATCATCAGCTCTTCTAAAAGCCATATCCATAGAAATATTTGTATCTGAAGCAAGCAATAATCTGTCATTTGGAACTACAATCAATGTATCACATTGTTCTTCCAATCTTGATACGCCTTCTTCTGCTTGTTTGATCCTTTGAGAACCTTCGAAAGAAAAGGGTTTAGTTACAACTCCAACTGTTAGTGCACCTGAGTCTTTAGCAACACTAGCAACTACTGGTGCACCACCAGTACCTGTTCCTCCCCCCATTCCAGCAGCTATAAAAACCATATCTTGATTTTGAACTAATTCTAAGATGTGATCTCTGTCTTCTTCATGACAAAGGCGACCTTTTTCTGGATTTCCGCCTACTCCCATTCCTCTAGCCAGTCTATCTCCTACCCTTAGTTTACTAGGAACATCCGAATTTGAAAGAGCTTGAGCATCTGTATTAATAGTTGCGTATTCTATGTGAGAGATTTTATTTTTATACATCCTGTTGACTGCATTAGATCCACCTCCGCCTACTCCTACAACAGCCACTTTAGCTTGACCTATGTTTTGATCAGATTCTTGTACCAAAATATTTTCCTTTATTTAAGAATTTTTTTTATTTTATTTGAGATAATTATAATTTTTTCAATTAACATTTTAACACTAAATTGAAGTTTAGAACCAATTTTCTCCAAAGTAAGATCGTTTCCAGTTGAAACTTTTGTATTTTTCGATGTGCTTTTTGCAGAGCTTTTAAGAATATAATCTGTACTTATATTGATATTATGGCAATAGCTTGCTAAAGCCATTACTATCATAGATTCAATCGGTAAATTTTCGCCTAGAAATTTTATATTTTTTGAATCTATTAGTCTTGATTTAGCTTGAAATATATATCTTGATAAAGGAACTATACCTTCAAGCTTGCTTCCACCACCACATAAAACTATTCTTTCTGGTAAATTTTCAGTACCTAATTTATCAATTATTTCTTGCCTAATTAAATTAAATAATTCTATAGCCCTTTCTTTGAGTACTTGAGAAATTTGTCTTTTTGTAATTTCAAAGGTATTACTTGAATTATTCTGTTTGATAATTACTTTTTCTGCAATTCTTTCATTTTCTGGTGTACAACTAGTTTCTAATTTCAATTGATTTGCAAAATCTAAATTAGTAGAGAAGGCTATAGATAAGTCAGATGTAAATTGATTTCCTCCGACTGGTAATGAACCAATTAGAACAGGTTTCCCTTTCCTAGAATAACAATAATCAGTACTAGCAGCTCCAATATCAATTATCAAAGATCCTATTTCTTTCTCGTCTGAATTTAGTAAATAATTTGAGGCAATAATAGATTCTGAAGTTATAATATTTGTTGATAATCCAGCTGATGATAGAATTTCTTCAGTTTTTGAAATGTCATCTTTTTCAATATTAACATAAAGATTACTTACGCCAAGTTTTTTTGAATGCATTCCTAGAGGATGTCTGATTCCTATCATTCCATCTAAAGAATATTCTAAAGGTATGATGTGTGCTGTGCTTTTTGATAAAAAAGAGTTGATCTTAGGATTATTTTTTGTCAGTAAATTTATTTGATCTTGTGTGATAATATCAGTTGAATCTATGTTTTCTAATGTAGAATCAATTATTGTAGAATTTACGACAGATCCTCCAAAGGAAATATTGCACATAACAATTTCGTTATCCACATTTTTGAAATCTCTGACTAAATTAATTATTTGATTTGTAATAATTTCAGAATTTTCTGAGGTTATTTTTTCTCGTAATGGTTCAGCATAAATTTTTTCAGAAAAAAACAGAACTTCAATAGTATTTGAAATTTTTTCAGTTAACAATAATTTACTTGAATAAGATCCTATATCTATTGATAATAATTTAGTCATATTAGATTCTTTCTATAACTCTTAATTTTGCGCTTCTACTTCTTTTGTTTGCATCAACTTCACTTTGAGATGGTGAAACTGGTTTTTTTGTTATAATTTTCAATTTAGGAGTATGTCCACAATCACATTCTTGTATATTTGGAGGGCAAATACAATATTTGGATTCCCTCTTAAAGAAATTCTTTACAATTCTATCTTCCAAAGAATGATAAGAAATTACTGCCATTCTTCCTCCTGGTCCTAATATTTCTAATGATTGCTCTAGAGCCTGAGAAAGAGAATTTAATTCTTCATTAATATAGATCCTCAATGCCTGAAAAGTTTTTGTTGATGGATTAATTTTATAGTTTGTTTGTCGAATATTATTTTTGATGATATCAGAAAGCTCATCAGCATATGATAATGGTCTGTTCTCAACAATAAGTTTTGCTATTTTTCTTGATTGTCTTTCTTCTCCATATTGGTATAAAATATCTGAAATTTCTGATTCTGAAAAAGTATTGAGGACATCTTTAGCTGTGAGAGTTTGATTAATTGAGAATCTCATATCTAATGGAGCTTTTCTCCTAAATGAAAACCCTCTAGATTCTTTATCCAATTGTAATGATGAAACACCCAAATCAAAAATAATACCATGACAAGGAAGAAATTTTGATTTCATTGCTATTTTCTTTACATTTTTGAAGTTAGAATTTATGTATCTAAATCTTTCTCTATATTTTTCTAACCTATTTTTTGAAACCTCTATTGCTTCATGATCTGCATCAATTCCAAGAACTTCCCCCCCAGGATTACTTGCTTCTAAAATACTTTTAGTGTGCCCGCCTTCCCCCAAAGTACAATCTATATATCTTCGCCCTCCAGTAACTTCTAGGTAATTTAAAATCTCAGGAACCATTACAGGTACATGCTGTATGTCGATATTTTTCAAAATCAAAATCTACCTCTATGAACTCTTTTTTCGAATTCTATGTAATATTTATATTTTCTCATTTTTCATTAATTAATTTCAATTGAAGGTGAATGCAGATTTAATTCATTTATAATAAAAATATGAAAAAATTTGTTTCAATAACCTTATCTGACTCAAGGTCTGATGATCCATCTATCTCAGATAAAAGTGGAGATATTCTTGTTAGTTTTCTCCAATCAAATAATTTGAATCTTTACGAAAGAATACTAATACCTGATGACTCATCAGAATTAAAACTAGCTTTTGAAAAATACCTAAATATAGACGATATAAACTTAATAGTAACCACGGGTGGTACGGGAATTTCAAAAAGAGACATAACTCCTGAAATTACAAATAAATTCTTAGAAAAAAATATACCAGGAATACCGGAATTAATAAGAATTTCTAGTTACAAAAAAATCAAGACATCAATTCTTTACAGAGGATTATGTGGAATAGCTAATAATAAAATCATTCTCAACCTACCAGGTAGCCCGGGAGGTGTTAAGGATGGTCTAAGTTCAATAATAGAAATTTTACCTCATATGTTTGATCTCATTGATGGTAAACAAGGGCATTAACTTCATATGAAAAATATAGATATCATAACTCTTTTCCCTGAGATTATAGAAAGTTATATTTCATCAAAACCCTTTGTGAAGAATATTTCACCTAAAGTAAAAATAAAGGCACATCAATTGAGAGATTTTTCTACTTATAAAAATCGTCAAGTTGATGATAAACAATATGGCATTGAGCCCGGAATGGTTCTAATGCCAGAACCTTTATCAAATGCTGTTGATTTTATTGAAAAAAAAAGAAAGAGTATATGTTATAAAGTCTTGCTATCTCCACAAGGAAAATTGATTGATACTCAACTTATAAATGATATTTATAATAAACCTGATTTGATTTTTGTGTGTGGTCGATATGAGGGTGTTGATGAAAGATTTATTGAAGAAAAAATCGACCTTGAAATTTCTATAGGAGATTTTATACTTTCTGGAGGTGAGTTACCTTCGCTACTTATTTTAGAGGCAATGTCTAGATTGTCTCCCGGTTTTATAGGCAACGAACAGTCTATAATTAATGATTCTTTTGGAAATAATTTTAAGTCATGCTTAAAAGGCCCTGTTTATACAAAACCAAATGATTATAAGGGTAGAAAAGTACCTGAAGTTTTATTGTCAGGTGATCAAAAAAAAATTCTAGAATGGCGAAAAGAAATATCCAGAGATAGAACAAAAAAAAGAAGAGATGACCTTATAAATTGAACTTAAAGCCTATACCTTTATAGTACTTAAATGTTATTATAATTATTTCGTGTGATAAAAAAAAATTAATATATTAGAAATGAACGAAGAAGAAAAAAAACAAGAAGAACCTGTTGCAGAAGAGGGTAAATCAGAAGAACCTGTTGCAGAAGAGGGTAAATCAGAAGAACCTGTTGCAGAAGAGG